>LQYC01000021.1_pt1 | contig 23723 bp, 21 predicted proteins | sample 661771 | NCBI WGS metagenome assembly LQYC01 (sample SAMN03483023, study PRJNA281117) | bioreactor metagenome | isolation source: benzene-degrading methanogenic enrichment culture from a contaminated... | place: USA: oil refinery in Oklahoma | collected 2011-05
TGGCGGGACCAGCAGTCCCGTAGCGATAATCTCCGGCCGTGTGGCGGCACCGGTCAAAATGCAGAGAACTGCGATGATCGTCGGGAAGAGCGGGCCCCAGTATATTGTTGAACCCCATGGGTACAGGGTCATGACGTCAAACCAGTTGTATGCAGGAAAGTTGGCAAGGATCTGTTCGACCTGTCTTAGGTTATAGAGCGGGTCGTCGCTGCCTACGACATATAAGATGTCCGTATTCCCGAGGTTGAACATGGGAATCAGGCGCAGCCAGAGTGCAAAAGCCGAAAAAAAGAAAATAATGGCAAAAATGAGATACGTCCGGTAATTTTTATTAACAGGCTCGGTCATCTGATCATCCTAATGAAGTATCATGTTGCTGCCGTGACCACAAATAAATTTGGATAACAACAAGGTAACGACCTGACAGACATATAACTCCGAACAAGACCCTAAAAAAATTTATCAGGTAAATTAAGTATGTATAGGGAGCTGTTTTTTCATAAGAGTGCATCACACAAGACGCTCAAATATCGTCTCAAACTCCCTGGCTTTACCTTTCCAGCTGTGGTGTTCAAGGTCTATGGCAAATGTGGGTTTTTTGTTCATGAGGAATTTGATCTGTTCGATAAATTCGCTTTGGGTCCGGTACAGGAAAATATTGGGGCCGCCGATTTTAATTACATCGGGTATGGGACGCATGACAATGGGTTTTCCGCATGCGGAATATTCAAAAAATTTATTTGGGAGGGCGATGTCTGCCCACTGTGGAGGCGATAAGGGTATGGTGCAGGCGTCCATGCAGGCAATGTACCCGGCAAGCTCACGGTAGGGTTTAGTCCCGGTGAAGATCACGTGGTCCTGTACCTGAAGGTCTGCCGCAAGCTGCCTCAGTTCGGTCATATACGGCGTAAAGAGCGATCCACCGACAACGAGCAGCTTCGTATTCCTGCAATAGCGTATCAGTTCCGGGAGGCTCCTGATGACCTCATCAATTGCATACCAGCGCTCCACGCTCCCGGCAAATCCGATCACAAAATCGTCAGGACGAATACCGAGTCCTGCCCGGAGTCCAGGGTTCTCCCCAGGTATGAAGATGTCGGTATCGACCCCGTTTGTTACAAGATCTGCATCAAACCCGGATTTTTTGAGCTTTTCGACTAGGGAAGGGGAAACAGTCGTAATTACCGTACTATTGCCAAGGTTTCGTTTTGTGATCTCCCAGACGGTTCTGCGGACGACTGACTGCAGAAACCGTATCCTGACATATGCCGCCGCCGAGTCCGGGAACCAGTCCTTTAAGTCAAAAACAACAGGGACCCCGTATTTTTTTGCTGCATGAATGACCGCTGTACCGGCAAGTACCTGGGCCGCGACAACGAGTTCGATCCCCTCGTCCCTGATGATTTTTTTAAAAATATGGAAGTGGTACGGGGCGTTTAACGTGTAATGGAGGACGGGGTTTTCTACGGGAAACTGTGTTGCCTCATGCACGACCAGCCTTGTCTTGCGCTCATTGCCCCTGCTCACGTGAAAATGGGGGACATGCACTTCATGCCGTGTCGCCAGTTCCTCAAAAATATAATGGTGGCGGGAGGGTATCGGGTGATGGATATAATCCTGCGTTGAGACAAGGAGTATTTTCATAATCAAGTAATCCCCGGCACCGGTACGGTACAAGTAAGGCAGAATACCACGAATATTCCCCTGTTATTTTTGATCCATCGCTTTGGGCAGGTCCCGGATCCTTGCTGGCGAGCCTATGGCAAGTTTGCGATCGGGGACGTCTTTTGTCACGACCGCACCTGCTGCAACAAGCGCTCCTTCCCCTATACAGACACCGGGGAGGATGGTAACGTTTGCACCCACAACTGCCCCGTTGGAAAGCACCGGCCCCTGCAGCCCGCCAATGCGGGAGGGGGGATACCTGTCATTGGTAAGGACGGTGTTTGGCCCGATGAATACCTGGTTGCCGATCGTTGTATCCGTTGGCACATAGACAAGGCTCTGGAGGCTGACATCGTTGCCGATGGTAACCCTTCCTTCGATAACAGACGCAGTTCCGATACTGACCCTGTCCCCAATCCGGGTCTTTTCGCGGATGAGCACGTTATGCCCGCAGGAAAAGTCATCACCGATGACGACGTCGCAGTAAATGATGGTGCCCGACCGGATTGTCGCACGGTCCCCGATGGCAGAACCTATAAACCCTGTTCTGGTGATATTGTCGCGGGAGGGAAATCCCAGCGTCACCGGTTCAAAGATCTGCGCACCGGCTCCAATACTATTAATCCCGTACTCAATCATTCAACAGTCACGCTCTTTGCAAGGTTTCTTGGCTTGTCCACGTCACATCCCAGTGCCACCGCGGTATGGTATGCGAGCAGCTGCAGGACGACCAGGCTGGTGAGGATCTGGACAAACCTGTGCGTTTTGGGGACCGGGATAAAGATATCCACGACATCGGCAAGTTCGCTGTCTCCTTCGATACCCAGCGCTATCACCGGTGCACCCCGTGCCTTCATCTCCTTGATATTGGAGACCATCACCCCGTATGTATCGTCGGGCATGCAGATGGCAATCACCGGCGTTTCAGGTGAGAGCAGCGCAAACGGCCCGTGCTTAAGTTCGCCTGCTGCATAGCCCTCGGCATGGATATAGGAGATCTCCTTCATCTTCAATGCGCCTTCAAGGGCAACAGGATAGAATGGGCCGCGCCCGACATAGAAAATGCTGCGGGCCTGTTTGCAGGCAAGGACCGCACCCGAGATGTCCTGTAAGAGTACTTCTTCAATTGCCCGGTGAGCCTGGTGAAAAATTTTTGTGAACTTTTCCCCTGATAGGAGATTTACCATCTGCATCAACACGCCGAGCTGGGCAACAAACGATTTTGTTGCGGCGACGCTGATCTCAGGTCCTGCACGCATGAATATTGTTGCATCGGCGATCCGGCTCACCGAACTGCCCAGCACGTTCGTGATTGCGATTGTCTGGCAGGCATGCGATTTTGCTGTTTTGAGCGCGGTAAGGGTATCGGCGGTTTCCCCGGACTGCGTAATCCCTATCACGAGGCAACTGACGGGGGGTGGGAAATATTTGAATTCAGATGCAAATTCAAGGCGTGCCGGTATCCCGCATGTCTCCTCAAGGAGATACTTGAAAATGAGGCCGGCATGGTAGGACGACCCGCACGCAACTACCGCGACCGATTCAGGTTTTTTCGCAATTCCGGGAAGGGTTTCCTGGTCTATTGCCTGGATGGAGTTGTAAAATGCCTGGGGCTGTTCGTAAATCTCCTTGAGCATGTAATGGGCAAACCCGCCTTTTTTCGTGTCCTCAACCGACCAGTCGATGAGCTCGACGGGACGGCTGACCAGCTCCTTCCCGTGGTATATCTCGAGTTGTTTTGGGGAGAGGCTCGCGATATCACCGTCCTCAAGGAAGATGGCACGCTCGGTATACTCAAGCACCGGGGTCATGTCCGATGCGGCAAAATATTCCCCGTCACCCATGCCAATGACAAGGGGGCTTGCATGCCGTGCTGCGATGATCCGCTGCTCTTCAGGCGAGATCACCAGCAGGGCAAATGAGCCCTGCAGCACCGGGATCACCTGCCGTACCGCGGTGAGCAGGTTGTCAGTATAGTTCTCCTCGATAAGGTGGGCGATCACTTCGGTGTCGGTATCGGAAAGGAACCTGTGCCCCCGTGCCACAAGCTGCCGTTTCAAGTCTGCATAGTTCCCGATGATGCCGTTGTGGACGATCGCGATCCGGTTTTTGCAGTCAGTATGCGGGTGGGCGTTGACATCATTGGGGATGCCGTGTGTTGCCCAGCGCGTGTGCCCGATCCCAACCGTGCCGTTTAAGTGGAGTGCAGACCGGGCGTTTTCCGATATCCTGCCGGCATGTTTGCAAATCTCGATGCCACTCCCGATAGTGGCAATACCGAATGAATCGTAGCCCCGGTATTCGAGTTTTTTTAACCCTTTGACAATAATGGGTGCTGCGTTTTTAAAGCCGATATAGCCGACAATACCACACACTTCAGATCACCAGTGAATCATCGGGGACTGACGAGGAGATGACCCGGTTGCCGTCCTCAACCGTGGTGTTGTTCCCGATGATGCAATTCTTAAACGTTGTAAAGGCGCCGGCCTGCACCCCGTCGCCGAGGATCGCCCCGAACTCCGGTTTTGTGATGGTCCCCTCGATCTCCATGAGCGAAGCGCTCGTGCAGGTGCTCGTGTGATCGGCAAGTATGCACCCTTCACCAAGCACGGCATCAAGTATACGGGAGTGCGACCCGACAGAGCAGTCATCCATGAGCAGCGCGTTGCCGATATAGCAGAACGGTTCTATCCTTGCCCTGGCACCGATGCTGGTATTGGGCATGATGCAGCAGTTCGGCCCGATCTCACAATCGTTGCCGATCACGACCGGCCCGGAGATTACCGTGTTGGGGCCGATGGTTGTACCTTTTCCGATATGGACAGCACCGGTGATGGTCGTGTTCCTGCTGGATACGCCTTCCCGCGAGGGGTCGATGTGCGACAGGAGGCGGGCATTCATCCGGAGCAGGTCCCACGGGTAAATGGCGTCCTGCCAGTCATCAGCAACAACACCATGGAGCTTCTGGTTGTCTTCAAGCATGCAGGAAATTGCATCGGTGATATTATTCTCCAGGATGTACCGGAAAAATGATGGCGAAAGGGAATAGATTCCGGTGCTGACCATGAAACCAGGTGCCCTCTCCGGCTTTTCCACGATATGGGTGACATACCCGTCGGCCAGCTGCACGACGCCAAAGTTCGAGGGATTCGGGTGCTCGTGCACCAGCATTGCATTGTGGACATTCTTGATCTTTGCTACCGAACCCGCATCGATATAGTTATCCCCGGGAAGGACAAGGAAGTCCCCGTTGATCTTCTGTTGTGCGCATGTGAGGGCATGGGCTGTCCCGAGTTGCTTGTCCTGGATAACAACTGTGACCGGCACGTTGAGCGAATTAAGATACCTGGTCACCTGCTCTTTACGGTACCCCACGACAACGATGATGTCCCGGATACCGTTTTTTGTCAGTGCATCAATAACATATTCAATAATCGGCCGGTTTGCGACCGGTATCAATGCCTTTGGCCTGCTGTGAGTGAGCGGGCGCACCCGCTTCCCCTCCCCTGCTGCAAGAATTACTGCCTGCACATTTCACCTACCGTATCCATGAATTTTCCCCAATAAGCCCCTCGATGTAACTGCCGGGGGCAAATTTTGCACCGGTTCCAATCACTGCTCCCACGTTGACCGAGCAGTTGATCCCGAACTGCACGTCATCTCCGATGATGGCACCGAACTTTTTTCTTCTTGAGTCTTTTCCTGCCACCCGTATGGTCGCATGGTCGTGGCGCAGGTTTGCGATTTTGGTACCTGCACCAAAGTTGCATCCGCTGCCGATGATGCTGTCCCCGATATAGTTGAAATGCGGGATTTTTGTGCCAGCCATGATGATCGAATTTTTCAGTTCCGTGCAATGCCCGATATGGCACCCGTCACCGACAGCGGTTGCGCCGCGGAGGTAAGCATGCGGCCCGATCCGGCAGTTGCATCCGATCACGCATGGCCCCTCAATAACGGTGCCGGATTTTACAACAGTGTCTTTTCCAATCACGACCGTCCCGGAGCAACTGACACCAGCCTCGATCTCCCCTTCGTTCCTTGACTCAGCCGATGCAATCAGCATTGCATTTGCATCCAGCATGTCCCAAGGGTGCCCGACATCCATCCATGATGGAAGGGGGTGCGATTTGAGTTTCTTATCCCTGATATAGCCCTCAAATGCATCGGGGAGTTCAAGTTCCCCCCGTGACGAGGGAATGACCTCGTCAATGCGATCAAAGATGTCCGGCTCAAGGATATATGCCCCGGCGTTGATGGTGGTACTCCGTGGGCGGGGTGATTTTTCTTCGAGACCTGTCACAAACCCGCCTTCTGCCATAACGACACCATAGTCCCTGGGGTGATCGGTGGTGCTGGTGCCCATGGTGGGGGCATCGCATGTGCAAAGTGACCTGATGTCTTCTCCTTTTAAAATCATATCGCCGTTTAACAGCAGGAATTTCCCATCGATGGAGTCGCGTGCGGCATTGAGGGCGTCCGCGGTACCCTGCTGGCGCCGCTGGGGTGCATACTTAACCCTAATACCAAAACGGGAACCGTCGCCAAAATGTTTGCGTATCTCCCGTTCCCCGTACCCTACGACGAAAACAAAACCGGTGATGCCGGCATCGCGTGCGGCAAGGACAAGGTGCTCCATCATCGGGCGGTTTGCGAGCGCGAGCATCACTTTCGGACGCTTTGCCGTGAGCGGACGCATCCGCTTTCCCTCCCCCGCTGCGAGCACGACACATTCCATAGCTACAGCTCTGCCTGCAACATTTAAGCAGTTTTTCCCTGCTTTAAGAGAGCACGCCCGCGCAAAAGCATCGCTTTTGCCTCCTGTGGTGTTGTGCCCTCGGCAGTGATCCGGATTTTTGGTTCCGTCCCGCTTGCACGCACCATGCACCATCCATGTTCCCCCGCAATCCGGATCCCATCGGTGGGGCTTGCTGCACCAAGGGCTGTCATGACTTTTTTTGCGGTTTTGCAGGCAAAAGATACACGGAGAATCGGATACGATGGCATCTTACCGATTTCTTCTTCCACATCCCATTCCGAAGCGATCTCGCAGAAGAGGGCTGCTGCAAACGGGCCGTCAGGGCAATAGGACATGCGGGGGAAAATCCATGCACCGGAGGGCTCGCCGCCAAAATCTCCCCAGGACCGGAGTCTCTCTGAGACATATGCATCGCCGACCGGGGTGCGCCTTACATCTGCAACTTCCTCAATCATCATCGAGGCATCCGTCGTAGTGACCACCTGTTTTGCATCGAGGTATTGTGCAAATAGCATAAGCAGGTGATCTCCGGAGATATACCTCCCTTTTTTGTCCCATGCCATCATCCGGTCGGCATCCCCGTCATGTACAACAGCGCACCGCGATCCGGTCGAGCGCACCATCTCTCCAATAAAGGGAAGGTTTTTCTCCAGTGGTTCTGATGGGCGTGAAAAATGTCCCGACGGGTTGCAGTTGAGGGTGACGGTCCTGACACCGAGCAGGGGCAGGAGTTGTGGGGTGAGCATGCACCCTGCCCCGTTCCCGCAGTCAAGGACAACAGGGATCTCCTCCCGGACACTCACCTGTTTTTGGATTGCCTGTATGTGCTGCGATACTGCATCTAATGACTTCAGAGTGCCCTGGTTCTCCCAGTCAGTCCAGTGCTCACGGGCAAGCAGTGTTTCAAGGTCGTCCTGCTGCTGGCGGGTGAAGGATGATCCATCCGGGTTGAAGAGCTTGAGACCGTTGTATTCCTCGGGATTATGGGAGGCGGTGATCATGCATGCCGCGTCTGCGTCCCTTGCAGCATACGCGACCGAGGGCGTCGGGGCGATCCCGCAGTTGTATGCGGTTGCACCCGAACCCAGCAGCCCCGAGATCACGAGGTGGGAAAGGGGGGGGCTTGTCGTCCTTGTATCCATACCCACGATGATTTCATGGGACCGGGCTGCCAGTGCCGATCCGGTTTTTAACGCGATATCAAGAAGTTCCCGGTCAAAGCGCCGCCGGATTCCCGAGGACCCGAAAAGCATACAATATAATGGGAGAAATGGAAGATATCCTTATCCTTTGACCGGGCACTGTTTTCATGTGCCGTACGGGCAGAACCGCTCGATCTTTTCAAGGCTTGCGATCCCTGCAGTGGAAGGCCCCAGTAAAAGGACTGTTGCAGTCTCCCGGTATTTTGAAACGATATCTCCTGTTCCCGGCTCAATGGTGCCTTCACCATTGACAAGGATGATGTCGGCGGACCCCGGGTCCTGGACGATGAACCGGCTCATCTCATGTTCGAGGGAGGGGATTGAACCTGACAAGAACACCTTCCCCGTTCCTGTCCTCATTTTTAAGTCCTGCATACATGCAGCATGACAGGAAGCGGGGCAGGAACGGACGGCACGGGACATGCAGAGAAATGCCGTCACAACATTCAGTATAGCGCATGCCGCCCCGCGTTGTGCCGGGGAATCCAGAGGGGCGCCGAACATGAACTCCACCTTCGTGGTCGCCCTCACAGGATTAAATGTCACAAACTCCCCTGCCCTTCCTCCAAAGCATGCCTCCATGCATGCACCCTTTTCATACTGGCACGGCACGCCATCAGGATTGACCCGCAGGACGACAGGCCCATCTTCGCACCCGCTGTGAAGGAGGATATCCTGTAATTTTTTAACTGCATCAGGAACAATATCCATAGTTACTCCTCCGGTGTTGACAGCACGACACGTGCCGGCGAACCGTCTAAGCCTTTTAAGCGCAGCGGCAGAGCAACCATGTTATAATCGCCTTCGGTTACCCGGGAAAGGTCCAGCAGTTCGATGACGATGCAGCCATGCCCGAGCAGTTCACGGTGCACAGCCCCGTCGCAATGAAATGATTCGATGGAAGGGGAATCGATCCCGACGCATCGTATCCTGCTGCGGGTGACCAGTTGCGCTGCATCGACAGAAAGGCAGGGATAATCTTCGGTGAACCGGTTGGTGCCGGAGAATGATGTTTTGAGAAGGAGGCGCTCCACACCCCCGGCTCTCTCCCGGAGGTGCTCTGCGGTGATTGTGCTGCCTGCACCGCGTACATCCAGCACCCGGCACCTTCCGATCAGGTTGTCCAAAGGAATTGTATCGATCGTATCCCCGGATTTGAGATAGTGGGCAGGGGCGTCGATATGGGTGCCGGTATGCGTGCTCATGTGGAGATCGCTTACCAGGTAGTGTCCCATGTCCTGCTGTCTGAACGTGGGGGGCAGGTCACCGGGATATACCAGCATATCGTTTGCGAGCGGACGAGTTACATCAACAATTTTCATACACTTATCAGTTCTCCCAGCCATGCTCACCGATGAGCGGGACAAACCGGACCCCGCCATGGAACGACTCTGATACCCTGCCCCTGTCTTTCTCCAGCACAACCAGCTCCTGGACACCCCGCCCCCCCACCGGCGCCACGAGCCGTCCGCCATCGGCCATCTGGACGATGAGCGGTGTGGGGACCTGCGGGGTTGCTGCGGTGATGATGATGCCGTCATAGGGAGCATTATCTGGATACCCGAGCGTCCCGTCACCAACAATGATCTCGGCATTGCCAACATTAAGGGCGGCCAGATTTTTCCGCGCGAGACCGGCGACGTCCGGGATCCGTTCGACCGTTGTCACCTTTCGTACCAGTGCGGCAAGTACCGCAGCCTGGTACCCGCTCCCTGCACCGATCTCGAGCACATTATCCTGTGCTGCCGGCCGGATCAGGGCTGTCATCAGCGCAACGATGTATGGCTGGGAGATGGTCTGCCCGTTGCCGATGGGGAGCGGGCAGTCGTCATATGCCGCACGGTCATACGGCGGGGGAATGAATATATGACGGGGGATCTCCCTCATTGCTGCAAGCACGCGGGGTTCGCGGATACCCCGGGCTTCGATCTGGTGTTCCACCATCCGCCTGCGTTCATCATCCCGCCCGAATTGAGCCATTCCAGCCTTTTTTAAAACCCGGATTTTTCTGCCACATCAATCGACGCGTCGATCTGTTTCTGGAGTGCGTCAGGAAGCCCGATGATCTTGACATCGAGGAAGCCACGGATAATGGTTGCGGTGGCTTCGTCTTCGTCAAGGCCCCGGGACATCAGGTACTCGATCTCGTCCCGTGCAAGCTTGCCCACGGCAGCTTCATGGGAGAGCTCGGTTCCGACAACGTTACCCTCAATCTCCGGGACCGCATAGATCCTGCCGTCCTGCAGGATCAGCCCTTTGCATTCGAGATGCCCGCGGGTGCCTGCTGTCTTGCCAAGAATATGCCCGCGGGAGATGATAGTGCCGCCTTTTGTTATAGCACGCGTGATGAGTTCGGCACTTGCACCTTTTCCCTCAAGGATCGCACGGGAGCCGATGTCAAAGAACGATGTTTTGGACGCGATCACGATGCTTGAGAACCGTGCGACGGAGTTCTCTCCCACGAGATTTGCCGTGGGATACATCTGCACCTTCTTTACCGGTTGCATGGAAACATAGTTGGAGAGGAATACCCCGTTCTCTTCAACAACGGAAGCGCTTCGCGGGAAGACTTCGATATCCTCTGACCAGTTGTGGATCATCGTGAAACTGATCTTGGCGTTCTTTTTTACATAGAATTCCGATATGCCATAGTGCGCCCCGCCTTTACCCACATGTGCCCCGCTCGTGCAGCCGGAGATGATATGGAGCTCGGCATCCTCCTCTGCGATGATGATATTATGGACATGCTGGATCTGTTCGCGCCCGAGATACAGGCATGCCTGGATGGGCAGTATGTTGTTTGAGCCTTTATGCGCGATGATCACGTAACCTTTTGGATCTTTTTGTGCAGCAACATACTTCGTGATATCGTCTTTCTCCGGTGGCACGACCTTCCAGTTGTAGTCCTTCAACCAGTCGTACTTTTCCATCGCTTTTTTATATGAAAGGACTTCAATTCCCTCCTGTTCGCATTCAGCATGGACGATGTCCTGGTCCATCTGGAGGTAGCTCCCGCACCGGTTTTTCATGGCAAGGTCAATACCCGACTGTGCAAGCCGTTCCTGATCGACTTTGGAGAGAGGGGTTGGGATCAGTTCTGGCGGCATTCAAGGCACTCCTTGTATCCATGCTGCTTGATGTCTTTTAAGATTTCGCGGGGATTGCCCCGGCACTTGATCATGCCCTCACACATCACATGCCCCTTATCGGTTTCGAGATAGTCGAGGATATACCCGGTATGGGTGATCACGAGCCCGCTCTTCTGGCGTTTGATGACATGTTTCTCCTTCTCAAGGAGCGAGCCGATCGCAGACCCGATCAGCGAGATATTTTCAAGGTCGACCCCGCTCTCCGGCTCATCGAGCATAACAAAGTCCGGGTTCTGGATCATCAGCTGAAGTACTTCGCTGCGCTTGATCTCCCCCCCGGAAAACCCTTTGTTGATGTCGCGTTCCAAAAATTTATCCATATGAACAGATGCCGCGAGCCCGGGAATATCTTCTTTTTTCGTCTTGGAAATTGCGGTGAGGAGCTTGCCAAGTCTGAGCCCGGAGATCGTGGGAGGGCGCTGGAAGAGCATGCCGATACCCCGTTGCGCCCGCTCGTGGGCCCGCATCTTTGTCACGTCCTCGCCTTTAAAAAGTATCTTTCCTTTCGTTATCGTATAACTGGAAAATCCCATGAGGGTCATGAGCAGCGTGGTCTTTCCCGACCCGTTGGGGCCCAGCAGCACATGGGTCTCACCCTCCCCGATATGCAGGTTTATGTCGTGCAGCACCTCTTTTTCGCCGATATTTACGTGAAGGTCTTCGATATACAGCATACAATAATCGTAGATTGTTTGTCGATTGCTGCATTAAACGCTTTTCACCCTGCCATCCCACTGGATCGCGGGGTATATCGTCACCATTTAACTAATCCTGTGCAATAGTACAGATAAAAACGTAAAACTGGTGCGTCAGTGCGTCCGGAGAAAGTGCAGGATAAAACGGGCAAGGCAAGGGTCCGGAAGGGCTCACAGGGTGCCAAGCAGCAGGTGTTGTCCCATGAACCTGCAGAGCTCAAAAAATTTACAAACCGGATTATCTGCGGGAATGCACAGCAGGTGCTTGCCCGGCTCCCTGCCAGGAGTATCGATCTTATCATCACATCCCCGCCCTACAATTTCGGGCATGCCTATGCACAGGACTCACGGAATGATACCTGTGCATGGAATGAATATTTTGCCCAGCTCCTTATGGTATGGCAGGAGTGCGAACGGGTATTGAAACCCGGCGGGCGGATAGCCGTGAACGTCCAGCCGCTTTTTTCTGATTACATCCCCACGCACCACATCATCTCGTCCCAGCTCCAGGGCCTCGGATTGTTATGGAAGGCGGAATTTGTCTGGGAGAAGAACAACTACAATGCAAAATATACAGCGTGGGGGAGCTGGAAGTCGCCATCGATGCCCTATATCAAGTACACATGGGAGTTTATCGAGGTCTTTGACAAGGAGACGCACAAGAAGGGCGGCAGGAGGGAGGATATCGATATCACCGCTGACGAGTTCAAGGAATGGGTGATCGGGAAATGGTCATTCCCGCCGGAGATCAGGATGAAGGACTATGGTCACCCCGCGATGTTTCCCGAAGAACTGCCAAGGCGGCTGATGAAACTCTTCTCGTATAAAAACGACATCGTGCTTGACCCGTTCAACGGGGCAGGGACGACCACACTTGTCGCAGGGAAGCTCGGGCGCCGGTTCATCGGGATCGATATCTCCCGGCAGTACTGCAATACCGCACTTCAGCGCCTCGGAGTGGTATCAAAAGGACATGAGCCATCCGATGACTCTCCCCGGCCGGCGATCCTTGAGCTTGACGGCACGGGCAGTCGCAGCTGATCTGTCAGGCAGCTTTCAGAGCCCCACGGCATGACTCCTTACCCACGCATATGTCCCCACCCGGTCGTACTGGTGTTCGACGATGTAATTATGCACCAGGGCATTCTGTTGTAACCTCCCTGCCAGGGCATTGTAGATCGGGACGCGGAGGTTGTAGGTTTTGATATTGCCGGTGGCTTTGAGGGATTGCAGCTCGTTTTTTAAAGATTCTGCCTGCCCGGAGAGCTCAACGAACCTTTTGTCCGTCAGGATGTAGGTATCATGCAAAAACCGGGTCTGGTCGCAGGCCCCGTAGGCCTTTGACCCGTTGCCAAGCGGGATCACGAGGGGGTCGTCAGGCGTGAGCACGACCCCGCCTGCCAGTCCATCTGGCGGGACACCGACAAAGGAGAAATTGGTGGTTTCGATATAGGCATAACCCGTGCCTTTGTAGTCTGTACCTGTGCAGGCAATGCCGACTGCCATATGGGACTGGTCAGGAAACGAGAGCAGGGCGACACGGTATCCTTCACGCGACAGGAGACCGGCGAGAAGGAGGCTCTTGTCATCGCAGTCACCGGATTTATCGGTGAAGGTCTCGATGGGAAACTTGACCGGGTTTTCGGCGAAAGTCTCATAGCGTATCGACTGGACAAAGACCGATAATAGTTCAACGTATTCATCATCAGTCAGTTCGCTCTGCTGCCGGATCCCCCGGAACCTGGCGAGCAGCTCCTGGTAAAACTCTTCCTGGTTGGGGTCACTTACCATGGACAGGTACGTCCGGGACGACCACTCCTGTTTTGATACGTTCCCATAAACCGTCACTTCCTTGTCTGCCGCTTTTGCACCTGCATAGACCGAGCCGTTCACCGGCATCGTGAAGGTGATTGTGGAGCGTTCAAAGGGGTAGGTATAAACCGGGGCAGCGGGCGACGGTGCGTTTTGCACCGGGGTGATCCGGGGAACAATTACGTTTTCACGGTTTAGAAGGGGGTTAATACACCCGGCAGACACTACAAGGCAGAGCACCACCAGCACCACACAGGCAGCAGTCATGTACAGGCTGAAAAAATTCAGGCATCGGATTAATCTTCGGTTCATAAGAGATCCCTGATGTCTGCAATCGAGCCGATGACATAGTCCGGCCTGACCGGCGCATTAAGAAGCGCCCCCTCGTTAAATTTTCCTGTCCTTACAAGGACCGTTTTCATGCCAATTGCGCGTGCGCCCGCAATATCAGTCAGGATGTCATCGCCGATCATTGCTGCCTCGCAGGGATCAAGACCGATGTCACGGAGCGCCATTTCAAAGAATACCGGTGATGGTTTGCCCATGACGGTTGCAGTTTTTCCGGTCGCATATTCGAGCGCAGCAACAAACGGGCCGGCGGAGAGCATCAGGCCATCGGGGGACATCCAGTACCGGTCTTTTTCAAGTGCAATGATCTCTGCCCCGGCATTTACTGCACGGAACGCCGCATTGAGGCGCTCATAGGAGATCGCATCTCCGGCGTCTCCGACTACAACGTAATCGATGGCGCCCTCCCCGTGTATGTCGCAGGAATTCTCAAAATCCTTATGGACATCGCCTGTCGTGATGAGCATGCAGCGGTGCTTTCCAAGAGCATTCATCCGGGCAATCGCGGCAAACGGCGGCGTAAAAATTGAGGGCTCCGGGATATCAAAACCAAGACGGGCGAGCCGGCCGGATATGGTCTTTTTACAGGATCGTGTTGTGTTGGAGACAAACCTGAACCGGTATTTCCTCTCCGCCAGCAGTCCGATTGCCATGCGTGCCCCGTCGATTACCTGCTCCCCCGTATAGAGGACCCCGTCGAGATCGATGAGAAATCCTTTGACATCCATGCCGGTGACCATTTTATGATCAGGACCCCTTTTTTCCAATGTGAATGTTCGTTGTGTTGTTGTTTGCACCGGAGGCGTATTTAGCGTTGCTTCACTTTCACGCCACGCAGCGGGTGTTTAAACCGCATGTCCCGAACCGGTATTCTGACAATGGCAGCTGTTCATGCCCAGTCCCGGATGGGAGCCCATTGGCAGCAGCGTATGGAGGCGCTGCGGGAGTACGAGGTCATCCGCGACGGGAATATATCAGGGACAAGTCTTTATGGCCGGTATCTCCTCTCTTCTGAATATAACCGGGCCCGGGAGCACCTTGCCCTTCTGTTGAAGACATTCGAGGGGGTCCCGCTATCAAAAGTTTTTGCCGGCAGGGAGCTGGAAAATGAGGAGGGAGTATGTTTCTTGCTTGAGAGCCTGCACCCACTCCCCCCCAAGTCAGTTGATATTGAAAGATTCAGGTCAGCGATCGTTGCGGATCTCACCCTTGTCCACGGGATCGGGGAAGCGAATCAGCGCCGGTTAAAAGCGCGGGGGTACCAGACCCTTTATGACCTTGCACAGACACCAAAGTTCCGGGTGCCGGCCCTGCAGGTGATCGACCATCTGGACGGCGGCAATTCTGAAGAATTGATCAGCCTTATCGGGAGAAGGCATGCGCGGTCCCACCCGCTCGTCCTCGGCGCGGCCTCGTACCATGAGCCGGAGGATTACGTGTTTCTTGATATCGAGACGCTCGGTCTCTTTTCCCGCCCGATCATCCTTTTTGGCATCGGGGTGCTGGAGAAAGGGCAGCTGGTTGTCCGCCAGTACCTGTTGCGCGGTATCGATGAGGAGCAGGCAGCCCTTGCGGCAGCATGCGATCACCTGTCTGGTGAACAGCCGGCCCTTGTAACATTCAACGGGAAATCCTTTGATCTCCCCTACATGCAGGACCGGCTCGCATATTATGGAATGGGCAGCGCCTCCCGCCTCCCCCATTTCGATGTCCTTTTCTTTTCAAGGAGGAGGTGGCGCGACCAGTTCTCCTCGTTACGCCTTAGTGTACTTGAAAAGGAGATATTAGGGATCCGGCGGGAGGAAGACATTCCCGGCCAGATGGTGCCTGAGTTCTACGAGAAATACCTGCAGACACAGAACTGCGGCCCGCTCGTCCCGATCGTTGAGCACAATAAACAGGACGTGGTATCGCTCGCAATGCTCTTCTTCCGGTTACTTGAGGACTATGACGGCTGTTGTTGATCTTGTCGGCTTTCTTTGCCAGAACCCGGTGTACCGGAACCGTGTCGTACACACGAGCGTCACCGGACCGGAACCCCCACAGTACGGAACGTTGTCCTCCCCGCTAAACGACGCGATGGCAGGATACCTTGACCAGAGAGGGATGCGGCTCTATACCCACCAGTGTGATGCCATCAACAACATCCGCAACGGGAAAGACGTCATCATCACTACCCCGACGGCAAGTGGCAAGACGCTTGCGTTTAATATCCCGGTATTTGAACGTCTCGCGGTCGATCCGGACGCGCGGGCGCTCTATCTTTATCCGACAAAAGCGCTTGCAAACGACCAGCTGGCCACTCTGGAACAGATTGCGCGGTTCACCGGGATTTCCGCACGACCTGCGATCTATGACGGGGACACGCCGCAGTCAAAACGGCCGGCAATCCGGGAGCATGCCCGGGTGGTCATCTCCAACCCGCATGAAATTCACCAGCTGCTCCAGTGGCATTCCAGGTGGAGCGATTTTCTTTCGAACGTAGAGTTCATCGTGATCGATGAGGCGCACCGGTACCGGGGAGTATTCGGATCCCATATCGCACTTATGATCCGCAGGCTCATCCGGCTCTGCGATCATTACCGGTCCAGCCCCCGGTTCATCCTTTCGACCGCAACGCTTGCAAACCCGCGTGAGTTTGCCGGGCGGCTGACCGGCCGGGCGTTTGAACTCGTGGACAGGGACGGTTCGCCCCATGGCAGGAAGCATTTTGTTCTCTATAATCCTTTTTATGACGGGATTGGCGAGCGCTCAACCCACCAGGAGACAAAAGACCTGCTGGTCTCGTGTACAAAAGCCGGCCTCCAGACGCTTTGTTTTACCGGCTCCCGGAAAATGGCAGAGCTGATCACCGTCTGGGCACGCGAGGACGCCCGGCTTTTCTCCCCAAAACTTGCCGGCTCGATCGCTTCGTACCGGGCCGGGTACCTCCCGGAAGAACGCAGGGCGCTCGAACGGCAGTTCAAGGAAGGCTCCCTGAAAGGGGTGGTCTCCACAAACGCACTCGAACTCGGAATTGATGTCGGTTCGCTGGACGCCGTTATCATCTCGGGATATCCGGGCACCATGATATCGACCCGGCAGCAGGCCGGGCGTGCCGGGAGAAACGGGGGCGCATCGCTTGCCATCCTTGTCGCGCAGGCAAACCCGCTTGACCAGTATTTCATGAACCATCCCGACAAGTTTTTTAAGCGTTTGCACGAGCATGCGGTTGTGGACACGGATAACCCCTACATTGTCTCGGGGCACATGCTCTGCGCTGCGGCCGAGATCCCGTTACGGGATGAGGCGGGCGGAGAATATTTCGGGAAGGGGTACCTCCGTTTGCGTACAGAACTTGCGGCAAAGAACCTCCTGAAGCAGACCTCGCGCGGCTGGGTATATGCAGGGCGGGGCAGGGCAGCAGGCGCCGTAACTCTCGATGGCATTCCAGCCGAGACGTTCCGGATCATGTGCAACGGGAGGCTGCTTGAGACCAAGGACCGGGCGCAGGCATTCCGCGAAGCTCACAAGGGTGCGATCATGCTGCATCAGGGGCAGAGCTATATCGTGAAGGAAATGGACCTTGAAACGCATACGGTCCGCGTCGTGGAAACCGATGTTGATTATCACACGCAGCCATTAAAGGAGGTCACCCTTGCTATTATCGAAAAACTCGAAACCCGGACGATCAACGATGCCCGATGTGCATTTGGCGAGGTGGAGGTGACTGAGCAGTACACCGCGTACAAGATCAAGCGAGGGGATACAATCATCGGCGTGGAGCCGCTCTCCCTCCCCCCGCTCACGTTCAGGACGATGGCATTCTGGATCATTCCTCCTGCCGCTCTCGAACAGGAAGTTACCGTGGCAGGACTCGACCTTGCCGGGGGACTGCATGGCGCGGAGCATGCAATCATCGCGCTGATGCCCCTCCATGTCCTGTGCGACCGGTGGGACATCGGCGGTTTGTCATCACCGGTGTATGGTGACAGCGGCGAGCCGGTGATCTTTGTCTACGATGCGTATGAAGGGGGGATCGGGCTTGCCGAAAAGGCATTTGAGATCCTCCCAGTCCTCTTCTCCACTTCGCACGAGCTTGTCCGGGACTGCCGGTGCGAGGAAGGGTGTCCGTCCTGCATCTACTCCCCCAAGTGCGGGAATGACAACCAGCCGCTGGATAAAGAGGCGACATTGCGGATTCTCAAAGGCCTGTGCGGGGTGCCGGATGATAGGGCAGGGTGTGCGGCACTGCCATGTGAACCCGGACATGCTGCCCGGTAGCAGCACGGGGAATTTAGTCCACGAGCACAACCCGTTCTTGAGGTGCCTCAGGTTCTGGCAGGCTGTTGTCAAAGAGGAAAAGGTCATCAATACGTGCGTGCAGGGCTACAGCGACATCGTGAGCGAGTTTGAGCGACGGGTTATATTTCCCCTGCTCCAGAAAAACGATTGTCTCTCGCCGGACACCAATTTTTTTTGCAAGGTCGTCCTGCGTCATGGAAAGCCGTGTCCGGTATGCCTTTATCCTTGTCTGCACTGCGGTTTCCTCGCTTCATTATGAATTTTTAGTCTACATCCCCTTTCCGGAATAGATACATCTGGAAGATGCCTGCAGAGAGTGAAAGGATAAGTATAGACGCCAATAGCGCGTTCTGGGTGCTGAGTTTGAGCATGCCAAGGTAATCCAGCCAGAAAAGAGCGAACATGAAGAAAAGGCCGGTCAGCCATGCATAGGATAATCCATATGCCCCGATCTTCTTCGACCTTTCGTCTGATTCCGGACCATCCCCGTATCTCCGGTGACGGGAAGTTCCGGCAATCAGGAAGGTAAATCCTGCACAGATTAAAATTGTGCCGATAATGGTATCTCCCGCATTCAGGAAGATGGATGCGATACCACTGATGACCATCAGCGCTCCGATAATAATCCGAAAAAGATTCCTTGGTTTCATCCGTGTCACGCTTATATGTTATCTATTTCTAACATTCATAGGTATTAATGTTATCTATTTCTAACATCAAATTAAGAATGGCACTTTACTACTTAAATTCGGTTAAAAAATGGAAAATTATTCTTGGATCGTGGAGCGGACTGACAGGAAGACCGGCCCCCGCACATCGACTTTCTTCTTGTTATCGGTGACTGCACGCATCGCGTAATCTTCAATCTTTAAGTTGATATCGCTGGGCAGTTTTGCCATCTTTACCTGGACTGTTGCTGGTCTCCCGCACCGGGCCGCTTCTTCAATACGGGCAGCAGCGAGTGCTGCAACTGCGCTCAGGTAGCTGATGCCGGTTGACACACCCTCTGTCCGAACCTGTTTCCACTTTTCCGCGTCAGGTACGCCAAGGATTGAGCCGTCATGGACAAACACTTCATTGGCGCATGCCGGGCCGCAGAGCTTTGCGTTTGATTCGGTCTCCTCAACGACAACACGGACCTTCCGGTTGCCAAGTTCCCCGTCCCATACATCGAACGAGCATGGGCCCGGGGCAGTTGCATGTGCGGCGGCAACCCGGGCAATGGCAGCTGCAAGCAGTTTTCCCTCAATTGAGGAAGGCTCCTCGCGGAGGTGGACAGCATGGGAGATCTCATGATCGGTGACCGGTTTTGGGAAGAACTGCGGGAAGACGAGCTGCCTCACATCGTCTGCATTATAAGCGATAATGGCAAGCCGCTCGACCCCGAGCCCGAGGTTCATGACCGGGACACCGATCCCATACTCCGCGAGTGCCGAGGGAGAGTACATGCCAAACGTCGCAACCTCAACCCAGCCGTGCACCGGGTGCCGGGCATACACTTCGGTCTGGGTGTCCGGCATATAGTACTTGGACCGTTTCTCATCGGGCTGGAAACGGAAATCGGTGTACCCGAACGCGGACAGGAGCGCTTCGCTGACCGCTTTTCCCTCGTCATTGGTGATGTCCTCTCCCGCAACAATGCATGACGCGGAGTGGTAGGTCATAAGACGGGTCGGGCTTTCGGCCTGCTCGCGCCGGAAACAGCGGTCAACCGAGAAGAGCCGGATGGGCAGCGGTGCCCGTTCCCAGATGGCGCCAAGGGTTAAAAACCAGCCGCTCGTCATGTGGCTGCGCAGGGTGCTGCGCGAGGATTCGGGGGCAAGGGCTTTGAACTCGGGGAAGACCGCATCGAGAATATGGACCACCAGTGCATCGTCGACACCGAGGACCTTTGCGAGCTCGATCGTGAGCTCGTCCCCGTCGATCTCGGACTTCTTGTACGCGTGGAGTGTTTCCCGCAGGTGTTCCTCGGTCTCGGTCGTCATGGGCCGGTACGGCTCACCTACCGGGTGCGCCTTGGCCGGGTCGGTGTCGCCGTGGGCAAGAGGGCTCTGGTGGCTTCTCAACAGGTCATTGATCTCGTCCAGTTGCTTGCGTGAAATCCCCACATTCGGGCGCGGGAGCCCGCCGAGATAAAAGACCCGGTCGAGTACCGCCATCGCTTCGGGCCCGAACTGCCGGTAGATATCCTTTTCCTCAACGATCACAGGGTTCTCCGCCTCATCAAAGCCGAGCGCGAGATAGGTCTCGCGCAACCGGTTGATGGTTGCAAAGACCGGGTGAGCCTGCGCCCGCTTGTAGGCCAGGCACGGGTACCGTCCGGCATGGCCTGAGGGGGTGAGCACCGACGGCCCCTCGTGCCATGCCCCCTCAAAATTCTCATGCGCCTTTCTCTTCCAGTCGTCAGGATTGAACTTCATTGCACTCGCTCCAGGCAGACCACCCTGCTGAGCCGGTTCTCATCTTTTAATTTGTAATCGCATGCTGCTGAAATCTGCTCCGCAAATTTGCGGACACGTTCATGCTCCGGCATATTCTCCCTTTTTAATCGGTTTCTACTGTATCCCAGATACATGTATCCCTTCACCTCAACAAAGGATGCCCCCGAGTCCTGCAGCAGCCCCGCGTATTGTTCCGGGGCAATGTCATTCAAACCACCGACAAGGGTTATCCGCACCGCAGACCGCCGTTTTCCCAGCAGGTGCAGGCTCTCCTGCACCCGTTCCCAGAAATCTCCTATTGGGCGGCACGTTTTCATGTACGTCTCCCTGTCAGGAGCATCAAGCGAGACATACGTCTGGTATGGGTGGCACCTGGCGAGCATCTCCGGGTTCGTGCCATTGCTCACAAGGAATGTCGTGTAACCTTTCTGGTGGAAGAGGTCGATGAGCTCCGGGAGATGACTGTACAACGTGGGCTCTCCGGAAAGGGAGATTGCGACATGTTTTGGATCTAAGGCTTCCTGCCACCGCTCATCAGTCACCGTGTTATCGAGCACTGCGTTATACCCGGCGAGGGCTTTTTTCTGGAGCTTTTGGATGCCCGCAAGAATAACCTCAGGAGAGCACTCCTCTTCTTGAGTAACTTCGTGTTCGAACGAGCGCCAGCAGAAGAGGCAGCGCTGGTTGCAGCGCAGGGTGGGAGTCATCTGGACGCAGCGGTGGCTCGCGATCCCGTAGAACTGGTGCTTGTAGCACATCTCACCTCCGGCAAGCGCCCGCTTGCACCACATGCAGGGCTTGAGCGCTGCAGAAGACTCCGGCGAAAAAAACTGGTAGCCCTGTTTTTTCAGGGCGTCACATGGTGCTGATGGCATCGATCCCAAGTGTCTCAAGGGACTCTTTGAGCGTGTTCTGCGCCGCTTTAACAAGCGTGAGCCGACGGTCCCTGACGGCCCCCTCGCTTTTTAAGACCGGTTCGAAGTGGTAGAACGAGTTGAAGGTGTCAGCGAGTTCGCGGGCATATGTCGCAAGAATGTGCGGACGGAGTTCAGCAACAACCTTTTCGATGACAATGGGGAATTTTGCGATCTGTTTGGCAAGCGCGATCTCCTGTTCTGTCTCAAGCTCGCAGCATTCGGTATATGTGTCCGCCTTCTCAAGAATGCTGCAGGCACGGGCATGGGCATACTGGATGTACGGGCCGCTCTGTCGCTCGAAGTTGAGCGCTTCGTTCCAGTCAAACACCGTGCTTTTTTCGGGTGAGACTTTAACGATATCGTACCGTATCGCCGCGAGCGCTACCGACTTCGCAATCGAATTTCTCATGCCCTCGTCAAGGTCCGGCCTTCGCACGGTCACTTCATCATATGCGCGTTTTGTGACCTCGGTGATCAGGTCGTCGGCAGAAACGAACTTTCCCGCCCGAGTGCTCATCGAGCCTTCGGGGAGCGAGACAAATTCGAAATGGACGATCTCAGGTGCTTTCTCTCCCAAAAGCCTGAGCGTGCACTGGAGTTGTGCCCCAATTAGCTTGTGATCAGCGCCCAGTACATCGATGACCCGGTCGAAGTTGGCTGCCTTCCACGCATGGTAGGCAAGGTCCCGGGCGGCATACACCGAAGTGCCGTCCGTGCGCCGGATCACGTACTTGTTCTCAAACCCGAATTCCGCAAGATCGAGTGCAAGCGTGCCCTCCTCCCGTGCCTGCGGAAGTTTTTTGATCCTGCCAACCATCCGTCTGGTGTCCCCGTTCCGGATGAAATCGCTCTCCCAGACAAACCTGTTATGGGCGACGTTGAGATTTTTTAGGGTAACCGCAAACCCGTCAAGGCAGCGGGACACCTCTTTCCTGAATTTTTTAACCGTTGCAGGATCACCGTTTTCGACCAGTTGCATCAGGCAGTCGACCTGCCCGGTAATGGCGGGATCTTTTTCTATCTCCCGGTTTGCAGCGATGTAGATCCGGGCGATGTGGGCGTCCTCTTTTTCCCAGTCCGCCTGTGCACTGTCGAGGTGGTCAAACCCCCAGATTACAATCGCAATCTGGCGCCCCATGTCGTTCACATAATACTGCACCTCAAGCCGGTACCCTGCCTTCCGGAACGCCCGCGCGAGCGTGTCGCCGATGATTGAGTTCCTGATATGTCCGACGTGGAGCGGCCCGTTCGGGTTTGCGCTTGTGTGCTCAAGGACAACCCGGTCCGGCTTTTTTGCATGCGACCCGTAGCCTTGTTGGGTTGCAGCCTTTAAGATGCCGGCAAGATACGAACCGTCAAAGTAAAAGTTCAGGTACGGCCCGGATGCCTTCACGGTCGAAGATGCAGTCTCCCTGATCTTTTCTGAATATTGGGCAACAAAGTCCTGCGCCCATTTCGCCGGGGGGATCTTCCTGATTTTTGCGACGATGAATGCCTGTGTTGATGAAAGGTCGGCATGCTCCCCGCCGTCCACGAGGCTGACATCCCGGATCCCGGAAGATTCCTGCAGTATTCTGGCAATCGCGTCATACCGCAGTTTAAAGTCGCTCTTCCCGTCTTCCATCACAAACCCGTCCTGTACCTCAGGATCGCTGCAATGCCGCCGAATGCAGAGAAGAGGATCGAACCCTCTTCAAAATCATCTGAAATTATCTCGACTTTCGCGCTGCTCTGGTCGGCAAGTTTTGTCAGTTCGTCAATAATGTCAATCTCTTCCTCAAGCGCAAGTGGCGCCGTGCACTTCGGGCAGGTGCCCGGTGCAATGTCCTTGACTGTTTTTCCCGGCTCCATACTGACGGTCCGTTCATCAGTATGCCCGCAGCTCTGGCATCTTACCTTCAGCCGTGACTTGCGCAGGTTTGCCGAAAGCAGCAGGGTATCGATCGCGCCGATCTCGAGGTTTTTACGGATGCTCTCCTCACCATATGCGGCAAGCCCTGCTTCCTTTACCAGCTCCTTGAGGAACTTGTCCATGAACGCCTTCTCCTTGATCACGGTCATGCCCTTGAGCGCGTCCTTTGCCGAGTCCACAAGCTCTGACAACCCGTCTTCGTTGGTGTACGCAACATCAAACAGACCGATGATCCGTTTCTGGATCTCGTGGTGGAGGAAGGATCCTGCCTCAAACTCTTCCTTGGTGGGACTGGGCCCGCCGATCAGGACGCCCTTGAACCGCTCAAAAAAGTCCTTTTCCGCCAAGAAGATCGCGCTTGAGCGCTCCCCGACTTTTGTGTAAAATTCGTTAATCGCGATCTCACGGAGGCGCCCGAACCGGGCTGCTGACTGGCCGCCTTTGCGCTGTTTGCCGGGGACCGTTGAGGTCGCTCCCCCCATCGGCTCGATCCGGTTGCCGCGTAAAAATCCCCAGTAAGCTTCCCGCCGGTCGAGCAC
>LQYC01004541.1_pt1 | contig 23562 bp, 24 predicted proteins | sample 661771 | NCBI WGS metagenome assembly LQYC01 (sample SAMN03483023, study PRJNA281117) | bioreactor metagenome | isolation source: benzene-degrading methanogenic enrichment culture from a contaminated... | place: USA: oil refinery in Oklahoma | collected 2011-05
TTGGCTCCTCGTCATACTCCTCGACGTACTTAAATGTACGCCTGCGTCGATTCCTCGTCGCCGCCTCGATCTACTTTTGAATGCAACTTGGTATGAGTCTAAGCCCGGATCAGATACGATGTTAGTTTTTATCTTTTTTTTCTTCATGGCTTCGAATCTGCGCGGTCTTTTTAACTATCTTTTTAAGGGAGAGAAGATCATTGGCTAAAGTCGGATCATAATGTTTCATAAATCGGAGCCGGTCAGTTCGGCTTATAAGTTTCTGGGAAGCAGAATAATTAAGCGCAGCAAGGTCTTTGATTTGCCAGCTTTTTTTATTTTTTTTCTTTCTTCTCACCCGGTGGAGATCGGCAATATAAAGAAGAGGATCATCAGGAATGCTAAAGTTTATCAAGATATGGCATAGGTAAAAATCTTGATGTTTAAAGCCCTCCCCATGCATTCTCTGGGTAAGCGTTGCCAGTTTAGCAATCAAGAGTCTTTTTTGTTGTACCCGAATGCGATCCAGAGGGGGGTAAAAGTAATCCTCCAATTCTTGTTCCAAGGTTTTTGTATGGGTAATTCCTTGGGTTAAAAGGAAGGATTCATTCCATAAAGGAATGCGCCGTCGTATACCCACGGCAATAGGGGTCATGGTAGAAAGATTGGATGCGTTAAATTCAAGGATGTTTCTCCATTCATGAATAGCCGAATAGGTTCGAAAAAAAAAGAAGCAATTTTTCACAAACTCGGGTATCAAAGAAAAGCGGTAACGCTTAAGATAAACGGAAACCCTGCGTTCTTTTTCGGTAAGATAAAAATGAATGATAGAGCGGTATTTGCTTTTTTGCTTAACTACTTCCCCTTTGTCAAATTTCATCATTGTATCAAAATCATCTAAACCGTTTTCTTTTAACAAGGCTTCGAACTCTCGGTTAATAACCATATGGTTGTGGAATACAAAATTACTTGGTAAAGGCAAAGATTTCATAGTGGCACTTATGAGTCGGACATGAGCTGGTTTTTCGATTCTTGTAAAACTTCTTGTGTAGCTTACTTCTTTATTACCACGTTTTTACTGATCCAAGGTTGAATCTTCCAAAAGACTTTTTATCCATCCTTCGCTCAGTTGTCTTTTGATCCTTCGCATGCCTTTTAATATTGTTCTTTTCCGTGCACCCAGCGCAGGGTTTAAAATCATGGTGCCGTGGCATACGTGGCCGATCACTTTTTTTAATTCTCCTGGAGGAAGGCAAAGGGTTTGGTATCCTCTCTGAACCAGCTCATAATAAAGGGCTTGTCCAGAGGTCATGTCCTGCTCCTCACGAGGAAGGAAAGATAAATTTTCTTTTTTTAAGGTTTCGGTTCGATAGACTGCACAGGTAGTTCGAATATACCCGGGGAGAAGCTGGTCAGGGTTGTGAAGAAGGTTTGTATTCAAAAAACGAAGGAGTCCTTTTATGTCCCCCATTTTTTTAAATACCCGATAGGCCGCAGGCACATCCTCTAACTTGCCTGTGCCCACACACGCTAAGACAGGATTTTTTTGAAAGGGGGTAAGCAGCTTACTGAGCCAGGAGGAGTCCTTAATCATTACATCGGAGTGGAGAGCAAGAAAAAAATCGGTCTGGGTATCCGTGAGCCCAATATCCAATGCTGAACCATGAGCCCAGGATCCCTTTTTTGCCACCTCTTTTCTTTGGATAAGATGTAGCCATTTAACGGATTTCAAATATTCGAGAGATTCATCCTTAGAATCATTGTCGACAACGATTACTTTATAAGGTTGGGGTGTAAACTTTCGAATGGACCTCAGACACAATCTTATAATGTCGTGGGTCTGATAGTGTGGGATTACAATGGTCACCAGAGCATTCTTTTTCGGAGAACCACCAGGTTTTTCCATAATGGATTTCCTCTCAATTGGAACTACAGAGGCTTAATACCAAGTCGCCTTCATTTGTATATCTTTGTTGGCTCCTCGTCATATTCCTCGACGTACTTAAATGTACGCCTGCGTCGATTCCTCGCCGCCGCCTCGATCTACTTTTGAATGCAACTTGGTATAACAAGTGGGAATTGAAAAAGAACAAGCAGTCTCCCAAAAAGATCCAAGAAATTATTTAATAGTGGCGTGCTGAGGAATTTTTTCCCCTTCTTTGGCACGGTTAAGGTCTCTCTGCCTTTCAAACTCACGAATAACAGTCATGACCTCCGGATCGGAAGGCGTTTCCTTGGTAATACTTACCATGCTTCCATTATGGCCCGTTATAACTCCATTTTCCCCCAGGGAAAGGTCTAAAATACCGAGGAATTTCCCCTGCATACTGTTTTGCACTAAAATAGTTTTTGTCAGTATTTCTGGCTGGTTCAGTGTGCCACGATCATGTCCGATAATCGCCACATCAATACCGGGTACATTTTGGATCAGTATGTTGGTTTGGTTTCTTCCCAGATGGGAAAGAAGGATAATAATGTCTGCCTGGGCGCTCACCTTAGGCAAAATTTCTTTGAGAGCGGTTTCCGGATCTTTGACTTCCAAATTTTCTTTAGCCAAAAGTTCGGGATTGAAATAAACTGGGGAAACAAGGCCAATAACACCCACTTTAAATCCAGCAAAATGTTTAATCAAATATGCTTGGCCTAAGGGTTTATTATTTTTATAAATGTTGGCAGATAATAAGGGAAACCCGGTTTTTTCTTGTAGGTTTTCAAAAAAATTCAAACCCAAACTTAATTCTCCGTCAGCTATATTCATACCATCGTATTTCATGAGGACTAAGGCCTTCATGCTGGTTTCAGCTCTGAGGGTGGGAAAATTTGCGTCTCCCCTAAAAGAGTCCCCACCGTCTAGGAGGAGGATGTTTTTATTTTTTCCTCTCAATTCCTTCACCAAGCCGGCCCGCCGGGCCAGTCCTCCCTGAGCGCCGCTTCACCCGCAGCCTTCTATGTAACTTTTTGTATCACTGTTATAGAGAATCACAAGGTGCTTTTCTGGCTCAGCAGCCTTAACCGAGTTGATAAAAACAAAAAAAAACAAAAAAAATAAAAAAAGAATGCCTTTAGACATCACTGTATTCTCACCGGCAAAATAATGGTTTTGCATTTTTTGAAGCGTATTCCGTGTCTTTGTATCTGCAATAATGTTGTTAAATAATCTATAATTTAAACATTAACCAAAGTCAATGAGCGGTATTTAAATTATTGAAAACCGCCTTTATGTTTTTTTATCTCCAGAACCTGTTTATAAGTTTCAAAAGTTTTAAGGGTATTTTTCTCAAGCGTAAAATTTTGGACAGATTGAGAAGCTTTTTTTCTCACCGAATCCCTTACCTCGTGCGGGATAAACCGGGAAATGCTTTCGGCTAATTCCACGCAATTATGAGGGTCAGAGATTACAATCCCAGTTTCTCCTGGACGAATGATTTCTGAAGCCCCGTTTTCCCTCGTAGTTATCACGGGAATTCCACAGGCTAACGCTTCTAAACAAACATTGGAAAAAGGATCATAGAGGGTGGGGAGCACGACTATATCGCCCACCGCATAATAGTGAAAAATATCTTCGGTTTCTCCGGGGAAAAGTAGCTGTCCACCAAAACCAAGGTTGTGAGCAATTTTACGGAATGGATCGGAATTCCCCCGGCCAACCACTAATATGGTTAATGGTCCTTTGCCTTTTTCAATTAAGGGAAGAGATCGGATGAGGTAGTGGAGTCCTTTCCGTTTAAGGTTGCGCGCGATAAAGAGAATAACGACGGCTTCCTCGGGTATGTGTAATTTTTTACGTATGTTCTTATTGTAATTATCCTTTAATCCCGGATGAAAGTGCGTATGATCCACGCCATTATAGATCACGCGAATCTTCTCTTCTGGAACCTTAAAGTAAGTCACAGCATGTCGTTTACAGAGCTGGGAGTTGCAAATAATCATTCTATAATTTAAAGGGTGAAAGGTTTTTTTTTCGAGAAATAAAATAACCTGCTGCCGGGGAGTTAAAGTTTTTAAAAAGCGATAAAAAAAATTTGGAGTCTGGGTTTTGAGCCAGTGGCGATGAATTCCATCTCCCATCCGGTATACGTCCTGAGAAAAAGTCTGGGAAAGGGAATGGACAATGTCGAAATTTTCACGGGCAAGGAGTTTTCGACAATTATAAGCAAAAGATAAATTTTTTAGCGAAGAAGAAATGGTTAAGGTAGGAACTTTATGGATTGAAATCCCATGATCAGGGGGCTTGCTCCACGTATTAGCAAACACATGGACTTCATGCCCCAGTTTGGCCAGGCCTTCACTTAAATTGACCGCATAGCGTTCCCCCCCTCCCCGAGAAAGAAAATAGTCTTTGCGAATCAGGGCAATCTTCACCGATCACTACCTTTCACCTTATGCCAAGTCGCCTTCATTTGTATATCTTTGTTGGCTCCTCGTCATACTCCTCGACGTACTAAAATGTACGCCTGCGTCGATTACTTGTCGCCGCCTCGATCTACTTTTGAATGCAACGTGGTATTATTCCATATTTACCGTGCGAAAAAAGGAAAACTTTTCGATCACTATGGTTAACTCCGGTTAAAAAAGGAATGGGTGGTGTGCAAAAACGCTCATGAGGTTAAACCGCAGGCTCTTTCCACCTCTTGAACAACTGATGTTCCAGTCCAAATTGGTCAAGTATCTTGCCGATAGTATGGTCAATGAGGTCTGGGATAGTTTTGGGGTGATGATAAAATGCCGGCACTGGCGGCATTTTATCGCTCCCACTTCTGCCAGCTGAGTTAAAGGACGATGATGAATGAGTTCGTTCTTGAGTGTACCCCAGAAGCTCTCCATGGGGGCATTATCGTAGCAATCGCCTTTCCGGCTCATGGATTAACTGATCCATCAACTTCCGGTATTCATGGGCGCAATACTGACGCCCACGATCCGAATGGTGGATCAGGCCTGCTCCCGGCCGCTTGGCTGCCACGGCCTTGACAAAGACTGGCTCACCAGGTTCTTGTTGATTCGATTGCCCATCGCATACCCAACTATTTCTCCCGTGAAGATTCGTTGTTTATCACAACATCCCAACTTTTCTGCCTTTTTGCATCCAGAATAAACGAGGATGAGTCTCTTGTTGATAAATAGTATCTTCCTTGTATTTCGGGAATTTTATTTAACTCATGCACACCGTCACGTAGTGCCGATAGACTCTTATTTTAAGGGCGATATCAGCACTCGGTTCAAATATTCTAACTTATCTCCCTTATGAATTTCAACAGGGATTTTCTTAATTTTGCTTACAAGAATAGGGTTGCAAGAAAAGGCAACGGTTATAAGGCCGGTTTTATCAGGGAAACCACGGATTTTTTCCATAGGATAAATCCATTCATTGTGAGAATAAGGCGAGGCCCCCTTGCTCAGAATTTTTTTATGCAGAATATCATACTCTAAGGCTTTGTCAAGCTTGGACAGGGGCAAACGAGACAACAGAAAAAAACCCGTCAGATCGCTCCGAACGGGGTTTTTGTTTTCTTTGATATCGAAAACCCCTTACACTTTTAATAAAAAGGGCGCTGTTGTCTCTATTTATGCCTATCTTTTCTGTATCTCACCGACGCCTATAAACGGTATTGCTCCACCGCCGGTAACCTGCGGGAGGATCCCGTTCCATTTATCTATAGCCCTGAGATTGGCCTCTATCTTTCTAAGCTCTATAAGGTCTATTGAAATATTTTCTTTCTGCAGTCTCAGGGACTCAGCCTCTGCCTTGGCTGCTGCAACCTTCTGTTCTGCCTCTATCTTTATCCTCTCCAGGTCCCGCTGTGCCTTCATCGCAAGCTGTTCTGCTGTCTGCTTTGACTCAATGGCTTCCATAAATATCTTGGAGAAGCTGAAACCGACGATAGAGAATGCATCAACTGCTATGTTGTTCGCTATGAGCCTTTCAGTAAGATTTAATTTCATTGCATCGCTTACCGCTGACCTCTTTGTGATAAGCTCTTCTGCGGTGTACCTTGCTGTCACAGCCTTTACCACCTCCTGCACTGCAGGGTCTATGATTCGCTCTTTAAACTCTATCCCGAGGGACTGATAGACAATATTTGACTTATCAGGAACTATGTGATAGTTAATCGCAACAGTAGAGCTTACATCCTGAAGGTTGGATGATGCGGCTGCCGCATCAGTCGTTGCCTTCTGCACCTTGACATCCATCCGGGCAATCTTCTGCATTATAGGTATCCTGAAATGCAGCCCCTCTCCAAGTACAGTCTTCTGAACAGCGCCAAAATTAAGAACAACTCCTCTTTCACCTGCCCCAATCTGGACCCATGGATGTAAAAACAGGAAAAACACCAGAATTGCTCCAATAATCACTGCCAACCTCATGGGTGCCTGTTTCATTGCAGAATGCATTGCCTCCTTAGCCCGGTAAACATCTCTTTCATCCATTATATTACCTCCTTTTTAATTTAGCGGCTGCTTAGCAGCCTCATTAATAAAATGTTTTATTGTTTTCGCCATTCCTTTTCCGCTCTCACATAAACCGCCCGGTGAGGGAACGGGATCACAGTTTTTTCCTCCGCATTGACTCCAATCACGCTTCGAACTTGACAGAAAAAACCTGCGGCTGTCGAATGATGGATTTGAGCGTTCCCAATTTGATTTCTTTATGATTAGGAATGGGCACGGTGATTGTCGAGGTTGCTGTCTTCTTCTGCATCACTATGATGGCTGCCTCTCTGGCGAACCATTTCGAAGCCGTGCCTGGATAGAATAATCATCTCTGCTTTTTATTCTTATTGTATCATGATAATAGCCGCCACGCAAAATTTCGCCTATCCCGATCACCTTTATTGAAAATGGAGGGTGGGCGGGATTTTAAGAAGAATACCGGGTGTAGGGTTTTGGTTTACTACGAGTCCATTATACTCGGCCAGCTTTTCTTTTCCCTTCGGGGTGCTAAAGTACTTTTGCATGATACTTTCCCAAGTCTCGCCCCCTTTTACCTCATGTATTTTTAGGCGACCAGGTTGAAGGGCGGTGGCTTCTTTCTGGGAGATAAAGGCAAGACTTTGAATCATTGATTCTGCCTGGGGCAGAAATGTCTCAAAATCAGCCTGCTTGCAGATACCGAGCACAGAATAGCCATTGACGTCATTAACAAAAGCAAACCCTACTCCCTTAATAGCACCCAAACTGCTGCTTGATCCTTTAAAAGTGCCTTTTAACGCACCCTGGGCAAAACCCCGGGACGTTTGACCATCTTTTTTCAAGCCGCTTTTCCCCAGCTTGTTTTCAAAATCGCCAAAATACTCTTCTGCGGTCTTCCGGATTCTTAAGGGCTCGATGTTGAACATCACGTAAAAATCTTTTTTGGGCTGTCCAAAAACAGCGGTATATGCTTTGTTGTTTATTTGACCTTCCCACCCTTCCGGCAATTTCATTTTAAGAAGAAATTCTTTGTTGTAATAGTAATCTCCCCTTATTAATTCCTGTCCGTTCCATTCGCCTACCGCCAGTCCGTCAAGTGTTCTTATATACTGATTCCGTTTTGCCGCGCGGGTCAACGCTGTCGGGTAAATTTGCTGGATGTCGCCGATCTCGTGATTTAAGTTTACCAGCCGTTCGCTGGTAGGAGGGTGAGTCATAAACCAGGTTTCCGTTGTGGTTGGCTCACGAAGCTGAATCCGTTGAATTTGTTGCATAACATCAAGAGATGATTTGGGATTATAGCCTGCTTGCGTCATATAAAGGGTTCCGTAGTGGTCCGCTTCCCGCTCGGCATCGCGGGAAAATTTGTTTAACGTTAATACGGCTCCCACGTTTATTAAATCTCCAAATGACTGCATCGCACCCGGGGCAGCTACGCCAACTGCCAAAAGTCCAACCTGCAACAGCTCGACCTTGGAAATCAGAGCCGCTGAATGCCGGGCATCCACATGGGCAATTTCATGCCCTAAGACTGAGGCAAGCTCATCGGTTGAGTTTACTTTTTCCAAAAGCCCCCGGTGGACATAGACAAAGCCTCCGGGTAAGGCAAAGGCATTAAAATCAGGTGAGTCCACAATTTCAAACCGGTAGTTAAGGGTCTTTGCCCGGGCAGTATGCTGACTTATCCCTGCCCCGACTTCCTTAACTAAAGAACGGAGTTCGGGATCTTCCAAATAAACACCCATCTCTTCCCGGACTTGCTTATCTACCTGCTGTCCCATGCTAAATTCCCGATCCTCGGAAACTGTCATGAACTGAGTTTGTCCCGTAACTGGATTAACCGCGCAGCCGGAGAAAAAAAAAGAAGTCAAGCATAAACCGGAAACCAGAAGACTCAGAAAAATTTTTTGCCCAAATCTTGCAATTATTTTTGGTGGCATTTTGAAACACCTCCTTAAAATTAAAAAAACTATTCTCAGCCCAACTGGTATTTTTTCTTGTTACTATACTAAAAAGACCCAACAAAAGCAACCCATAAAGATGATTTTTTGTTAAAAAGGCCGATAGGCTGGTAACGTATAGATACCCGCGTCAAGTTTCTTCAAGATCATGTGAAGAATCTTTATGTGGGTTAAAAAAGTCTTTAAAAAATTTTTTCGCCTTGGGAAATTTTACGGACACTTTCGGCTTTTGTACGGAACCCCTAATAACAATCGGAATAGGGGCATCCCCATTGCCGAGAAAAGGTAAATTTTTTTTTACATCTTTTCCCTGCGATTGTTTAAGCGAAACGCCGGTTACCGTATACTTAATAGGGTTCCCCTTTTTTTCAGGATCATACGTAAGGGATGTCCAGCCTTGAAGCGATAGCTCGATATCGTGCCCGGTTACCTGGATGGTGTTATCATAAATTCTTCCTTCTCCAAGGCGAAAAGGACACAAAATCTGGTCAAACTGAATCGTTTCAGATTTCCCCAAAACTCTCAATATCTCGCTTAAGGCGACTTCGCTTTTAATGGTTCCATTATTTAAAATTATTTTTCCCTCTCCGATAATACTTCTGCTTATCTCCTGTTCCCAATCAGTCCCTTTCCAGGAAGCCTGGAGAGAAAAACTTCCCTTTCCGGTAAGCTGAGTAGAGTGGGAGCTGATAGGGATAACGTAACCCAAGAGAGTTTGCTTCTGCGAGAGTTCAATCTCTTTCCCCTGCCCCTTTAATTTCATCACCGGTCTCTTCTGGTTGAAATCAATGGCGCCTTGCACGGTGGAGGGGCCGTTATTCAGAAGGCCTTCCAGCGCCAAAGTGAGAACACCTTTATCGAGAGTACACCCGGTACTTTTAAGATTTTGGATTGTGCCGAGACCCTGGTAGCTCATAGCATCTAAAAATACGGTGCCATTTCCAATCCACGAAGAAAGGACTGGTTTGTTTTCAACAGGTTTTAACTTTCCCTCAGCAGTAAAGGTTAAGCTCCCGTTGCCTTGAAGGATCATTTTTTTGGGAAGAAAATCCTTCCATACTTTTTGCGCTTCTTCTAAGGCAAGAACGAGTTTTCCTTCGGATGTCGCAAGAGGGTTTTTAGAAATTTGAGTAATGGTTCCCTGGCCATTAAAATTTAAGCAAGGAGATTCAGCCGTGAGGGTAGTGAAGGTAAGCGTGTCTTGCTCTGGAGAGTAGATAAGGTCATGCGTGACTTTAAGTTTTGGCAGCAAAGAAAGATTGTGATCTCCCTTCACAACGATCGAATTTTTTAGATTTCCTTTAATGGTAAAGTCAGAGGAAGACTCTCCTTCGCTCGGAAAACCTCGAGGGAGCACATCGGGAAGCTGTTTTTTTAGCTCAGCAAACTTTAATGAAAGACTGCCTTCCACGTCGAGATCACGGTGTCTATCCACAGTACCCTTAATCTCTCCGGCTAAGGATTTTCCCCGAATGAGTACGGATGTTATCGTAACGTAATGTTTTTTAAGGTTACACAAGAGGTCTGGAGAAATTCGCAGCGTTTCTTCCTGAAAAGGCCGTCCTTTGAGAGCGGGGTGTTCAACGCTCAAACCTCTAACAACGACAGCTCCTTTAAGATTAAATTTTTTTGCGGATCCAGTTCCTGAGAGAGATAGCTGGGTTATGCCGGAGAGGTTAAGATCAGGGGGAAGATAAAAAAAATTTCCCAGAATGTGGACAACCTTATGGAGGTCTCCTGTTCCTGAGATTATGAGGTTGCTATAAGGGGCTTTTTGAAAATTGTTGATTGTTCCGGAAAGAGAAAGCCTAAGAAAATCACTTTTGAGATCAAAAAGTTTAACCTTAATCTCGTGGGTAGGAAAGTTTAATAAAACCTTTTGAGAGGAATCAATGCGAGGTTGCTCAAAGGAGGCCTTTTGGAAAGGCCCGCCGGTTATGGACACATTGGTCAGCTGGGTTGCACCCGTTATTGCAATCCGGGAATCAAAATTTCCCCGGGCTTCTAAGGATGACCGAAGGTTACCTTTCCAACAATACCCAGGAGGAAAACCCAGGACTCCGGCTAACGCCTGAGAGAGTTTATCTAAGTCAAGAGAACAGACCAGTCGCCCCCCGGTTGCCTCAAAGGAGGAGGTGTTAAATTTGTCTAAGTCAAAAAATCCTTCCACATGGCCAAAGCCTGCTTCCATGGTGAGCGTTCCTCGAGCCTTAGGGAGGTTCATTTTTTCTTTGGAAAAGAGGAAGGCTGAACCATGTATCTTTAATGGTTCAGGGGGGTTGTTGTTAAGCACGACCGTGCCTTGTAAGAGGAACTTTATTGGTTTAGTAAGGGAACGGACATTTAAATCAGCAGAAAAATCCTTTATCTGAGTAGTCGTATTAAGACGCTGATCAATAAAAGTAAAAACACCTTCTGTGATATGAGCGTCGAGAAACAACGCGGAAAAGCCTTTATAAATACCGGACTTTTTTTTTGGACGCGGGGTAAGGGAATCATTTGGTGTGCGCGTAGACGATCCCTTATCGGCAAAGACAGTCCTTTTCTGGGACAGAGAGGCAACGAGATCATCTCCCCGTATTTTTCCTGTTTTGTCTCTTATGATCGTTAACGCTATTCCCTCGATCGTTAAAGAGGAAGCCTTGAACTTTCTTGCCAATAAGGCTCGCCAGTCAGGCAGGAGTTGAACAGAATGAAGCACGAGCAAAGGTGTTCGATCCTGATTTGTGATGTTCAGCTGAGAGATAGAAAACCCATCTTTCCAGGAGAAGGCCAAATTCCCCATCACAACCGGTCTGTTAAGGGCTTTAGCCAAATACAGTGAAGCTTTCTCACGCGCAAGGTCTGAAGACAAGAGAGGAGGGAGAATAAAATATAAGATGATAATAAAGAAAAAAACAAAAACAAAGAGGCGGAGTCCCCAGTGCAGAACCCGTCTCATTAAGCTTTTATTCTTCATCGTCAATCACCAAGCCGGGATAAAGCTTTTTCACACACTCCGGGCAGATGCCGTGGGTAAAGGTAGCATCAGAATGTTCTTTGATGTAAGCTTCAATTTGTTTCCAGTACCCGCTATCATCGCGAATCTTTTTACAGGAGGCACAGATGGGCAACAATCCGCTCAATGTCTTAACCTTGGCGTGTGCCTCCTGAAGTTCTTCGAGGGTTTGCTGCAGTTCCTGGATGAGAAATTTTCTTTCCTCTTCAGCCTGCTTGCGCTCAGTTATATCATTGCCGACACTAAGAATTCCCGTGACATTCCCGTGCTGATCTAAAATCGCTTTATTGGTCCAGGAAATCCAGACTCGCTCGCCGTTTCGACGGATGTTTTCATTTTCGTTGTTTTTAAATTTTTCAGGATAGCGCATAAGGTCTTTTCTCATTTGCGCGAGGTCACGGCCCGTGGTTTCGGTTTTAGGCACAATGGTTTCCAAAAGATTTTTGCCGGTAATCTCTTCTTCTGTATAGCCGAAAAATTTTTGAGCAAATTCATTAAAAAAGGTGATTTGTCCCTGAGTATCAGACCGGAGGATGATGCTATTGGCATTTTCTACCAGTTCCCGGTACTTCTCCTCGCCCTTGTGCAAGGCATCCTCCATTTTTTTTCGTTCCGTGATGTCAATCCCAATAATGACAATTCCCCTGGTCTCGGCCTCCTGCACTAATGACGCATTAATAAGAATCGTTCTTAACTCGCCATCTTTTCGTTTATACAGTATCTCATAATTTTGTAAGCACTCCTCTTGTTGAACCTTATGTAATATTTCAGTGACGTTTTCCGGTTTCGCAGCAAGCATACTGATGTGTTTTCCAATAAGCTCTTCCTCGGCATACCCTGTGGTGTTTAGAGTGGCCCTATTTATTGTCAGAACAACCCCATCCAGGTTCACTACCAGTAAAGGGCCGAACATATTTTTTAACACATTTTCAATACAAATCTTAAATTCCTCTAAATTTTCCATGACATTGAGCATTGCTGTCCGGGGGGCAGAACGATCCTCGGTTTGCGTTTTCCCCCGCAGGTTCTCCAAATTTTTTGATTTCTCATTCTTCCTTTTTGAGGTCATTTTTTCACTGAAAAAAATTGTACATTACCTTGCTGTGGTTAAGAATCAAAACCAACACATATAAAACCCAATGGAGTCAGGAGAAAGGAGTCAGAATTCAGGAGATTAAAAATTACTTCTGTCTCCTGTATTCTGTCTTCTGAATTCTGGCTTTTCAGGAATTTATTATTATTTATCTTCCCGGAGTGGAGCACTTCTTCTATAGTCATCAGATTCCCCGTCCTCCTCTGGAGGAGCCGACAACCCCCATTGGGTCCTGAGAAACTCAATTTTATCTAAGGATTTTTCTAATTGATGCCTCCGGGTGGTCATGAGTATCCCGTATTCCCTTTGGGTATCTTCGATTCGCTTACCCAAGGTTTCCAGTTTGTTGCAGAACTCATCCCACTGCTTCTTAAACCTACCCAATAACGAGAGAATATCGCGGGAGGTTTTTTCCAAAGAAAAATGCTCTACCGCTTGCCGGATCACTGCTAAAACGGCAAAAAGAGTTATTGGGGAACAAAACACCACCCTATTCTTAATCCCATTTTCCAGAATTGAACTATCCTGCTCATGAATAAAAGCGTAAACCTGTTCATTGGGAATGAATAAAAGCACACAGTCAACCGTATTATCATCCGGGTTAATGTATTCGCGGGTTGTTACCTCCTTGGTCCGCGCCTTGACATCTCTTAAAAAAGCCGTACGGTACATAGCCTTATCAACCTCGGACTGAGCCTCCAGGTATTTAAGATAGTTATCCAAAGGGAATTTAACATCCATGTTGAGCTTAAGATTATTCGGCAAAAGAAACGTAAAGTCCGGACGGCTGGAAGCACCCTCAATGGCTTTTTGCTTGAGATAGTTAATTTTCTCCACAAAACCGGCAAGTTTCAGCACATCTTCAGCCATTCGTTCCCCCCACTGGCCGCGAACCTTAGTGCTCGCTAAAGCCTCCCGAATGGTCGCAGTCACCTGCACTAATGCAGCGGTTTGCTCGCCCGCGGTTTTAAGCTGACTTGCCAGAACTCCGAATTTTTCTACCCGGTCCTTTTCCAGCTCTTGCATGAATTTGGTAACGCTTTCAAGTTCTGTGCTCATGCGCTGGAGCTGTTGATCAATCAGGGCTTTCTTTGCACCAAGGTCTTTTTCGCTGACCTCGCGCTCGGAGTCGAGTTTGGCTTTAGCTAATTTAAGGAATTCTTCGGTGGACTTAGAAAGGGCATCAAGGGACAAACTTCCAAAGCTTGCCCTTACATGATCCATCACTGCCTCAAGGTCTAATTTTCGTCTTGCTTCACTTTCTTGAAACAGTTCCTCGGCAAGTTCTTTGGCGGTTTTTGTCTGGACCATACGCAAAATCAAAGCAGCAGCTATGCCGAGCACAAAACCGGCAACAAAGGCAAAAAGGAGGGTTATTACAGGCATCGAAGCCTCCGCAATTTTTTTTATAGTATAAAACCCGGACACCTTATTCCGGGGTGCGCTTTAGTTACCAATGGCAGTTGAATTTAGTTTATCTCTTTTTTTTAACCCCAGAAAATTTTTGTAAAAATACCATAAACGTGTCTTCAGGTCAAACCATTCTCTCGCGATGATTTTTTGTTTAAATTTTTGTTACACAATAATACCTAAAAAAGGAGGCAATGATGAAAAATTAGATATTAAGGCTTTCGGGCTTTCCCTGGGGATTGTTTGGGGAGCGGCTATGTTTCTTCTGGGGTTAACGGTTATGTTTTGTAACTGGGGTGGCACATGGGTAACACTCATGTCCTCAATCTATATTGGCTATAAAGCAACCTTTTGGGGGAGCATTATCGGTGGAATTTGGGGATTTTTTGACGCTGGTATTGGTGGGGCGATAATTGCGTGGCTATATAATAAATTACAGAAGTAAAACCGTTACCACAAAACAACTAAAGATATCTCCTGGTCTTCATTTCCGGGAAGAAATTTACTTGCCTGGTATATTCCCTTAAATTTGTTGATATTTTTTCTAAAAATCTTGACAAATAATATGGAGAGTAATAAAATAAAAAACAATAAATAAAATATTTTTTAGGGTTCAGAAAAGATTATCTTTTCTGAAGGGTAAATATAATGATAGTCGGGCCGCTATCTCAAGGCGAGGTAGCGGTTTTTTTATTTGCTCTTTGACCTATAAATAACCAAGGCAGCAACGATACAGAATTAAAACAAAAATTAGTCAATCACCAAATTGTATTTTTCACCAAGTTAAAGAAAAATTCTTACAACCAGCTGTTTTTCCTACTCAATAATTTTAACTATATTATAGGCGGGACTAAAAATGGAAGTGACGAATTTTTGGACTTGGGTGCATGAAAAATTGATTTCGAGTATTATCATCGGAGCAATAATAACAGTGGTTGCCCTTACATTTCTTCTCGATTGGATATCAAAGAAATGGGAAAAATACAAAAGGCGTTAAGGAAACGGCTTTGCAGACCCAAAGTGTGATTATTGGCGACTAAAATATAACCTTTGGCATACAAGTTCGCTACACCTTGCATGGTATGAATACAACCTATCCTGCTATACTCAAAAGCTGCGGCTTCGTTTGATAGGCCACAACTATGAAACTGCAATGATTTCTTGAGAAAATGAAACCGTAAAAGACCATGATATCAAGATGGTAGTACGTTGTGTATGCTTTTGTATATTCGTTGGTACTATTGTGTGTCCTCTTTTAGAAAATGAATAATTGAGGGAAGAGGATAATATTTTTTGACAAGTTTCTTGCAAACGAGACCAAATTCTCAGCCTCTTTTATGATGGCGGGTAATAGTGCTTTTTGTACCATCGTTTCAAATTTGCATTTTTGAAAAAGCGTTAAGATATTCAACAACCCATAAATATTCAGCGGAGGTGTATCGAATGGAAAAACATAGTGCATGGTTTATAGTGAGTGATACGGCGTATTTCGCGGCGCTTTTTATCGGGGCGTTCTTTTTTTTCTACATTCTCCCTCGGCTTGTAAAAAAATTTAAAAAAACTAAAAATGCGTCCAACACAAAAAAATAGTTAATGAATTTTGCGCGTGAAAAAGAGGTGTAATAATGAATGCTCCTGATTTAGCTAAGTATATTGCTGAAGTAACCTCAGGTGCAAAAGTTATCGTGGTTTCCAATCGTGAACCATGTATTCATGAGCATAGGCCTGAAGGCATAAAGGCTATCCGCCCGGCAAGCGGTTTGGTTACTGCCTTGGAGCCGATTGTCCGCGCAGCTGGAGGAACCTGGGTCGCCCACGGCTCTGGTCCGGCTGACCGCATTGTGGTCAACGAAAAAGGAAGGGTCAGGCTTCCGGAAAATGACCCTGTATATACTCTTCGTAGAGTTTGGTTCACCCGAAAAGAAGAGGAGGGATACTATTATGGAACATCCAATCAAGCGATCTGGCCTCTTTGCCATATCGTTTATGCACGGCCCCATTTCTCCAGAAAAGATTGGGAAATGTATCAGAGTGTAAATCAACGCTTTTGCGATGCCGTACTCGAAGAGGCTGATAATGCGCCGGCTATTGTCTTCATCCAGGATTATCATTTAGCGCTCCTCCCCCGGCTTTTAAAAAACAATCGGCCCGATTTGCTGATAATCCATTTTTGGCATATTCCATGGCCCAATAAAGAGGCTTTCCGAATTTTCCCGTGGGGAGAAGAACTTCTTGATGGTTTACTCGGAAACGATATCTTGGGTTTTCATATCCAATATCATTGTAATAATTTTCTCGATACAGTAGACCGTGGAATTGAAGCAAGAGTAAATTATGAACACTTCAAAGTATTTCGGGGTGGAAGACCGACCTATGTCCGCCCTTTCCCGATCAGTGTTGATTTTGCACAGATCGGCATAGATAGCGACTCATCACGGGTAAAAAAAATCCAGGAAGGTTTTTTTAAGGAACTTGGTGAAGAGATCCTCCAAACCAGGTTATACGTTGGGGTAGACAGGATTGACTATACCAAGGGGATACCTGAACGTCTGCAGGGTTTTAGTCTGATGCTCAGGCGACATCCTGAATTGCGGTCAAAAGTAACTCTTTTGCAGCTTGGCGTCCCAAGCAGGACCCATATTGAGGATTACCGCAAAACCAATGATATTATCGAAGACCTGGTGGACGAGATTAACTGGGAACACCAGACCGAAGAGTGGTCACCCATCCAATTTTTAAAAGGCTCTCATGATTATTATACGGTGCTGGCTGCTTACCGAATTGCTAATGTCCTTTTGGTGACTTCACTTCACGATGGAATGAATTTGGTGGCTAAAGAGTTTATCTCTGCCCGCACTGATGGAGATGGAGTGCTTCTTTTATCCCAATATACCGGAGCGGCGCGCGAATTTTCTGAGGCCCTTCTGGTAAACCCCTTTGATATTGATCAACTTGCCGATGTCATGTATGATGCTTTCCTCATGCCTGAAGATGAGCGCAAACAAAGGATGCAGCGCATGCGAATGCAGGTTGAAAGCAACAACATCTATCACTGGGGAATGAGAATTTTTGAGGAAATTAATAAAATTGAAGTGGTAGAAAAAAATTCATGATAGTTAATAAGCATCACCAAAAGTTATGGATTTTTGATTTCGACGGTACCCTTTCAATTCTTGTTCCCGACCGTAATAAAGCGGCCATTGATTCCGAATGTAAAAAACTTCTCCGGGAGTTAGTGAAGATTCCCTTGAATAGAGTTGCGGTCCTATCCAGTCGTTCCTTAGAGGACCTCACCCCCCGCGTGCAAATTTCTGAAGTCTTTTTAGGCGGTGGAAGTGGGGCAGAGTGGTCAATTTACGGCATCCACCGGTTGATAGTTGCCGGTGACTATGAAGAACGTCTTAACCGAGCAAGAAATGACACAATTTCTTCCATAAAAAAAATTTCGGCTATTCCCGGTATTGAACTCGAAGATAAAAAGTGGTCAATAGCAATACACACGCGAGAAGCCTCTCCTAAATCAAAAAAAATATTTTTTCGCCGCCTTAAAGAATGGGAACCTTCGTTTGAGATCCGTCTATTACACGGGCCTGAAGTCATAGAAATCCAGTTTTTGCCGGAACTAAACAAAACCTTTGGCGTTCGAATTTTTTGCGAATTAAATAAATTTGATCCTCAGCACGGAATGATCGTTTATGCCGGTGATGATGAAAACGATGCCCTGGCAATGGAATTTGTCCTGGAGCTTGGGGGACTTGTCTTTACGGTGGGGGAGCGCCCGCTTGTTCCAGAGGCTATGGTAGTAAAGAGCCCTTCGTTCCTTGCCCAAGAGATCCGTAAACTCGCAGGCCTTAAAGGAGAAAAAGGAGATTACCATGAGCGAATTTGAAGTTATGGATTGTGTACTCTTGACCAGAATGAGCGGTTTACCACCGGCTCTTAACCTTCGGGAGTTACGCGACCGAATCGTCACGTGTCACCCTGATGTTATTTACCACCATTTTTGTGAAACCACCCTCGCTCCTTCTTTTGATTATCCTGACTATCGCAATCACTTTGCGGTCTGGGCAAAACATAGCTTGGGTGATGAGATCCTGGCAGAACGATTGGGAATCATTGACCCTTATGATTATACTACTATAGAAGACCTCAGAACAGTAACGCTCGAAATCATTGAAGAGCGGTTAAGCGAACTTTCGTGGGTTCCCTGGGCCCGGGCCGGACATGAATTCTATTTTATGAAAGCGATCACGGTGGTTTTTGACACCGGAGAAAGAATTCACCATCCCGGCGAACTCGATTCCGCTATCAGTCGTATGACCAACGGAAGTATTTATTTTCACGTACTGGAGGCGAGACGGCGGCCACCATTGGGACTTGACGATTTTTCTGCCTGGCTGCAAAACCTTGAAGGTGATAGGAGTCACTTTATCCAAGCCATAACCTCTATTGATGTAACATTCTGTACTTTGTATGAACTTCAAAAAAATTTAGTCAGAGCGCTTAAATTGATTCGGAGGGAAAAAAGGAAAAAACCATGAAATTATCTTTGGACGCTTACGAAAGCATTGTTGGTTCCTCAGTCATCCAGCAGCTCCGCCGGTTAGGCGAAAAGCTTAAAAACACTCGTGTGGTGCATATCAATTCAACGCGGGAAGGCGGCGGCGTAGCTGAAATCCTCACCTGGATGGTTCCACTCATGCAGGATGTAGGAATTGATACCCATTGGGGAGTAATCAAAGGGACTGCTGAGTTTTTCGCGATAACGAAATCGATCCACAACGGCCTGCAAGGAGCGCCCGTGTTACTTAAAAAAAAGGATTGGGAAACTTATTTTGAAATAAACGCTCAGAATTTTCAGGATCTGAAAAAGGTCTTAACTGAGGCCGAAATTGTGGTAATTCATGATCCTCAACCCGCCCCGCTTTTGGGTCTCTGCCCTGAGCGGAAAGGCAAGTGGATCTGGCGGGCCCATATTGATATCAGCCACCCTTTTCGGTCAGTATGGAAATCGCTTCGCCCATTGATAGAAAAATTCGATGCCAGCATCTTTTCTATGAATCAGTTTGCCCAGCCATTACCTCATGACCAGTTTCTCGTGGAACCGAGCATTGACCCTCTCAGTGAAAAAAATATGGACTTAGCTCCACTCGAGTTAGAATCGGTGCGCGCTGAATATGATCTTGACCCTCGGCGCCCTCTTCTTGTTCAGATATCAAGGTTTGATCGGTTTAAGGATCCGATCGGAGTCATACAATCGTACCGGCTGGTTCATAAAATAATTCCGGTTCAGCTTGTTCTTGCCGGAGGAGGAGCAAGCGATGACCCGGAAGGAAAAGAGGTCATGGAGGAGGTGTTAGAAACTGCTGAAAATGATCCTGATATCCATATACTTCTTTTACCCCCAAATGCTCACCGTACCATCAATGCCTTACAAAGATTGGCAGATATCATCATCCAGAAGTCTACCAAAGAAGGTTTTGGTTTAACCGTTACCGAAGGATTATGGAAAGGGAAACCGGTGATTGGGGGCGATGTTGGGGGCATTCAACTCCAGGTCATTGATAACCATACCGGATTTCTCGTCAATACCCCGGAAGGAGCTGCCCATTGGATTCGTTTTCTCCTACATCACCCCAGCAGGATGAAAGAAATGGGAAAAACAGGCAAAGAATTTGTCCGGGAAAATTTTCTTTTGACCCGGCACCTTCGTGAGTACCTCACGTTGATCCTTTTTCTCCTGCGCGAAGGGAGAAACCATACGATTATGGTATAAATTTTAATTTAAAAAGGAAGATAGTAAATGGAGGTTGAGCTTTATCTCATAAAAAAATTAGCTTTACCCTTAGGGTTTCTCGTTGGTAGTTTTCTTTTGGGGGTGATATTTGAAAAAATCATTCTTAAAAAAATTAAAACAATCGCTCACAAAACAAAATGGAAAGGTGATGAGGTTATCATTCATGCAATCCACAAGATGCCGATCCTTTGGTTCTTTATTGCTGGTCTCTATGGCGCAATCCACAATATCGCGATAAACCCAACCCTTTTAAGTATTATTCATAAGGTCTTGCTGATCTCGGTTATTTTTTCCGGGACCGTGGTTTTAGCAAGAATTGCCATTGGTTTTGTAAATCTCTATAGTGAAAAGGTGGGTGGGGTTTTTGTTTCGACTTCAATATTTTCCAATCTCATTAAGTTTCTGGTTTTTCTCCTTGGTATCCTGATCATTCTTCAGTCTTTGGGAATTTCGATTACCCCTCTGCTTACGGCTTTAGGAGTTGGCGGGCTGGCGGTTGCGCTTGCCCTTCAAGATACCCTTTCCAATCTTTTTGCAGGGATTCATATTATTGCCTCCAAAAAATTAAGAATTGGCGATTATGTAAAGATCGAGAGCGGTGAAGAAGGGTACGTGATGGATATAACCTGGAGAAATACCACCATCAGGGCGCTTCCCAACAACATGATAGTCATTCCGAACGCTAAACTCGCCTCAACTATTGTTACCAATTATTATTCCCCGGAAAAGGAAATGGCGGTGCTTATCCAGGTTGGCGTAAGTTACGACAGTGATCTTAAAAAAGTGGAGAGAGTGACGGTTGACGTGGGAAAAGAAGTAATGAGGAAAGTTCCGGGGGGTGTCCCCGAATTCGAACCGTTTATTCGTTACCATACTTTTGCGGACTTTAGCATCAACTTTACGGTGATTCTCCGGGCCAAAGAATTTGTGGATCAATATTTGATAAAACATGAATTCATAAAAAGGCTCCATGAGCGTTTTAGAAAAAAAGATATAGAAATTCCTTTTCCGATAAGGACCCTATATATGCGAGAGAGTTGTCAAACGCCAAAACAATAAATAATGAAAACGGTACTTAAAAAGTTAGTCAATAATTGGTCACAATTTTTTTCCCCGAAAAATGTCTCCCGATGGCTGATATTGGGGATTCTCGTGGGAGCGCTTTCGGGATTGACCGCAGTGACGTTTTTTTATCTTCTTCAGCTGGGAAAACTCTTCACCTTTTATTTTCTTGCTGGATTTCCGTCACCGGCGCCTGAAGGAGAGCGAATTTTAGAGAGTAGCTCCAACCTTAACTTCAATCAGTGGATTTTTTTTTCTTCCTGTTTTTGCGGGATTATTAAGCGGCCTGATTGTCTACCGCTTTGCTCCCGAAGCTGAAGGACATGGAACTGACGCCATGATTGATGCCTTTCACAATAAAAAAGGAAACATTCGCGGCCGGGTACCATTAATAAAAGGAATTGCCACCCTCCTCACGCTGTCCGGCGGCGGAAGTGCAGGAAGAGAAGGGCCGATCGCCCAAATAGGGGCGGGAATTGGCTCGAAAATCGCTAAGGTATTGGGGCTTAGTGATAAGGAACGGAGAATTTTGCTGTTAGCCGGTTGTGGGGGCGGTCTTTCAGCTATTTTTAGAGCCCCACTCGGCGGAGCGCTTACATCCATTGAAGTGCTTTACCGTCGAGACTTTGAGACTGAAGCCCTTATTCCAACTATCATCAGCTCAATTACGGCATATATCATTTTTTCCGCCTGTTTTGGATCCCGGTCAATTTTTTACTTCCCCCCTTACTCCTTTTCGAATCCCGAGGAACTTTTCTTTTATGTTTTATTAGCGATGATCTGCATTCCTATTGGAATTTTTTACGTAAAAATATTTTATGGGATTAAAAAGTTTTTTGATTCCATTCAAATCCCACGATGCTTTAAACCGATGCTGGGTGGATTAGGAGTGGGGATAATTGGACTACTTTACCCTCAAGTTTATGGAGATGGGTGGGGATGGATTCAACTTGCCATTCTGGGCAAATTGGGCATTGGAATAATGGCGCTTCTCATTCTTATGAAAATTTTTGCCACCAGCTTCACTATCTCTTCGGGTGGTTCAGGAGGAGTTTTTGGCCCCACACTTTTTATCGGAGGAATGATTGGTGGAGTGGTTGGGTTTACCGCACACCATTTTTATCCTGAAATCGCATCTCAGCCTGGAGCCTATGTGGTGGTGGGAATGGCGGCATTTTTCGCGGGAGTAGCCCACGCCCCCATTGGTTCGCTTCTGATGTGTTCGGAGATGACCCAAGGGTATGGTCTTATCGCTCCCCTAATGCTCGTTTCATTTATCGCTATCCTTTTTAATAAAAAATATTCCATTTACGAAAAACAGGTAGAAAGTCGGCTCCAATCCCCAGCCCATATCGGGGATTTCACAATTAATGTTTTGGCTGAGATGAAGGTGAAAGAAATATATAAACCTGAGATCATAAACCCCATCGCAAAAAAAACACCTTATGGGGAACTGAAAAAAATTCTTGCCGAATCAACCGAGCGGTGTTTTCCTGTTAGTGATGAGCAAGGGAAATTAATTGGGTGCATCAACTGGCAGCATGCCCGGCCAATTGTCTTTGAGGTGGGACTTGAACACCTGCTTATTGCTGAAGACTTGATGATCCCAGCTGAGACCTTAGCCCCGGAAAACAATCTCTATGAGGCACTGTTGAAGTTTTTAAAAACCAATCAAGAAGAACTTTTGGTCGTAAATTCAGAGGAAAATCCCAATCAGGTCTTAGGGGTGTTGCGGCATGATGACTTAAGCCATGCCTACAATCAGGAAATTAATCGCAGAAAAAGTGAGCAATAACAATTAGTTGAGAAAAAAAGTTTTTTTAGTCAACGAAAAAAATGATTATTTGCTTAGTATCTAAGACTGCCTGGAATATCAGGAAGATCCATAAAGGTATTTTCGCCAAAAAGAAATGCCCCGCTTAATAGTTGTTTGATCTTAGTAATATAAAATAATTAAAAATTTTAACCGGTTATCGTGCAATCTCATGTCCTCGTTTTTTTTTCGCAGAATCTTCAACAATTTTTCTCCGTATAACGAGGCTACTAATATCAATGCGCCGCTTACAGCAATTATCATCAGTAGTGCCTCGTATTGATTATTTCGAGCACTACTTCCACTTACGGAAAGCAAAGAAGGACCCAATAATCTTCCAATCATTGAAATGGCCAGAAATGTCCATGTCCTCATATGACTTAACCCTATAATGTAGCAGAGGTAATCTTTGGGAAAACCGGGGATAAAGAAGAGGACAAAGGCAATAAGTACCCCTTAGTGTTCCATGAGATAGTCGTATTTCTTGATAATTTTAGTTTTTACGGTTTTTTCCACCAGGGGCAAGCCAAACATCCTGGCAAGAGCAAAAGCCAACAATGAACCAACGGTGAGGCCTATCGTTGAATAGAATGTGCCAAGGAGAGGACCATAGAGGTAACCTCCGATGATGGCGGTAAGTTCGCCCGGTATCGGCGCTGCTACAACCTGCAGAATTTGAAAGGAGATAAAAACAAGCTGATCATAAGGATGAAAGGATTTAATGAAAGCGATCGCCCTTTCCTTATGAACGAAGTCCACATAGAGATCATAATGAAAAAACGCAAAGAGTCCCGAAGCAAGCAAGCCGAGAAGTAACAGAATTTTGATCAGAAAGCATCGATCTATCCAGGTCATCACACTAGACCCTAACCAAGTGCAATAAAGATAGTTTTTACCAAAAAAACACTCGAAATGCCCGCAAATATTGGTTAAAATTAATTTCATCAAAAACATTTAACCTTTAAAAAGGAGCATTTTGAGTGAAGAAACATGATAGCAAAATATTGAACCGACGTAAACAAAAATTGGAAACGCCTTGAA
>LQYC01004312.1_pt1 | contig 23402 bp, 18 predicted proteins | sample 661771 | NCBI WGS metagenome assembly LQYC01 (sample SAMN03483023, study PRJNA281117) | bioreactor metagenome | isolation source: benzene-degrading methanogenic enrichment culture from a contaminated... | place: USA: oil refinery in Oklahoma | collected 2011-05
GATTCTTCTCATCGACCGTTGGCATAAACGAAGAAGTCATAAAAAGATACATTGAGTTTCAGGAAAAGATAGATAAAGGGAAACTGCAGCTGCCCTTTGATCTTTAGTGCCACGGGCGTGAGCCCGTGGGTATCTATTCCGGTTGTCGTCCTCTCATTGGATATAACAGAGGGATTAAGTGAAATGCCAGGAGTTTTTATTTTTGCCCTTCGAAAAAATAAGAAAAAAAATTTTGTTTGATTGCCATCTGAAAATCCTACCTACAAGTTAGAGGAAAATTCGCTTTTTTAAAATTTTCTCAGTAATCATTTTTTATTTTCTTGCAAAGGATGTGAATTTTATGTCATAATTTCTGTTGCTTGTCAAGCAAACCCCGTTAGAAGGCTTTCACACAGGGCATTTACCTGTGTGAAAAAGTGTAAGAATCTTTAATTTTAGCCCGTGCTTCTTCACCCTGTTAGATATTTGAGATCTAACAGGGCAAGCGAGGCTTTTCTAACGGGGTAAGGCGGGGACTTTGAGATTAAACTTTTTATTACGGATGGCAAAATGAGAACACAAAAGTTTTTAGCTGAAACCGATGAGGATACATTAAAAAAGATAACCGCTGAGATGGAGGATGAATATCACCATATTATTCTCCGGATCTGGGTGGAAGATTCTCAGTACTCCATTGTCAGGATAGAACTCGAAATGCCGCGCCATCCGGAAGATCGTTGCTTAGACTGCATAAAAAACGTGGAGAAGCTCATGGGTCTTTCCCTGCAGCATCCTCAGTTCCGGCGGAGATTGTTAAAGACGCTCGGAGGAGAGCGAGGGTGCTCCCATGTCCTTGAATTGCTGCACGAAGCCCAGGACTATACCCGCTCGATTTTTTGGGACAAACCACCAGATAAAAATGGCCGTTATACAATATCCACGTTAGACCAAGAGGGAGAGGTGCGCTGTATTGCCTTTCGGAAAAAATAAAAGTTGACGGCTTCGTAAAAAGTACCGCCTTGCGGCGGGGGATAAAGAACTGAAGCACGCCATCTGTCCCGCCTTGCGGGATACAAGGTAAGTACGCCTCATTCCGTCGGATTTGCGCGCCTTGTCCCGCTCGGAGTGGGAAAGCTTTTTACTGTACCGTCTGATTTTCGACTTTTTACGGCTTCATAAAAGTTATAGTCGCTTGAAAGCCTTGGCCATAACCTCAAGGGTTTTATCCAGATATTTCTGCGAGTGGGCTAAAGAGATAAAGTTTGCTTCAAACTGAGAAGGGGCAAGATAGATTCCCCCTTTTAACATTAAATGAAAATAGCGGCTGAATGCCGCAGTATCGCTTTTTAGCGCGGTATCATAATCAATCACTTCCTGTGAGGCAAAGAACAGGGTAAACATAGAACCAACCCGGTTGATATGCGTTTTCACGCCAGTTTTTTGAGCGAGTTTTTTAGCCTCTTCCACAAGGTACCCTGAGCTTTTTTCCAGTGTCGCATAGGTTCCGGGTTGGGCAAGAATTTTTAGGGTTTCCAGTCCTGCGGTAACTGCCAAGGGATTTCCCGATAAGGTTCCTGCCTGATAAACTGGACCTAAGGGAGCGATGTTTTCCATGATTTCCTTTTTTCCTCCAAAAGCTCCTACCGGCAGACCTCCCCCGACAACCTTTCCCAGACAGGTCATATCAGGAATGACTCCGTATAACGACTGGGCTCCTCCCCATGCGACTCGAAATCCGCTCATCACCTCATCAAAAATAAGCACGATGCCTGTTTCATGGCAAAGTTCTTGAAGTCCGCATAAAAATCCCTCCTGAGGAAGAACTACTCCCATATTGCCGGGGACTGGCTCTAAAATAATCGCGGCGATTTTAGGCGCTTCAGACTTTACTGCCCTTTTAACTGCATCGAGGTTATTAAAAGGAAGGGTGATGGTGGTGCGGGCAAAACCATCAGGCACGCCCCTGCTATCAGGGATACCAAGCGTGGTTGCTCCTGAACCGGCTTTTACTAAAAGGAAATCTCCATGGCCATGATAACATCCGCTAAACTTAATTATTTTATCCCGCCCGGTGTAGCCGCGAGCAAGCCGAATAGCGCTCATTGTCGCCTCAGTGCCGGAGTTTACCATGCGAACCATTTCGATCGAAGGAACAGCCTCAACAATCATCCGGGCAAGCTCGATCTCTGCCTCAGTAGGCGCGCCATAGCTTAATCCTTTTGTTAACGCTTTTTGCAAAGCTTCTATTACCTGAGGATGTCGATGACCCACAATCATAGGACCCCAGGAACCTACATAGTCAATGTATTCTTTTCCATCAACATCATAAATTTTTGACCCTAATGCTGAGGTAATAAAAAGGGGGATTCCCCCCACGGCCTTAAAAGCCCTGACCGGACTATTAACTCCGCCGGGGATGTATTTTTTTGCTTCTTCAAAAAGAAGTTCTGATTTATTACTCATCGTATTGCTTCCTTAGAGCTTTGAAGGTTTTGTTATGATGAGTGAAAACTTTTAATGGGCTTAAAAAGCCGACCCGGAAAAGTCGGCTTTGAGAAGTTTTGGGTTACGTTATTGTTCTAATTGCTGCTCGCTAATAGAAGGCGCAGAAGAAGGTGGTGGTTCTGGTTTTGCTTGAGGATTAGGAGCAGGCGATTCTGTTTTTGTTTTAACATCAGGAGCAGTATCGTGAGCAGATGCCTTTGTGTCAATTTTGGCGTTAGGAGCAGGAGGCGATGGTTCTTTTGCAGGCTCGGGTTTTGTCTCTTTTTCAATGACTTTCTTTTGGGGAGGCGTTTTCCCTTCCCAGGTAATTACTTCGCCGCTTACTTCGGAAACTCTTTTTGAGCCAGGAATAAAACCAGTTTTCTCGCCATAGGTAATATTGGTTATGCCTTTAGCTTGAGAGCCAAAACGGCGGAACGCCTCAAACTGGAGGGCTTCTCTGGCTTCCTGTTTATTAAATCCAGCTTGAGAAACATCTTTCACAATGATTTTTTCTAAAACTTTATACTCTGTGTTCTTTAGATACTCGGAAGCAAGAATGACGATGTTTTTTGCCGAAGAAATTGCAGTTTTGTCTTTGGGCGCCGTTGTCTCCACGGTCTCTGATTCTATGCCAACTTCCGGCGTTTCTCCAGAAACTTCCTCAGGAATCATTGGCTCTTCGGTTGGAGCAGGTTCTTTTTTTGTGGTGGTTTCCTTGGGTTTCTCAGCCGCCTTAGAAGCGGTAAGGGGTGGGGGAGGAACTATTTTTTTAGGACGAGGTACCTTCTCTTCTTCCTTGGGTGTTCGTTTAATAACGATAGGTGATCTAAATTGGAGGGAGCACCCAAGCAAGAAAATAAGGAATAACAAAATTATTAGTTTTGGCTGGTTCATCTTTATTTGTGCCTTAATGGGTTTTTGGTTTATAGATGAAGTTTAACGGAATTAGTTCACGTAGTATGGGATAAAATCGCACGATTGTCAACAAAGAGAATAGTTTTTGAATATCTCTTAAACTCGCCCCCGGATTTTCTAAGGTTTGGCCCCCTCTTTTTTTGTTGTATTTTTAGTAGGTTTGTGATAATTAAAAATAAATTGAGATTATTTTTCCTACGATTATTTATCTTAGTATAAAAAAATGGCAAATAACTATTGAGACACGGGAGATTAGATGCGTTACGTAACGATACTTTTTATGGTAATTTTTTAGGAGGGTGTGTTCCTTATTCAGATAATCCTCTTACTGATCCGAATAAAGAGAAAATAGACAGGGCGATACTGGGAACCTGGTTTTGGAACGAAGAAAGTGACTCGGGTTTTGTCCACATAGGCCTGAATAAAGAGTCGAAGCTGCTTCAGGTAATTATGATCGAACATGACAAGGATGGCACCATAGATGTTTCCGAGTTTAATGGACACACATCCTCATTGGGGAATAAGTATTTGAATTTGAAGTGGGTTCGGACGGCCGATGAGCCGAAAGGATATCTCTTGATAAAATACTCAACGGAAGGTGAATCATTGGCAATTTCTCTTCTGAATGCTCAGGTGATTGAAAACGCAATAAAGGAAGGTAGCTTGAGGGGCACAGTGGGCAAGGGGAAATATGCTTCCTCTTTATCCATAACCGAGGAGCAAAAAAACTCCAGCAGTTTGTGCTGAAACACGATAAAGAATTGTTTCAGGAAAAAAGTGAGTTAAACCGATTAACTCTTCCGCAACCGGATTTTAAGGGCACTGCCACAAGCGACAACTGATGCCAAGTCGCCTTCATTTGCATATCTTTGTTGTCTTCTCGTCATACTCCTCGACGTACTAAAACGTACGCCTGCGTCGATTCCTCGTCGTCGCCACGATCTGCTTTTGAATGCAACTTGGTATGACCTTCTTGCTCAGGGTGATGGGTTTCATGAATTTATTGCTAACCTTAAAAAATAATTCTTCAGTTGAGTTTTGAGGGGCGTGAGCGATCTTCTTTTCATCTAACGGACTTTTCTTTGTAGTTTTTCTATATACTCACCTGGTTACGCCCTGATTTTTTAGCACGATAAAGCGCTTTATCCGCAGCTTTTATTACCTGGGCTGATTTTTGATTATTTTTCTGCTCAGCTACGCCAACACTTACGGTAACCGAGAGCTTTTTTCGTTCTCCGCCCACGGGAATAATAGTTTTTGGCTTTTTTCGGGGCCGTTTGCTCCCTCGAAGGGTAAAGCGTGATGACGCAATCGTTTCCCGGAGATCTTCCAGAAGAGGAGTTGTTTCTCCAAGAGATTTTTTTGAGAATACCAGAGTAAATTCTTCCCCGCCATACCGAAAAGCTTTTCCCCCGCCGGAAACCGCGGCGAGCTTTGACGCTACCATCCGTAACACCTGGTCTCCCACATCGTGACCGTGCGTGTCGTTAAATTTTTTGAAATGATCGATATCGAGCATGGCAATGGTATAATCACTACCCAGTTTAAGCAGATATTCCTTTAATGCCCGTCTTCCCGGAAGCCTTGTCAATTCATCCTGGTAGGCCATGGCGTAAGCAGTCTCGATAAGGGAAATAACGAGGATAAGGCCGGCGGTGGCAAAGTAAACAGTAATGAAGCGCTCTTTGGTTTGACTTAAAGCAATAAGCGCGGCAAAGAGCGCCCAAAAGAAGCCGCTTTCCATGGGCTTTCGGTTATACATAAAACGAATCAAAAAAAAGATCAATCCTAATCCGATTACGATCAAAGCGCCCTGGGGAATTGGTGTACATTGCAGAGCGCGCGGACTCAGCAGATTATAATTGAAAAAAACGATTACCTTTTCGGGATGGTAGTGGGCGATTAAAACAACTAAAGGAACTTGGAGGAGGATTACGCTCGCTCGCCAAAGGCCTGTGAACGTGAATATGCCCCGCTCGCGCATCATGGAGAGAAGAACAAAGTTTACGGGCAAGAGCAGTGCCATAGTAGCAAAAGCAGTGTGTTTCACAACATCATCAATGCCCTGGATATGAAAAAGGTAAAAGAGCCCTCTTTCTGACAGGGCCAAGACCAGAAAAGAAAACACGAGCCGGCTCCTGTTAAAACGCCAACCCAGCAACATCCCCGCCGCTAATACCACCGAAGAATAAATAGGGGCTACCAGGAGCACGGTTTTTGGGGTAGTGAAAAAATGGAGATAATAAATAATTGCTCCTAAGACTAACCCCTGAGGCAGGATGAGGGAGTAAAGCGTCTTTGCTTTTTGGGGATTCATCGGTTTTTTTTGTCCAACAACTCCTTTAGGTGTTTTTGGGCAAAACCAATAGTAGGATCTAAGCCCAATGCTTTTTTAAATAAGATGATGGCTTTTTCATCTTCGCCTTTTGCCCGCACATTTACCCCCAGATTAGCCCAGTCAATCGCGGAATGAGGGTTTATCTCGACCGCCCTTAAAAAGCATGCGATTGCCTGATCATAGTCTTTAAGTTTGAAATAGCAGAATCCCATAAGGTTATGAACGTCCACTCGAGCCTCTTCAGCTTCCCGTGCTTTTTTAAGATCATCGAGAGCGCTAAGGTAGTCTCCTTTTCCCTTGTGGCAGATTCCGAGATGGAGATAGATACTGCTCAAGTCATCCTGAGCGGCATGAGAGCACAATGCTTTCTGAAAAAACTGGTACGCGGTATCCAGGTCATTTTTTCCCAGAAAGCAGATCCCTTGATAATAAAAAATGGGGCTGAGCTTATCCTGCGAAAAAAGTTTTTCCGCCTCAGCTAAGCACGTCAAGGCGTCATCATATTCTAAAATATCGATGTGGGAGAGCGCCATATAATAATAGGCATCTTCCACGGGAATTTGGCGGGCATCAATTTCGATTGCTTTTTTAAACCGGTCAATTGCCTCAATATAATCCTTAAGTCCAAACTCTAACTGTCCCTGATAATAGTGCACCATGGCATTCATCGGGTCTTCTTTCTCAACCGCATCCAGAGCCGCCTGAGCTGATTTAAAATCATGAAGCCGGAGATGGCAGAGGGCCTTAGAAAGTAAGACCGCACGAAGATCATCGATATTGCCGGGCATGGCGAGGGCTTCCTCAAATTGCTCGAGTCCTCTTGCATAGTCTTTTCTTTTTACCAACTCTAACCCGATGCTGAAGAAAATATTTGCGGCCTCTCGTTTCCGGTTGTTTGTCCGGAAGGTTTCTTTTAATTGGGGGAGAAGCGCAAGGTTGTGGAGAAGAGGGTCATCGTAATTTTTTAAAAACGTCTCTTCAATTTCAGAAATTAATGTCCCAGAATGCGCGTCTAAAGAATTCCCGGCAAGAAAGTTTTTTAATCCCACAAAAAAATTCTGATCTTTTTCTGAAAAAATAAGCGTCCGGTCATCCGGCAATCCGCTCCTTAAGGGCGTATTAACCCAGGCAAGAAGGTCATCGCACTGAAGGTGACAACAAAGTGTTCGCACAATCTTTTCCTCTGGTGGTCCTTCGCCACGTTCTATGTAGACACGTTCTTTTTGGGTATTGATAAGATTCTGGATAGATAAGGAAGAAAAGTTTTGAAGATACAGGCTGGGAACCATGCTCCGCTTTCTCAGAAATTCTAAAAATGACAAAAGGTTTTTTTCATCGCCCGCTTCTTTTAATTGTATCACGGGAAAGATCATTAAACGGGATATGCTTTGGTGGAGATACGCCTCTTCCATAAAAGGCAACAGCGCACAATGGAGGGAAGTGTAAATTTCTATGAAAGAGGCGGAGGACGCGAATGGATGAAGGGGGCGGAGGTTGATCCGATAGAATTGATGTGCAGTAAGGAACTGAGCACCCTCTCTCATTGTCTCCATAAACCTGGAAAAGTCGTCCAGAAAATTTTCAGAGACCACATAAAGATCGGAGTAAAGGTCAAGCAAAGGAAAAATCGGGGCGAGAGAGTCCTTATAGCCGCGGGAGCGGTTTTTCCCATTGAGAAGGATTATCGCGTTTTTAATCGAGAGCACCTTGGTCACGATACCTTTCTTTTTCCACCATCTAAAGATTCTTTTTCCCAGATGGCTTTAATTTTTTTGATCTCACCCGACGATAGGCAGGATGTTTCATACTGGTCGCCGATGGAAAGGTAAGAAGGCGTTTGAGTTTCGAGAGGGAAAACCCCGTATTTTTTATGATGATGCTGAAGCTCGGTGCCAAAATAAATTTGGGTCTGCTGAGAATTGGAGTTTCCCCGGATCGGGATCCGGTTTTCCTTGAGAAACCCCAAGGTCATCATGGCATCTTCAAAGGTCTCATGAGGAAGCCCGAATTGGGTAAAAAGCTCGGTATCAATTCCTTGTTGGCGCGTGAGTTCGATGGCTCTTCGAATCTGGTCAAGGGAAATTTTCTTTTTAAGACTTGAAAGCACTTTCTCTGATGCTGACTCAAGTCCATAGGCAACCTGTTTTACTCCTGCACGGTTCATTTTTTTGAGCACTTCCGCATTAATCAGGTCGGCCCGGGTCTCGAGCCAGATTTCGACTTTAAAATTTTTTTCAAGAATTTTTTCCATCAGCTGATCAACCCGCTTTAAATGGAAAGAAAAACTCGGATCAGCAAACCAAATTTTTTTGACCCCCTTTTTTACGATTTGCTCAATCTCCTCCACTACTCTTTCAATAGAATGGAAAAGCACTTTCTGTTTGAAGGCATTGGGAGTATAGCAAAAAATACACTGGTAAGAGCATCCGCGGGAAGTAAGGAGAATAGCTTCATCTATTTTTTCAAAGTCAATAAGACCATCAGTCAAATATGGAGAGGGAAGATAATCGAGGTTTTTGTAACCAAGAAGAGGAGGGCCATCAGAGAACCGTCCGTCTTCTAATTTAGAGGAACAACCCGGAACGAGAGGTCCCGCGCTGTTCTCTTGCAGGGTTTTGGCAATAGTAAAAAAAGCGAGCTCTCCTTCTTCCCGGCAGATAAAATCAATCGGGCCTGATGCAAGGCTGAGAGCAGGAAGGAACGTTGCCTGGGGGCCGCCGATTACCGTCTTTATTTCAGGATTGATCTTTTTTATTGTTTTTGCCAATCCTAATACATAGAAAATATTCCTTTGGTAGGTTGAGAAACCAACCAGACGGGGTTTATATTCTTCGAGGAGTGTTTGTAAATGGCGAAGGGAAAATGGTGTGCCCTCACCAATAGTAATGATTTTTACTCCGAAACCATGGGCTTGAGCATAGGCTCCGATATAAGCCAGGGATATCGGAACAGACGGAGGAATAAACGGATTGATTTCAAAAAGCAAGAGGTTCATAGCTAAATTTTTGGAGGTTCGTCGAGATGGTTAAGAATCATTTCCAGCGCTTCAGCCGAGGCTTCAGCCACTTCGGGGTGGGGATCACCGGTCAACTTTTGCAGATGAGGGATGGCGTTCGGATCCCCGATCTTTCCCAAAAGGTCGGCAATATCACCTCGAATGCGGTGATCTTGATGGGAGAGCAGTTCAATAAGCTGGGGAACCATTCCTTGGATTGCCCCCGGGTCTTTTTCCAATGCCTCTTCAAACGTGACTAATATACCCAGCCGGGTGAAAAAATCTCCTTCTTGAAAGAGTTCTAAAATTACTTCCTTCCCTTTTTCATGGCAGATCAGGTCGGCTGCTTTTAACGTGATCCCGCTTTCAATCAAAGAGCGCATCAGCTCACGGCCATAAAGGGGTGTATCCTTTTTTGCCAGAAGCTCTGCTAATTTCTCCTCAGTTATTGACCCGAAAAGGACAAGTTCATTATTTATAACAGTAGCAGGAACTGATTTGAGGTGATGTTCATCAGCCAATTCTCTGAAGTTATGAACATCGATAATAAAGGCGGAAACCAGAGGATTGACGGAAGCTAATTTGATTACTGTTTCGACAACCTGGGGGCAGTTGGTGCAATAGGGGGAGATAAAAACGCGCACTTCAACGGGAGTTGTGATCGTGGCGATCGCTTCTTTTGCCTTGTCGGAAAGGGGCGTATAGCCTGGGGCCAGAAATTTAATAGCCTGGATGAAGGGATAAAGCTCATAACCTTCGGGAAGAGCCAAATAATGGATGTTGCGAGAATGCTCACCAGATATGGTTAGGACAGGCAACCCCGGCAGAGAAGAACCACCCTTTTTCATACTAACAGAAATTTTCCCCCCTGCAGCTTCGGAAACCGCCCGGGCAAAATCTTTCAGAGCCTGGGAAAAAAAATTGTGTTCTCCTTCCTGGAAAATTATTTTTCCCTTTGCCGGCAGGTCGTGCAAATTTTTTCTCAGAATATCCAAAGTTTCTTCTTGCATGCATGAGGCTCTTTATGATGAATAGGGTAGTATAATATCCAAAAGAAGTTTTAGGGTGGACGTCTCTTTTTTAGGCTCAGCCAGGATAATCGTTCCCGGAATTTCTTCATTTTTAAGAATTTCATCCAGATAGTTTTTGAGAGCCTGGTTATAGTTAAAGGCAATGCCCAGACCCCCATTTCGGGCAACCTCACTTATTCCGGCACTATCTCCCATGGTATCTCCGATATGAACGATCGCTTGCCTCGGTATTTTTGCTTTTTCCGCAATCGCAAAAAGAAGGTTAGCCTTTTCTTCCTCATCCTGGATTCCGAGCTTTACCGCTCCCGTGGCAAGGATTTCATCGTAATCCTTTTCTTTGTCACCCCCGCGAAAATAGTTTTTCACCAGCTGAGACAATTCAGTCTCCTCAATCATTTTATGATTATCTCCTCCCCATCCAAAAATGAGCTGATTGCAGATCACCGCATAAATTTTTTCCGGCCCATAAAGAGCTTTGATAACCTCAATAGTTATGCTGTATCCCGTAGAGTTTATAACAAAATAAACCCCCCTTTCATAGAGAGTAGAGATAAAAAGTCCAAAGTCTTCCAGAAACCTCATCTCGGTTACCGCATATCGGATGGCATTCCGAAGGGTTAAACCCCTGGTAAGAGGTCCGGCAATTGCAAAAGCTTCCTTTATACTTAAAAGGCCGGAGGTTTGCTTGTTAAAAGCTTCTTTTGCCGTTTTAAATCGTTCTGGCTGATCAGAAAAACAAACTCTGATCATATCCATCATCGTATGCTGATGGACCAGGGTGCCGTTGAGGTCACACGAGACAAGGGCGATGTTTGTGCTTATTGATCTTCTCATGTCAATAAAAAAGCTTTATCTATAGAATTTGGTTGAAAAATTATCATGGATGCCGTATAGTTGTCAAGAAAGCATCGCCACCCATTTCTGGGGAGGAAAAAGTTTTTGTTTTTAGGTCATTCCGGGCTTGGCCCAGAATTTAGGAGATTGTGGATTTCCCCTTCGCGGGAATAACATCGGGGTAGCCACTGTCAGTTCATACTATTATCAAAACGGAGGACTGATGCGGGTTGCGGCAATAGATGTGGGAACAAACACCGCGCGGTTTTTAATAGCTGACTACGCGGGAGGCAAAAATTTTACATCGGTCTTTCGTAAAGAAATGATCACTCGGCTCGGGGAAGGGTTTTCTTCCCGAGGGGTATTGTCGCCCGAGGCGATGGATCGGACTCTTGAGACGCTTAGGGATTTTAAAAAATCGATTACCAAACGTAAAACTAATAAAATTATTGCGGTGGCGACAAGCGTGGTTCGAGACGCTCACAATGGAAAGGATTTTATTGATAAAGTACGAGAACAAACAGGGATAGAAATCACTCTCATCTCAGGGGAGACTGAGGCTAAACTGGCTTGCCGGGGAGCATTGTTACCAATTGACTGTGAGTATGACCAGGCTTTTATTTTTGACATTGGGGGCGGAAGCACCGAGTTTATTCTCACGCGGAGGACTGAGGTTTTAAGGGTGGAAAGCATTGACCTGGGAGTAGTACATCTCACGGAGAAATATCTTCATCACGACCCTCCTCAGGAAGAAGAGTTGGCAACAATAGAAAAAATCATCACTACAAAAATTCAAAATGTGAGAAAACAGTTTCAGATCGCTTCGCTTTACCCGTTTACTGGTGATCACCGGATAATTCTGATAGGAATAGCCGGAACCCCAACCACCTTAGCGGCGCTTGATTTGCAGTTAGCTCAGTATGACCGGGGAAAAGTTACTAATCACCTCGTAGAGATAAAACGGATCAGAGAGATTTTCCAGGGGTTAATTGCTAAGACTGCTGCGGAACGCTTATCACTACCAGGACTGCAAAAGGGACGCGAGGATTTAATTATCCCGGGGATCCTTATTACTATGGGAGTGATGGAGATTTTTGAATTTTCGGCTTTGCGGGTTATTGACTCAGGAATCTTAGAAGGGCTGGTCTTATCCTACTCATCACCCGGAGCATCAATACCATGTTTTTCAAGGCGGTAACGGAAGGAACGAAAGGAGATTCGGAGAAGCTCAGCAGCTTTGTTCTTTCTTCCCTGAGTTTCCCCCAGGGCCTTAAGCAATAAATTTTTTTCCAGCTGGTTCATTAATCCATCTAAATCCATTCCTTCAGGAGGCAGGTTTATATCAACCACCCCCAACTCTTTTTGACCCATCTTGTGGGTTGCGAGCGCCAAACTCTCGGGAAGGATGATATTAGTGGTTTCGAGGGCAACACTTCGCTCAATGATATTTTCCAGTTCTCTTACATTTCCCGGGAAGTGGTAGTTTTGTAAGGTGTCAAGCGCATAGGAGGAGATTTGTTGAATTTCTTTTCCCATCTCCCGGGAATATTTGTCCAGGAAGTATTGGGCTAAAAGTGGAATATCCATTTTTCGCTCCCGAAGCGGAGGGATCCTGATTTGGATTACATTTAAACGGTAATAAAGGTCTTCCCGAAATTTTCGGGCAATGACATTTTGTTCCAAGTCCTGGTTGGTCGCCGAGATTATTCTTGCATCTACATTTACCTCCTTGGTTTCGCCAATAGGAGTGAAGACTTTTTCCTGAACCACCCGGAGAAGTTTGACTTGGAGGAGAAGCGGAAGATCACTGATCTCATCAAGGAAAATAGTGCCGCCCGACGCTGCTTCGAAAAGACCAATCTTATTAGCCAGGGCGCCGGTAAAAGAGCCTTTTTTGTGGCCGAACAGCTCGCTTTCCAGAAGGTTTTCCGGGATTCCACCGCAATTTATGGTTACAAAGGGTTTATCTTTCCTGTTGCTGTGCTGATGAATCGCCCGAGCAACCAATTCCTTACCCGTACCACTTTCGCCAATAATAAGGACATTGCTTTTCGCACTGGAGGCTCTGGTGATCAGGGCAAAGATTTTATGCATCTCCGGACTGTTGCTGATGATGTTATCAAACCGCTCTTTTTCCACCAGGGGTTTTTTACTTAGGGTTTCCAATTTAACATCCCGTTTGGCTAATGCGCGTTGGATAAGAGCTTTTACATCTTTAACATCAAAGGGTTTGGAGATGTAGTCAAAGGCGCCTTCTTTCATCGCCTCAATTGCTGATTCAAGAGATCCATAAGCAGTAATCATAATAACGATAGTATCAGGATGGAGCTTTTTTGCTTTCCTCAGGATTGTATAGCCGTCTCCCTGGGGCATTTTGATATCAGCAAGAATAATATCGAATTTCTTTTTTTCACAAAGGGAGATCGCCTCAGCGCCATTAGAGGCTAAGGTTACCTCGTATCCTTCTTTTTTCAGGGTAATTTCGAGAAATTCCCTGATACCCTTTTCATCATCAGCAACTAAGATAGAATACATGGCTTTAAATTAAATTTATTTTTTAGTTTAGGAACGTTAATATTGTGATGATAATCCTGAAGATTTTTTATCCTCTTTTTAAAAAGAGCCAGTTGTTTTTTGTGCTGGAATTCGCCTAAGCATTCCTCGATGTTGGTAAGATAGGGGATTGATCGGGAAACTGCAACTCGTCGGATAATGAAGCCATCACTCATGGCGTTCTCGTCTTTCTTATCTATGACATTGAGGATAAAAGCGACCTTGCTTTTTTCCATATACTCAATAATGGTGTGTTTTTCTCCCTCGGAGATTCGGGGAATGACGTTTTCGACTTTAATCCCATGCGCAGCAAGAAAAGCTGCCGTTCCCTTAGTGGCCAAAATGGCGGGTTTTATCTTGCTGATAATTCGCACTAACGAGATGAGATTTTCATTGTGATGGCTATAATCAACACTGATGAATAGCGCCGGAGCAGAGGATTTTTCAATGCGTTGGCGCAAAGTTTCCTCTTCAGCAAATAATCCTCGCAGCCGCATCACTGATTCAATAGCATTCACCGCAGCCGCAGCAGCGGATATGGTCGTAAAACAGGGAACTTTATTAATGATTGCTTGTTGCCGGATAATGTAGTTATCGCTATAAGGGCCTTTTCCCTGAGGGGTGTTGATGATCAAATCAACCTCTAACCGGTGGATGCGATCCACCACGGTCGCTCCTCGGCTCTTTTCGTATACTTTGCCGATAACTTCCGAAACCGGGACACCGTGTTTGCGTAAAGCCTTGGTTGTCCCTTCAGTAGCGACAATTCTGAATCCCAGTTCGTGAAGCTTTTTAGCAATAAAAACAATGACCCGTTTGTCTTTATTTTTAACACTGATAAAAACCGTTCCTCCAAACCTTTTGCCCAACGGAAGCTCTTGACCGGCACCCATCTGAGCTTTGCTCAAGGCAATCCCAAAGTCATCATCAATCCCCATTACCTCTCCGGTAGACTTCATCTCCGGGCCGAGCACGGAATCAACGCCGGGAAATTTGCTAAAAGGAAATACCGACTCCTTGACCGAAACATGAGGAACGTCACATTCTTCGGTAATACCAATATCCTCTAAGGAATACCCCACCATTACTAAAGAAGCTGCCTTTGCCCAAGGGATCCCGGTTGCTTTGCTCACAAACGGAATGGTCCGGGAAGCACGGGGATTTACTTCCAACACATACACCATATCATTTTTTATGGCATACTGAATGTTCATAAGCCCCTTAACGTTGAGTGCTTTTCCCAAGGCATGGGTTTGTTCTTTAAGTACCTTAAGCAAATCTTCCGTGATGGTGTAAGGGGGGAGCACACAGGTACTATCTCCGGAGTGAACGCCGGCCTCTTCAATATGTTCCATGATTCCGGCTATTATCACTCTTTCACCATCAGCGACAGCGTCTACATCTACTTCAATCGCATCCTCTAAAAATTTATCAATCAAAACCGGCCGCTTTAAGGAAACTTTCACGGCCTGATCCATATAAGCATTGAGTGAACCTTCATCATACACGACCTCCATTGACCTCCCGCCCAGGACATATGAAGGTCTCACCACTACCGGGTAACCGATGTCTTTAGCAATTTCTTTTGCTTCAGCATAAGAACGGGCGCAGCCATTTTTCGGTTGCTCTAAGCTTAATTTATGAATGACCGCTTTAAATCGTTCCCGGTCTTCAGCTAAATCGATATTTTCCGGGTCGGTTCCTAATATGGGCACCCCTTGTTCCTTCAAGGGTAGGGCTAAATTAAGGGGTGTTTGGCCGCCGAACTGGACAATCACCCCCATGGGCTTTTCGCGATCAATGATGTTTAAAATATCTTCTCGGGTTAAAGGTTCAAAAAAGAGGCGATCTGAGGTGTCGTAATCAGTAGAGACGGTTTCGGGATTACAGTTCACCATGATTACTTCATAGCCATCTTCTCTTAAGGCTAACGCAGCATGGACACAACAATAGTCAAACTCGATTCCTTGTCCGATGCGGTTAGGGCCTCCTCCAAGAATCATGATTTTTTGTTTATCCGACGGCTTGGTTTCATCTTCAGTTTCATACGTGGAATAATAGTACGGGGTATAGGCTTCGAATTCAGCGGAACAGGTATCAACCAGCTTGAACACCGCTTCAATGCCGAGTGATTTTCGGAAAGAGCGGAAGGAGATTTCATCGGTCAGAAAAAATTCCGCTAATTTAATATCACTAAACCCGAACTGTTTTGCTTTCCGGATTTGTTCAAGAGTAACTGATTGGAGAGTTTGTTTACTAAGCTCGATTTCTAACTCAACGATTTCTTTTATATTGAATAAAAACCAGGGATCAATCTTGGTTAACTCATTGATTTCTTCAACAGTCAGCCCCATTCTCAAGGCCTGAGCAATATAAAAAATCCGCTCCCAATTCGGCACCTTTAACTTTTCCCGGATCTTTTTAAGGGATTCCTTTGTCCCTGTTTTTCTGGACTTTTGGGGATCGCTGGTGTGATCTTTTTCAGTTTTTTCCAAGCCATGGTACCCGATTTCTAAAGACCGGATGGCTTTTTGAAATGATTCTTTAAAGGTGCGACCAATCGCCATTGCCTCCCCCACAGACTTCATCTGGGTGTTGAGGGTTTGGTCGGTTTCCGGAAATTTATCAAACGCCCACCGGGGGATTTTGGTTACCACATAGTCAATGACCGGTTCAAAGGAAGCCTTGGTATAACGGGTGATGTCATTGGGAATTTCATCCAAGGTGTAGCCGATTGCCAGCTTAGCGGCGATCTTGGCAATAGGAAATCCCGTGGCTTTGGAAGCTAAGGCAGAGCTTCGGGATACTCTTGGGTTCATTTCGATCACCAGCATTTCTCCGTTTTCCGGATTTATCGCAAACTGGATATTTGAACCACCGGTTTCCACGCCGATTTCCCGAATGACGGCAATAGCCGCATTGCGCATCAGTTGATACTCTTTATCCGTTAAGGTTTGCGCGGGAGCTACGGTGATACTGTCACCGGTGTGGATGCCCATGGGATCAAAGTTTTCAATGGAGCAGATGATGACTACATTGTCGTTTAAATCGCGCATTACCTCAAGTTCATATTCTTTCCACCCGATAACCGATTTTTCGATCAAGACCTGATTAAACTGAGAATCTTTAAAGAAAGGCCTTAAAATACCCTCCAGTTCAACGCGGGAAAAGGCAATTCCCCCTCCGGTTCCGCCCAAATTAAAAGCCGGCCGGAGAATAACAGGATATCCTAAATGATCTGCCGATCGCAAGGCTTCCCGAAGGTTATAAACATATTCTCCTTGAGGCATGGAGAGTCCAATGCGATCCATGCTCTTTTTAAAGAGTTCCCGGTCTTCTGCCTTCATGATGGCTTCTAACTTAGCCCCGATGAGTTCAACGTTATATTTTTCAAGTACTCCGCTTCTCCCGAGGGCGATCGTGGCATTAAGTCCCGTCTGCCCACCAATGGTCGGAAGCAAAGCAAGGTAATGAGGCTTTTTATCGGGATTTTCCTGGGCAATGATATCTGCAATCACACTGGCATTAACCGGCTCAATATAGGTGCTATCCGCCACTTCGGGATCGGTCATGATCGTGGCCGGGTTACTATTGACCAGGACGACGTGGTAGCCTTCTTCTTTTAAGGCTTTACAAGCTTGGGTTCCTGAATAGTCAAACTCACAGGCCTGGCCGATGATAATCGGGCCTGAGCCGATAACCAAAATTTTCTTTATGTCAGTTCGCTTGGGCATGTTTCATCAGTTCACAAAATTGTTTGAAAAGGTATGAGGCATCATGAGGACCGGGGGCCGCTTCCGGATGATACTGAACCGAAAAAAGCGGTAGCTGCTTGTGCTGAAATCCCTCGAGGGTCTGGTCATTAAGGTTGATATGCGTTAAAAACACTTCCCGGGTATCAAGGGTTTCGAGATCAACGCAAAATCCGTGGTTTTGGGCGGTGATCGCAACTTTTCCCGTGGCCAGGTCTTTTACCGGCTGGTTACCTCCCCGATGGCCAAATTTAAGCTTATAGGTTTTGCCACCCAGGGCAAGTCCTAAAATTTGATGCCCCATACAGATACCCATAATCGGCAGTTTGCCGATAAGCTTTTTTATATTGTCAATAACATAAGGAAGCGCTGCCGGGTCTCCCGGTCCATTGGAGAGGCAGACTCCCTGGGGGCGCAACCCCAAAACCTCTTCCGCGGGGAAAGAGGCCGGCACTACCGTCACATCACATCCTTCATCAACCAAATGACGGAGGATATTTCTTTTTACTCCACAATCATAAACGATAACATTGAACCGATCCCTAATTTGTCTGGAGGAGTTTTTACGGTCTTGCGGAAAACTCCGCGTTCCTTGTTTCCACGGATAGGGTTGAGGACAGGTAACTTCTTTTACCAAGTCACGACCAACATATTGCGGGGCTTTTTCGAGTTTTTCTCTCAGGCTTTGGGGATCGAGGTCTACGGTGGAAATGATTCCCAACTGAGCTCCCGCATCCCGGATATGTTTCGTTAGCGCCCGGGTATCAATCCCCTGAATTCCCACTATGCTATATTCTTTAAAATATTCATCAAGGGTTTTTTGACTTCTCCAGTTAGAAGGGAGCGAGCTTAATTCTCTTACCACAAAACCTTCCACCTGCGGTTTTTCAGACTCGCTGTCTTCCTCGTTGATGCCATAGTTGCCGATCAGCGGGTAGGTCATGGTAACAATCTGACCTTTATACGAAGGATCAGTGAGAACCTCCTGGTAACCGCTCAAACTGGTGTTAAACACCACTTCTCCGGTCGTTTCTCCCTGGGAGCCAAACGATTCACCCAGGAAAGTTCGCCCATTTTCTAAACAAAGAATTGCTTTGGCAATGGTCATCGTTTACTTAGCCTCCCAAACAATATTTCCGGCTACAATTGTCATGATTGGTCCACCATTAAGTTTCCAACCACCAAAAGGGGTATTGCGCGATTTGGATTTAAATGTTTCCGGCTTTACCATAAATTCCCGTTGCAGGTCGAGGACGGTTATATCCGTTTCCTCACCTTCGTGAAGAGAGCCGCCTTTTAATCCTAAAATACGGGCAGGGTTAGCGCTGAGCTTGGCGATTGCCTGATTAATGGTAAGGATATTGCTATGGACCAGTTCGTTTAAAGTCAACGAGACTGCGGTTTCTAAACCAACGATGCCGTTAGCGGCCGCCGTATATTCTATATCCTTCGCCATCTGCTCGTGAGGGGCATGATCGGTAGCGATCACATCAATGGTTCCATCCTGTAACCCTTCGCGCAAAGCCTCGCGATCCTCTTGTGATCTCAACGGAGGATTTATCTTGGTGTTGGGGTCAAACGATGTCACGGCTTCATCGGTTAACGTGAAGTGGTGGGGGGTTGCTTCACAGGTTACTCGAATGCCTTTTGCTTTTGCCCGGCGGATTAAATCTACTGAACCCGCGGTGCTCACATGCGCAATATGGAGATGCGAGGAGGTCATTTCCGCTAAAATCAGGTCTCTCGCCACCATCACTTCTTCTGCGGCAGCCGGAATACCAGGGAGACCTAAGCGGGTAGAGACAAAACCTTCATGCATTGCTCCGGATCGAGAGAGATATTTGTCTTCACAATGAGAAATTATCGTGAGGTTAAAACTCTTAACATACTCTAAAGCTCGACGCATAACCTCAGCATTTGTAACCGGCTCCCCATCATCCGACAGAGCAACGACCCCGGCAGTTTTTAATTCTCCGATATCGGAGAGGTTCTCTCCTTTTAAACCCCGAGTGATTGCCCCAATAGGATAAACCCGGACACAACCTTCCTTAAGGGCTTTATTTATTATATAGCTGGTCACAACCTTATTGTCATTAACGGGATTGGTATTGGGCATGCAGGCAAGCGCGGTAAAACCCCCAGCGGCAGCAGCCCGGCAACCCGTGGCAATGGTTTCTTTACCTTCCTGACCGGGTTCCCGAAGATGAGTATGCATGTCAATGAATCCCGGGGCAATGATTTTTCCTGAGGCATCAATGATCCGAAATTTACCGATGTCTCTGCTTATCCTTTTCGGATCAATATTCTTGCCGATACGGATGATTTTTCCTTGATTGATAAAAATATCCAGCGCATTGTCGATGTTGTTAGCCGGGTCAATAACCCTTCCGTTTTTAATAAGCAACATTTTTCTGATTCCCTCCGGCCAGAAGATAAAACAAGGCCATGCGGACTGCTAGTCCATTAGCAACCTGTTTGAGGGTGAGAGATTTTTTACCATCAGCTACGTCAGAGGTTATTTCCACCCCCCGGTTTATCGGGCCAGGGTGCATGACCATTGCCCTGGGTTTCGCTTTGCCCAGCCTTTCCTGATTAATGCCAAAAAACTGGCTGTACTCTTTTAAGGAAGGAAGCAGACTTTGATTTTGACGTTCCGTCTGGATCCGAAGACACATGATAACATCAACATCTTTAATCGCTGCATCCACATCATAAAAGACTTCAACCCCCATCTTTTCTATCTGAGCGGGGATAAGCGTTGGTGGGCCGGCTATTTTTACGAGAGCTCCCAGCTTAGTAAGCCCCCAAATATTGGAACGCGCTACTCGACTATGGCTGATATCGCCAATAATGGCTACTCGCAATCTTTCGATTCTCCCAAAAGTTTCCTTTATGGTGAAAAGGTCTAAAAGCGCCTGCGTCGGGTGCTCATGAGCTCCATCGCCGGCGTTTATAACCGAGGCTGAAATATTATTGGCAACGAACTGTGGGGCACCAGAGACTGAATGACGAATCACTATAATATCCGGTTTCATTGCGTGAAGATTAAGCACCGTATCCTTGAAGGTCTCCCCTTTTGACATACTGCTGGCTGAAAAATCAAAATTGATAATATCGGCTCCCAGTCTTTTTCCTGCTATTTCAAAAGAAGTTCGGGTACGGGTGCTGGGTTCATAAAAAAGGTTGATGATAAGTTTCCCTTTTAAAGGAGGGGGTTTCTTTTTTTCTGGGGAAAAATTTTCTTTCATCGACTGAGCAAGAGCTAAAATGAAAGAAATTTCTTCAGAAGTTAATTCTTCTAACCCCAACAAATCTTTGCTTTTAAGTTTCATTTTGTCCGCAAGCAACCTTTAAAATCCCTCTTATAAACTCCAAAAAAAAACCTCCTTACCTTTCAGTAAGAAGGTTGTATCAGACAACGTTTCCTGCAAAATTTCAATATCGTTATCCCTTCTCGGGAATTAAGGTTTTTAGACTTAGAGTGAAACTAACTTTAACTTTTGAAAACATACCAAAATATTTTGTATTCGTCAAGGATTTCTTTCTAAAGCCTTTTGTCTAATGAATGTGTGATTTCAAAGACTTGAAAAAAAATTTTTAAAATTTCAGAAAATTACCGTTTTTTTACCTTGACTAATGAATTCTATCTCCTACCCGGGTCCACCGATTATAGATAATGGCATCGAGAAGTTTCATGGGGTAGTTCCACGGAAACCGAATATGATTACTCCCATTAGACCAATAAATGATAAAGGCTTTTCCGATTACTGATTCGAGAGGGACATATCCCCAGAATCGGCTGTCGCGGCTCGTATCGCGGTTATCCCCGAGGACAAAGAGGGAGTTTTTAGGAACCGTTATGGGGCCAAAGTCGCCTCGTGGGAATTCAATATCTCCAGGATTATCATCAATATAATGAGCATACGGGTCAGAGTAGAGTTCACCATTGATATACAACTTCTTTCCTTTTATCACGATGGTGTCCCCCTCGACTCCGATCACCCGCTTGATAAAGTCAAGGGTTGTGTCGAGAGGGTAGACAAAAACAACTACATCTCCCCGTGTTGGCTTGTTAAAAGCAAAAACTTTTTTATTGGTAAAAGGTATTCGCATGCCATAAATAAATTTATTTACTAAAATGTGGTCTCCCACCAAAAGGGTTGGGATCATTGAACCCGAAGGGATTTTGAATGGTTCGACAACAAAGGTCCGGATGAAAAGGGCAAGGAGAATGGCAATAACGATGGCCTCAAAATTTTCCTGAAATTTGGTTTTGGTTTTTTTCATAATTAATCCATTTACTGTAACGGGTGTTTTTATTTAGAGGTTAACCCTCAACCCTTGACCGCTTAACTTGCTTTTAAAATAGATAAGAACGCTTCTTGAGGGATGGATATTTTGCCTACCTGTTTCATCCTCTTTTTCCCCTCTTTCTGTTTTTCCAGAAGCTTTCTTTTTCGCGTAATATCCCCCCCATAACATTTAGCCGTAACATTTTTTCTCAAAGGAGGGATAGAATCTCGGGCAATTACCTTGCTGCCAATGGCTGCCTGAATAACTACCTCAAAGAGGTGGCGGGGGATTATTTTTCTTATTTTTTCAACAAGTCCTTTTCCAATATAATACGCTTTTTCTTTTGGTACGAGGAGAGAAAGAGCGTCAATTTTTGATCCATTAAGAAGAAGATCCAATTTAACCATGGAAGAATTTCGAAAGTCAAGGAATTCATAATCAAAAGAAGCATAACCCCGGCTCAAAGATTTTAAGCGGTCATTAAAATCCCACACCACCTCGTTTAAAGGAATTTCATATTTCAACACGACCTTTTCCGGGGATAAATATTTGAGGTCGCGTTGCATTCCTCGTTTTTCTTCGCAGAGTTTTAAAATCTCTCCCAGGTACTTAACGGGGGTAGGGATCGAGGCGAGGATATACGGTTCGGCAATATGGGCGATTTCCTGGAGAGGGGGAAGCTGGTCAGGGCTTTCAATTTTTACGATGTCTCCTTTTAGAGTCGTTACAGTATAAACCACATTAGGAGCGGTGCTGACGAGGTCAAGATTAAATTCTCGCTCTAATCGTTCTTGAATTATCTCTTTATGCAAGAGACCCAGAAAACCACAGTGAAACCCAAAACCTAAAGCTACTGAATTTTCAGGCTCAAAGGTAAATGAAGAATCATTGAGTCTCAGCTTTTCCAATGCCTCGCGCAAAGGGTTGTATTGTTCCGGAAAGGAGGGATAAACACCACAAAAGACCATTGGTTTTAATTCCTGAAAACCAGGAAAAGGTTTAATGGTGGGTTGGGATGCGTCGGTAATCGTATCCCCAACTTGGATGTCCCGTAAGTTTTTTATCCCCGCAATAATAAAGCCTACTTCGCCGGTGCTCAATGCTTCTGTATCTTTTGCTGCTGGAGAAAATATTCCTACGCGGTTTACCGCATATTCGTTATTGGAAGCAAAAAGTTTAATGCGCATCCCGGGGAAAATTTTCCCCTCAAAAACCCGGATCAGGACGATAACTCCCTGGTAAGTATCATACCAGGAGTCAAATATTAAAGCCGAAAGCGGATTATCCTTCTGGCCGGAAGGAGCCGGAATCTGCTTGACTATTGCCTCGAGCACGTTGTGAACGTTCGTGCCGGATTTAGCGCTAACCTCCATAATCTCGGCGAAGTCTATCCCCAGAAGTAATTCAATTTCTTCTTTCACGCGTTGCGGATCAGCCTGAGGAAGGTCGATTTTATTAATCACGGGAATGATCTTCAGTTTATTTTCCAAGGCCAAATCGAGATTGGCGAGAGTTTGAGCTTCAATCCCCTGGGTAGCATCCACGACTAATAATGCTCCCTCACAAGCAGCCAGGCTTCGGGAAACTTCATAGCTGAAATCCATGTGCCCTGGAGTATCAATCAGGTTTAAACGGTAAATTTTCCCATCGAGAGCCTGATAGGCCAGAGATACGGTTTGGGCTTTTATGGTAATGCCTCGTTCCCTTTCTAGGTCCATTTTGTCGAGATACTGGGGGGTCATTTCCCGGGCGGAAACAGCGCCGGTCAGCTCCAAAAGACGGTCTGCCAAAGTTGATTTCCCGTGGTCAATATGGGCGATGATGGAAAAGTTTCGGATAATTGTCTGGCCTTTGATTGGTTCCATAAGAATTGGCAACTTAATCCAATTTAAAGGAAATGTCAAAGAGAGGTTATTTTTTTGTGCGTTTAATCTTTTTTCGCGGAAAAAATTTTGACGGCTTCGTAAAAGTCGGAGCCGTCACCCTGAGCCTGTCGAAGGGTGAATGGCTAATTGCGACACAGTCTCTCAAGGGAGGGGGGATTTTCGATAATTTTCTTTTCCTTCCTCTCCCCTTGGGGAGTGGATTAAGGTGAGGGGGCATTATGTCATCATATTTATGCTCGGATTAATAAATGCTTCGGTCTTATACAGACTGTATAAGCCGGTTCAAAGCTCGCCAACTGGACTGCGCACGCCGTGACCGCCCTTGCTCAAAACGTGTGT
>LQYC01004523.1_pt1 | contig 23188 bp, 22 predicted proteins | sample 661771 | NCBI WGS metagenome assembly LQYC01 (sample SAMN03483023, study PRJNA281117) | bioreactor metagenome | isolation source: benzene-degrading methanogenic enrichment culture from a contaminated... | place: USA: oil refinery in Oklahoma | collected 2011-05
AACTCAACTCACCAAAAACCAGATATTGGATGGAGTAAGAGATAAAAGAAGGGTTGACGCCCGAAGTGTGCTGATCTATTGGGCAACGGATCAGCTGGGGATTGCCCAAACTCAATTGGCGGAAAAACTAAATTTAACCCAGTCCGCCATTAGCCATGCTGCACGAAGAGGAAGAACTATCGCAAACACCAATCAATATTCCTTGTATTGAAATTATTTTCATATTTTCATGTACGTCCCTAGTTCCCCTACGAAAAAAAACGGGCCTCCAGTTTTTCGTGGTTTGCTGGATTCCCGCCTTGGAATATCGATTTTCGAAGTTTTTTCAACGATCTGTTATACCTATTAGTGTTTAAACGCCCGCTGGCCGGTAAAGACCATGGTTACCGGAGGCTCAGCTTCGTTGCAGGCGTCGATTGATTCAAAGTCCCGGTCAGAACCGCCGGGGTGCACAACACCGGTAATCCCTTCTTTTATTCCCACATCCACGCCATCGCGGAAGGGGAAAAACGCGTCCGAGACCATCACTGAGCCGATCAGGTTCCCTTTGTCCGTTTTTACCTTTTCATCAAGAGCAGCTTTGAGGTCTGAAGAACGTTTTCCTTGCGCGATTTCCATTTCCAGGGTCTTGTAGGGGATGCCGTGTTCCTTGAAACAGAGCGTGTCCGCGTATTTCGTATATGCCTTAAACACCGCAATCTCGGCAACACCGACTCGATCCTGTTCACCGGTTCCAATCCCCACCGTAACTCCATCTTTAACAAACAATACCGAATTAGACGTTACTCCCTGCTCCACACTCCAGCCGAAAAGAAAATCTTCGTATTCCTTTTCCGTCGGGGCCCGTTTGATGCTATATTCTTTGCCTTTGAATACCGTTTTAGCAGGTTTAAAATCTTCTTTCCGTAAAATCGCGTTGAGCGGCGACTGCTGAACGATGATCCCTCCGTCGATGAGGCACTTGAAATCAACGAACCGCAGCAAGCAATGCTGTTCCAGTTTGTCCATGCGGTTAACCTTAATTATCCGGAGGTTCTTCCGGCTCTTGAGCATTGCCACGACTCCTGCTTCGTATTCAGGAGCAGCCACCACCTCTAAGTAATTTTGATTAATTAATTCAGCAGTCGCTTGATCCACCGGACGGTTTAAAGCAAGACATCCTCCAAAAGCCGCGATCCGATCAGCCATATTTGCTCGGTCAAAGGCTTCAGCAAGAGACGCTCCGTAAGCCACGCCGGAGGGGTTGTTGTGTTTCATGATCGCCGCGGCTGGTTTATTAGTAAGAAACTTGAGAATATTGAGGGCATTATCAATATCAGTAAAGTTGGTTTTACCCGGGTGTTTTCCTGATTGCAGCATGGCTTCTTCATCAATGCCGCTTACTAAACTTAAGCCCGGCTCAATAAATGCGCAGTCTCCGAGGATCAAATTTCCCTTTACCAATTCATACAACGCTGCTTCCTGACCGGGATTTTCCCCATAACGAAGGCCTTTTTCAATTACTCCCCCCATATCGTTATCAAAAATTTTCCAGGCCCGTTTTCGATAGATCAAGGTTTGATCGCCAAAGGATATCTTCATTTCTTCGGGGAAATGGTCGTCCATAATGGTCCGGTACATTTTTTTTATATCCTGCATAGTAAGACCCTCCGTTTCTCAATCAGATTTGACGGCTTCGTCTAAAGCCCATCTGCGGCGTTGCGTCCCGCCTTGCGGGTTCATTGCGACGTACAGGTAAGTACGCCTCATTCCGTCGGATTTGCGCGCCTTGTCCCGCTCGGAGCGGGAAAGCTTTTTACTGTGCCGTCTAATTTTTGACTTCCTCAGATTTCGCTCTTGTTCTTTCCCAATAAGCCGGTTTTTCCCCCTTCCCCATTTGTCAAAAAATCAATAGACTTTTATAATTCCCCACGTATAATAAGACAAGAAGAAAAAAATCCTCATTCACGAAATTAGTTAATAATTTCAGTAAACTTATCAGTTTTTTTTATGTGAGGGACTGATTATATTTTAAAAGGGATCAGGTTTTCAACCTAAAAGGAAATATCAGTGAAAAAAACACAAACCTTTGAGGAAGCGATCAAACGGCTCGAAAAAATTGTAGGCGAGCTTGAAAAAGGGGAGGTTCCGTTGGATAAAACTCTCTCTTTGTTTGAAGAAGGAGTAAGGCTTTCTCGTTTTTGCCGGGAAAAACTTGATGAGGCGGAAAAAAGGACAGATATTCTCCTTAAGGAGGAAGGAGGCATTTTCCGTCGTGAACCATTTTCTTTCCAACCAGAAGATAGTTCCAACCAAGAAGATAGTTAAACCCCCCTCCTTTAAAAAGTATCCTTTTTCAATAACAAAGGGTTATCAATGAACTTGGAAAGCTTTTTACATGAGCGAAAAATTTTGATTGATGCCGGGTTGGAAAAAATTCTTCCTCCTGACGATACCTTTCCATCCAGCATTCATAAAGCCATACGCCATAGTGTCATAGACGGAGGAAAAAGAATTCGTCCTATCTTAACACTCACTGCTAACGAATTGGTACGAGGAGACTATCGATCACTTATCCCTTTTGCGTGCGGGATCGAATTGATTCACGCGTATTCCTTAATCCATGATGATCTTCCGGCAATGGACAACAGTGACTTTCGCCGCGGAAAATTTTCTTGTCATAAAGCTTTTGGGGAAACAATCGCTCTTTTAGCGGGAGACGCGTTGCTCACTCTCGCCTTTCAGGTGATGACCGATCCGGTGCTTTATGAAAGCCACCATCCGCTCAGCATCGTAAAAGCTATCCATGTCATCGCGCAAGCGGCGGGATTACAAGGGATGGTCAGCGGACAAACCATTGACATCGAAACCCAGGGAAAAGGCTTTGATCTTCCTCTGTTGGAATATATTCATACCCATAAAACCGGGGCCTTGATCCTGGCGGCAATCAAAGCTGGTGCCATCCTGGGTGAAGCCACGGAAGATGAGATTGAGGGGTTAACAAAATACGGAAAAATGATCGGGTTAGCCTTTCAAATAACTGATGATGTGCTGGATGTGATGGGTTCCAGGCAAACATTAGGAAAGGAGACGGGATTAGATGGCATACAGGGAAAAGCTACGTACCCCAGTCTTTTAGGATTAAAAGAATCGCAAAAACGAGTACAAGAACTAACCCAACATGCGGAACAAGCGTTGTCTCAGTTCGGCCCTCAAGCTGAACCGTTGAAGCAGATCGCCCGTTACCTTGCTGAACGCACAAAATAACAGCACTCATGGTGAATGAAGGGGAATTTATTTAAAGCCAACAGCGTGATTATGGAAAAAGAACCAACACCAGATAATCTTCAGGACACGTTACTGGAGCAAATTAAAAGCCCGGCGGATTTAAAAAAGCTTCCCGCTGAGAGCTTACCTCGCTTAGCCCAAGAAGTTCGGGAAAAAATTATTGATACGGTTTCCAAAACCGGAGGACATTTGTCTTCTAATCTTGGGGTAGTGGAACTTACCATCGCCCTCCATTATATCTTTGATTCCCCGCAAGACAAAATCATCTGGGATGTGGGCCATCAATGTTACACCCATAAATTACTTACCGGCCGTCGCGATCAGTTTCATACCCTGCGTCAATTTAACGGGTTAAGCGGATTCCCCTCCCGTTCGGAAGGCCCGCATGATGTTTTTGATGTCGGGCACAGCGGAACATCCATTTCAACCGCCTTAGGACTAACCGAAGCTCAAAAACATGAAGAAAAAAAAGATACCATCATCGTGGTCATCGGAGATGGTTCCATCAATACCGGCCTTGCTTTTGAGGGTTTAAACCAAACGGGAGATTTAGAAAGCAAGTTGATCGTGATTCTCAATGACAATGAAATGTCTATTTCGCCTAATGTAGGGGCATTATCCGCCTACCTGTCGCGGATTATTACCGGTAAAGCTTATAATAGAGTCCACACCGAGCTTATGCATTTTCTCAAGACCATTCCGAGTATCGGTCCCACACTTTTTCGCACCGTAAAACAAGCTGAGGAGTCTTTCAAGGGATTAATCGTTCCCGGTCTTTTGTTTGAGGAATTGGGTTTTACCTATGTTGGGCCCATCCAGGGACATAACCTTCGTCAGCTTCTCGAAAATCTTAAGAACATCAAAAATCTTTCTCGACGGCCAATCCTGCTCCACGTAATAACGAAGAAAGGCAAGGGGTATCTTCCCGCTGAACAAGATCCGGAAAACTTTCATGGCGTTGGGCCGTTTGATAAAGAAACGGGCAATTCCCACAAAGCAAACAATGCTCACAACTCATATACCGAGGTTTTTTGTGAGACCCTTAATGAGCTTGCCTTGCATGATAATCGCATCATCGCGATAACCGCGGGAATGACTACGGGCACAGGGCTCGCCGATTTTAAAAAACTCTTTCCCCAAAAGTTTTATGATGTAGGGATCGCAGAAGAACATGCGGTTGCCTTTGCTGCCGGACTTGCTACCGGAGGGTTTCGACCCGTCGTGGCGATTTACTCTACTTTTCTTCAAAGGGCGTACGATCAAATTCTCCATGATGTCTGTTTGCCGGGCCTCCCGGTACTCTTTGCCATTGATCGGGCGGGAATTGTCGGCGAGGACGGCCCTACCCACCAGGGCTTATTTGACCTTTCCTATTTAAGACATCTTCCCAATTTAGTCGTTATGACTCCAAAAGATGAAAATGAGTTTCGACACATGCTTTATACTGCCATGACATTAGCCGTGCCAGCAGCAATACGTTATCCCCGCGGAAAAGTTGAAGGCGTGGACAGAGAAAAAACGATGAAGACGCTCCCTTTAGGAAAGGCCGAGGTACTGTGCGAGGGTTCGGATGTAGCTGTTTTTGCTCTTGGGAAAACAGTCTATCCGGCTTTATCGGCGGCCACGCTTCTTAAAAATAAAGGCGTCTCTGCTACCGTTGTAAACAGCCGGTTTATTAAGCCCCTCGACCAGGAATTGGTCTGCGCATTGGGACAGAAAACGGGAAAAATCCTCACGGTAGAAGAAAATGTGCTTGCCGGAGGTTTCGGAAGCGCTCTCTTGGAAACCCTGGAGCACAATAATATTACGGGGGTTAAGGTAAAAAGGTTAGGGATCCCGGACCAATTCGTTGAACACGGATCGCCCGATATTCTTCGTAAAAAATACGGCCTTGATGCGGCGGGAATTTTTCAGGCTGCGTGTAAACTGCTGGAATAAAAAGAAGGCAGGGGCGAGGATTAAGGATTAAGATTTAAGGGTTAAGGTTAAAGGTTTTAGGAAATAGGAAATAGGCAAAAGGTCACTTAAAGCTTAACACTTAAAACTTTCTACCTTACATTTTTCTTTTAACATCTTACGCTTTGCGTTTTATAGACCGGGGGCATTATATCATCATATTTATACAACTACTCAACATGTCACGTATCCTATGAGGTCTTCCAAAGAAAGAATTGATAAGCTCTTGGTAGATCGAAACCTGGTTCAAAGCCGGGAAAGAGCGAAAGCGCTTATTATCGCCGGCAAGGTCTTTGTCGACGGCCACAAGACAGAGAAAGTGGGAACCCTGGTTGATCCTGAGGCCCACGTAGTTTTAAAGGAAAAAGATTTCCCTTACGTGAGTCGAGGAGGTGTAAAGCTGGAATACGCGTTGGATAGTTTTCAGCTTGACGTTAAAAACCGGATTGCCTTGGATGTAGGGGCTTCCACGGGCGGTTTTACTCATTGTCTTCTTTTGCGGGGAGCGCAAAAGGTTTATGCTGTTGATGTGGGATACGGTCAGTTAGATTGGACGTTACGGAACGACCCCCGGGTGGTTTGTATGGAAAAGACCAATATCCGTCTTCTCACCGCAGACCGCATATCCGATCCGATCTCCCTGGCAGTCACTGATACCTCCTTTATCTCTTTAAAAAAGGTGCTGGTTCCTCTTCTCGGTTTGATAGAAAAAGAAGGAGAAGTCATTGCTCTTATCAAGCCGCAGTTTGAATTGAGCCCGCGCGAGGTGGAAAAGGGAGGAGTAGTCCGTGATCCTCACCTTCATACGAAGGTAGTTGAAGGTATGGTTGCGTTTGCGAACGGCCTGGGAGTCGACGTGCGGGGAACGATAGAGTCTCCCCTGAAAGGTCCCAAGGGCAACAGAGAGTTTTTTATTTACCTTAAGAAAACTTAAAAATGTCAGACGTTGCAATCAACCCTCCATACCTTACACTTCACCCTTTACGCTTTACGCCTCACGCTTCACGCAAAGGATGAAAAATGAACGTCAAGGTTGCTCAATCCTCGGGGTTTTGCTTTGGGGTAAAAAGGGCTATGGATTTGGTTCTCCAGAAGGTCGCGAGGGATAATAAAGGAGAGGTATTCACTGATGGCCCGCTAATCCATAATCCCCAAGCTTTGGAGTTATTACGAAACAAAGGCGTGGTTCCTTTGATTGAGGCCAAGGGAAGCATTAAAGGAACAATTGTTATTCGTTCTCACGGGGTTTCACCCAAACGCTTTCACGAGCTTAAAAAAACCGGGGCAAAAATTTTGGATGCAACCTGCCCCAAGGTTAAGCAAGTGCAATCAATCATCAGCCGATACGCTAAACAGGGTTTTTTTGTGGTCATTATCGGGGATGCTGAACATGCTGAGGTGCAAGGCCTATTAGGATTTGCCGGAGAAAACAGCTGTGTGATTCAATCCGAAGATGAATTAAAAAAATTACCCTCCCAACAAAAAATATGTGTGGTGGCGCAAACTACCCAGAATCGGAAAAAGTATCTTGAGCTTAAAGAGAAGATAGAAAAACGATTTACCCAGGCGGAAATCTTTGACACCATTTGTGAGACCAATCGAAAACGTCAGGAAGAGCTGAAATACCTTTGTCACTCGGTAGATGCAATTATTGTTGTTGGGGGAAAAGAAAGCGGCAACACCAAAAGACTCGTGGAAATCGCTGAAGCAGAAGGTATCCCTACCTTTTTCGGCGAAACTGAAGAGGATCTTGATCTCAGCCGGTTGCGATCCTATCATGAGCTTGGCGTCATTGGAGGAGCCTCCACGCCGGATTGGGTATTACAAAAAATAGTTGCCAAACTAACACGTTCAAACGCATAATCCTTAAAAAGTCCTTCTCCTCACCTCCTCCTGCAAACTTCACCTCTGCGCGCTGATGGAAGGTAGTAAGCAGAGAAGATACCATCACCCCTCACTCAATGACGGGCAACACAATAAAAAGCATTACTCCCCATCTATAATCTTTCCTTCTCTCGCTTCCTGCAGAAATTGCTCAGTGGTTCTAACTCTCAGGGTGGGGTAGGTAGGAAAATGGGAAAAGGCTGCGATGGTTGCCTCGTGATCCTCAGGACGCCGGGTAGCGCAACAATCAGAGATAATTACGGAATAAAAATCATTGCAAAGCCCATCCATGGCAGTGGCAAGCACACAGACTTCAGTAGCCAAACCGGTCACGGCAATGGTGTCGATTTCATAGTTTCGAAGCGTTATGTCCAAATCAGTCTTAAAAAAAGCGCTAAACCGTCGCTTCGGCAAAACAATATCTTCTGGTTTTACCTCCAGCTCAGGGATTATGTCTGCTCCCTCGGTTCCCCGGAGAGCGTGAGCACGCATCGTGCCCTTCGCAAAAAGAAAATCTTCTTTAAAATAGCTGTCACAGGCAAATACAATTAAGCCATTGAGCTTACGGGCTTCGCCCACAAGAAACTGAATTCTCGGAATAATAGCCTTAAACCCCTGAATGATAGGGTGATCAGAAGGGCCTTTAAAAGTATCCTTTAACATATCCACAACAATCACCGCGAATTTCATAGCTCTCACCTCACAATCAAAAGTTTTTCTGAATAAAAAAGTCCTTCACCATTGTTATTCTCTTATGCATTGTTCAACCGACTTTAATGTTTATCCCCTTAGAAAGGCTTCGACCCTTCGACCCTTTGACTTTTCGACTCTTTGACTCTTAAATCGCCAATGCCGGTCACCGTCCCTGGTAATAGACCTAGTTATTATGAAGCCGCTGACTGACCTTGCCTTCGTTTTTTAAAGACTCGATTAAATCCATGAGTGCCATCTTTGGGATACCGAGGGCCAAAGATACTTCATCAAAAGTGCAGGGTCTTCTTTTTACCAGATTGTAAACCCGCTTTTCCCTGTCCGCGATACTGCCCCGGGCATTTTCAGGGAGCGAGCCGGTTATAATTTCCGCTTTTCCTCCAAAAAACTTCTTGATCCGCTCCAACTCCTCACGGCTCACAGGAAAAACACTGTCTTCCGCGGGTGGTCGGTCAATGGTGTTGAGTTGAATTTTATCAGGGTTAATTTCTCGAATCACCTCCTGCAGTCTCGTCACTTCTTCTTCCGAGTCATTAATCCCGCGGCAAAAGAGGATCTCGATCCAGATCCGGCCCGTGAATCGTTTCCGGAAATCTATTAACCCCTGAATAATTTTTTTTAGATCAATAGAGGGGTGAGGACGATTTAAAAAGGTGAAAAGAGAAGGGCTGACCGTATCCAGGGAGGGAAGAATAACGTCAGATCGCAAAAGGTCTTCTTTAACGTCATCCCGGTATAACAGTGAACTGTTGGTCAATACCGCAACCGGAATGGAGGTCAGTTTTTTTATCTCCGCAATGATTGTCCCAAGGTGATCATGTAACGTCGGCTCTCCTGATCCCCCCAGCGTAATATAATCTGGTTGAAGGGCGGGATTCTTCAAATAACCCTTAAGTTCATCGATAATCTTCTGGGGAGCACTATACGTTTTACGCTCAAACGTAAGATTGGTAGTAGTTCCCAATTCGCAGTAAAGACAGTCAAAGCTGCACGTCTTATAAGGGACCAGGTCAATCCCCAAAGACCTCCCCAGTCTTCGTGATGCAACGGGACCAAAGATAAATTTCATGAATTGCTTCCTGCTTCCTCGGCAAGGGTGTACAAAACATCTTAACAAATCACAGCTATTTTTTCATTACCGAAAGAGATACCTATCTCCCTTATACCCCTCAGGTGGAGCCTGAAGGTTTGCATCCGGACGATGGCGATTTTTCTGAGCCGGCACTAAAAAGAGATATGACTTTGACGATATTCTCTCCGTGGCACCTGGGGCAGGACACTTTCATACCATCTTCCCCTGGTAATTGGAAGATCTCGAACCGTTGGTTACAGCTTTTACATTCATATTCATAGATAGGCATCTTATTCCTCCAATGGATAAGTAGTCAGCAGTCAGAATACAGAAGTCAGAATCATTAGTCTTTCTTCTGGCTCCTGCCTCCTGAATTCTGTCTCCTATTTATTATACGCCCTTTTCCATGGTTCTTTTTTAAACGCCAGGTAGTTCAAAAGAGCTTCTTTAAGTGCTTCTGCCGCTGTGTCCGCGCAATGTTCGCTCTCTTTCGGAAGTCCATCCAGAGCCTCATTGATTTCCTGCGGGGAAATTTTAAAAGCGTCGACAACCGTCTTGCCGACAACCAGTTCAGTAACCATGCTTCCGGCGGCAAGCATGGGCCCGCATCCTTCGGTAAAAAATTTAGCCTCGCAAATGGTATCATCCATGATTCTCAAGGTTATCTCCATCCCATCTCCGCAAACACGATTCCCTTTGCCGAATCCCTGAGGATTGTGTATCATTCCCCAGTTTCGCGGGTTGAAACAACGATCCAGTACTTTCTCAGAAAACTCGAAAGGGGTTTCCTCTTTTGACTCAGAAACAGAACCATCCGTCCCCTTTTTTTCAAACTCAGAATGCATGCCGTTTCCTCCTGCTCATAATACCCTGAACCACGCAGCCGTCACATCGGCTTCTCTTTTTTATTCTCGTGCAGGAGCGCTCTCCAGGATTTAGAAATCTTGTGAAATGCCTCCGCTGCTTTTGTGTCCGGGTGTTGCGTCACAACCGGAACGCCGCTATCTGAACAAATAACCATTTTGGGATCAAGAGGAATCATTCCCAAAAAAGAAACACCCATCTCCTGAGCCGCTCTTTCACCCCCACCAACTTTAAAAATATCTATTACCTTATTACAGTGGGGACAGGTAAACCCGCTCATGTTTTCTACCACGCCGATAAGGGGGATTTTTAATTGACGTAAAAAAGTAATGCTTTTCCTCGCATCCAAAAGTGCTACATCTTGAGGAGTCGTGACAATGATAGCGCCATCGACATCTTTTATGAGATGAGCGGTGCTTAATGCTTCATCGCCGGTTCCCGGAGGAAGATCGATGATCAGATAATCTAACTCTCCCCAAAATACTTCCCCTAAGAATTGCTTAATAAGACTATGTTTTAGGGGACCTCTCCAGATAACCGCGTCATCTTTTTTACGAAGCATAAAAGCCACGGAGATAACTTTAACTCCGCTTTCCGTTTTTATAGGTAAAAGACCGTCCTGATTGCCCATAATGCGTTTTTCTTCCACTCCCAACATCTTAGGGATGTTGGGGCCGTGGATATCGGCATCCATAATGCCCACCGCAAAACCTCCCTGAGCTAACGTTACCGCCAGGTTGACGGCTACGGAACTTTTACCTACTCCCCCTTTACCGCTCAGAACCATGAACTTATATTTTATCAAATCCATGGCAGCTTTGAACCGCGCTCGCTCGTGGACTTCTTTTTCTTCTTCGCTGCATTTATGAGCCGTCTTACAGGTTTGACATTCAGTCGTTTTATCGCATTTCTCAGAACTCATGGAGTATCTCCTTTTACCAATTAATATCCCCGAATCTTCATCAGGTTCCGGCGCTTTTTCTTGGTTGGTCTTCCTGGAAACTTAATTACTGATTTTTTCATCAATCTGATTAGCTCTAAATCTTCTTCGGGTAAGTTTTGCTTCTGTTCTTCCCGGTAAAGTTCTCTTGCCTGCTTGGCGGATATGCTCTTAAAAGAAATACCTGCTACTTCAATCTCCCGATAGCGATTTTTCCCCTTAACCGTAAGCTTATCTCCCGGCTTAATCAGTTTGGCCGCCTTGGCTGCCTCCCCATTTACCTTCACCTGGTTTTCATCACAAGCATGACCTGCCTGGGATCGGGTTTTAAATATCCGGGCAATCTTGAGCCATTTATCCAGGCGAATTGATTGTTCAAGAGCTTTTTCCATTAAACGACATCACGAGAATTTAAACAATCTCTAACATCCGATTTACTGCCTTAACCGCTTTCTCCCGAATCTCCGGAGGCACCGTAACGTGATATTCCATCCTTTCCAGTGCCCACAGAACTTTTTCTAAGGTGATTGCTTTCATGTTAGGGCAGATCGCTCGTTTTGAAGCAGGAATAAATATTTTTTCCGGATTCTCTTTTTTAAGCCGATGAATAATCCCAAGTTCGGTGCCGATGATAAATTCCTTAGATAAACTTTGGCGGACTCGTTTAATAATTCCATCAGTACTGAGAGCATAGTCCGCCTGCGCAATAACCTCCGGTCGGCATTCCGGATGCACCAGGACCTCAGCGTAAGGGTGCTCTTTTTTAAGATTAATAATATCATCAACACCAATTTTCATATGCGTGGGGCAGTACCCTGGCCACAGGATAAGCTTCTTGTTGGTCTTGGAGGCGGTATACGCGCCCAAATATTGATCGGGGATAAAAATGATCGGTCTTTCATCCCCTAAACGTTCCACCACCTTAATAGCATTAGAGGACGTGCAGCACGCATCACACTCCGCCTTAACCTCAGCAGTGGAATTGACATAGCACACAACCGGAGATCCGGGATGTTTCTTTTTTTCTTCGCGAAGCTGTTCGGCATTAATCATATCCGCCATCGGGCAGCCGGCATTTTGATCAGGGAGAAGCACAATTTTATCCGGCGAAAGCATGGCCGCGGTCTCCGCCATAAAATGGACTCCGCAAAAAACAATCACCTTGGCATCAGTCTTTGCCGCTTGTTGACTTAACCCCAAAGAGTCACCGACAAAATCAGCAATATCCTGAACCTCTCCGAGCTGATAGTTATGGGCAAGGATAACCGCCTTGCGTTCCTTTTTGAGTTCAATGATTTTTTCAATCAACTCCTGCTCCCCCATGTATTACACCTTTATAAAATTTTTTAACATACCGATCAGCTATTTTCCACATATTTTTGAAAATTGGTAAACAAAAAAATTATCACGACGTCTTAAGACGTTGCTGACCAAAAAGGGGACATTTCCCGCAATCTGCTTATAATGGGAGGCACCTTTTCGATAAGGTAGGAAATGTCTTCTTCAGTGTTATACCGACTCAGACTAAATCGTACCGACCCGTGAATGGTATTAAACGAAACTCCCATCGCCCGCAACACATGAGAAGGTTCTAACGAACCGGAAGCGCAGGCTGACCCTGAGGAAGCCCCGATTCCCTCTTTGCTCAAGAGGAGCAGGATGGATTCGCCTTCCACACTCTCAAAGCTGATATTTAACGTGTTGGGAAGACGATTTTCCCGATCTCCATTAACTTGGGACTTGGAAATGCGTTTAAGGAGTTCGATCTCCAAGCGGTCACGAAGATTAAGAATCCGGATGCGTTCTTCTTCCATATGGGATTGAGCCAGCTCGCACGCTTTGCCGATACCTACAATATACGGCACATTCTCGGTACCCGCTCTCCGACCATGTTCCTGATGCCCGCCGATGAGCAGGGGAGAAAAACGCGTTCCTTTGCGGATGTACAGCACGCCGACCCCTTTCGGGGCGTGGAGCTTGTGCCCGGAAAGAGAAAGAAAATCCACTGGCAGCGTGGAAAGGTTAAGAGGAATTTTTCCTCCCGCCTGAACCGCGTCGGTATGAAAAACAATGCCCCGGCTTTTTACCATCTGCCCAATATGCTCGATCGGGAAGACCACTCCTGTTTCATTGTTGGCACACATGATGCTGACAATGGCAGTATCATCACTTAGAGAACTTTGCAGTTCATTAAGGTTAATCCTTCCCAATCGGTCCACGGAAAGTTCCGTAACCCTATATCCATTCTTTTGCAGATGACGGCAGTAATGCAAAACCGCATTGTGTTCTACTTTGGTAGTGACAATATGACGTTTTTCCGGATACGCGGCGAGCGTTCCGTGAATGGCGGCATTATCGCTTTCCGTGCCGCAACTGGTAAACACAATTTCTCCGGGATCAGCGTTAAGCAGGCTCGCAACCTGGTCCCGGGCATAGATCAAGTGCTTTTCTACGTTTGCGCCAAAATGATGCATGCTCGACGGGTTTCCGTAGAGATCTTCAAAAAAAGGCAGCATCGCCTCTTTTACTTCTGGAGCCACACGGGTGGTAGCATTATTGTCCGCATAAACCTCCCTCATGATTTCACCTCCACCACGACAAGATCGTCGCTCACGAATTCCCGCAGCTTTGCCTCCACATATTTTTCCAGGGTGAAACCGGAGCTGGGACACGAACTGCACATTCCCCGCAGAGCCACAAACACTCGATTGCCGTCCATATCAATGAGGTCAATATCCCCTCCATCGGCCTTTAAAGCAGGCCGGATTTCCCTTTCCAAGGTTTCTTCCACCAGCTTCATTTTCTGAATGTTGGTAAGCCTCTTTTTTACGGAGGGAATCTCTCGGGGGGCTTCCTGCTTTTGCTCCCCCTGAGCGAGAGCAATTAAAGCCTCAATCTTAGGATGGCAGGTTTCACATCCTCCACCCGCTTTCGTGTAGTTTTTGACTTGTTCAACCGTGGTAAGCCCATTTTCCTTTATCGCCCGGAGAATCTCTGTATCAGTAATGCCAAAACACTGGCAGATAATCTCGCCTTCTTCTTTTTTGCCCACATCAACCTTGCGGTAATTCGCAATCGCTGCCTCAAGCGCCTCCCGCCCCATAACCGAACAGTGCATTTTTTCCTCAGGCATTCCCTCAAGATAATCGGCAATGTCTTGATTGGTGATTTTCTCTACTTCTTCGAGCGGCTTTCCTATGATCATTTCGGTCAAAGCCGAAGCTGAAGCAATCGCGCTTCCACACCCGAAGGTTTGAAATTTAGCGTCAGCAATCTTTCCTTTTTCATCCAGTTTGATCATCAGCTTTAGGGCATCGCCACACGCTAATGATCCCACCTCTCCCACCCCGTCCGGATTTTCAATGATACCAACATTCCGGGGGTTGTAAAAGTGGTCTTTAAGCTTTTCTGAATAATTCCACATCGTAGTGGACCTCCTTTGGATAAAAAATATCAATACTTGTAATTATATCATAAAGTTGGACTCGTCAATATAGAATTACTGGAAACCGGTGACAACTTTTGTAGGCATGCGTCTTTTTTTGATAATGAAATCAAAAGTTTTACAAGAATCTCATGCTTCACCTTTTAAGCTTCTTATACTTCAAAAATGCAGTGTTTTGTTTTTATACGGATCAATATAAACATTGATCCGCAAAATGAATATGCAATTTTTAGTTGCATTATGCAATCCTTAGATATATAATGATAGCATATTGCTTTAACGTTTGGAGGAACCATTATGGCTACTGCAGTAAGAATATCTAAAGAACTGGTAGATGAGGCAAAAAGATTTGGGCGGATTGACCATAGGTCTTTGGCTGGTCAGATTGAGCATTGGGCTCGCATGGGCAAATGTGCCGAAGAGAATCCTGATGTGCCATATTCCCTCATTAAGGAAATCCTCATCGGACTGGACGAATTGGAAAATGGCGAGAAGACCGAGTACAAATTTGGATAGTTCGTTATGAAAATTTACCAGTCAAGGTCATTTGAGAAAAAAGTAAAAAAGATGTCGAAGGCCGAAAAGGACTCATTGGATCAAGAAATAAAAAGAATTGTGGAAGTCCCAAGCATCGGGGAAGAAAAGAAAGGTGACCTGAGAGGCGTATTCGTACACAAGTTCAAACTCAAGACAACGCAGTACCTGCTTGCTTATCGGAGGGTTGGCGGCGATTTGGAGCTTGTTATGATCGGGCCTCATGAGAACTACTATCGAGACTTGAAGCAATATTTGAGGAACCGATAATGCGAGCAACCGCTATATGGCCTTCGGTTGTCAAGAAAAAAAATCTCCTATAGACCGAATACTATCCCAACAGTTTAACTGGCAACCCGTTTGTTTCGACTTTTGTCTTCAATCGTGAGTGTCAGTGCATGATGCGTCTGCACCAAACATCTATAGAAGCTCAGCCATCTTTGTCCGGACACCACAGCGGGAAGGCTTCACGCTGCGATTATAAAATCATTCGTGCCCTCCGTCTGCTCACTCAATAACCGTAATCCTTTACTTTTTTTTGTTGACTTTTATGCCGGTTAAGATTAAAAAAGATAAAAAATATTAAACTCCCAACCAATAATCACAGTAACAAAATGGGCTCGCCGAGGAAGGGGCTTCCATGATTTATAAAAATAAAAATTAGGCCGGATTGCCAGATATAAAGGTGAGAGGCCTTTTTTGTTTTGCGGCTTAACCCAATCGGTTTAATCTGAGATTTTGATAGGGTGTCCAAAAAATTTTGGAAAGAGGAAAAGCAGCCTGTCCCCTTTTCCTCTTCCGACACGAAAAAGTTACTGGGGGAATATCTGCTGTTGACTTTTATTATACGTGTTCTTTGGAGACACCCTTTATATGTTTACATTTACTGGCTGAGGAGTGCTTAAAAAAAAATCTCAAACATCAAAATATAAGGGGCATCCCCCGACCCAGGTTATTTCGGTAGGTTTCCTGACCGGATACGCTCGAGGGCGGTTTCGATGGGTTGCGGGTCGATATGCCGCATGAGGACGCCGATATACTGAATCTGCCTGCGCCGGGCGGTATTGCTCCTTATTCTGTGTGCGAATTCGATGGCCGCCAAAAGCTCATCCGGCAGCCCCATGGTCTTAAGCCGTCTGAACGGCAGGGCGACCAACTGTTCGCCCAAGTCCTGTAGCGCCCTGTCTTCATTTTTTTTCTGGGTTCTGCTTTTATATTCCGTATCCATTTTTCAGGTCTTCCCCTTTCGGTTTACTTAACATCAATCCCCATTAAAATTTTCCTCCGTCGGCACGCGCGTTCTTCCCACCGAAGAACGGGTTTATATTATAGTTTATAATAGCTGAATCGTAACGCCTCTTTTTAGCCAAAAAATTTCTCTCCCTGCGCCCAGTTTTCTCCTTTTACCTCATCGATAATGAGATATGTGCTTTCCTTGGACTTTCCGGCCACTCGGAGAAGTGTGTCGGAAAATTCTTTTGCGATTGCTTCCTTTTGTTCTTTCGTTAAATTACCAATAAGTTTTAGATTAATAAAAGGCATAGACACCTCCCTTGGATAATCATATTCTTGATAATGCCCTTTTTAAATCATTCTTGAGGTCATACTTATTTTCAATACCAACAGAAACCCGGATGAAGCTGTCGGTTATCCCCCGTTTTAACCTTTCTTCATCGGGCATAGAGGCATGCGTCATTCCTTCAGCGATCGGGAAATGGGAGAAAAATCCCTACGACAGCGGATTAACCGATGGCGATTAAACTAACCGGCCTTTTCCAGACGAACCGGTGAATCGTAAAAACAGACGCTCCCGCCGATTAAATCCTGGAGGGTAACGTTTTTGAGATGGGGGTCAATCATCATCGCCGCATTAGCATGAATGCCTTTGCGCCGGTATGGTTCTCCTTTGATTACCTGGCCGTCTATTTCCACATCATAGGCATTATAACCCCAGTTACCGTGGCCCAATGAGAAGGCAATGACGCCCGGCCTGATTCCTTCGATCACCTTCAGCTTGCCGATCATGGGGATCTTGCGGAAGTTCGGGAGGTCCCAGACTCCTTCCGGGTTGGAATCGCTGACCACTTTAACCGGCTCGCCGTCCTTAAAGCCTAACCTCTGGGCATCGGCGGTATTGATCAGCAGGTAGTTTTCGGGAAAAAGCTCCAAAAGCCACATATTGGTGCCGGTGCGGCTTTTGGTCTGGAATATTTCCCGGTAGGAAATGAGGTTGAGGTCGCCTTCTTTATATACAATCGGACGGCCCAGCGAATCCGCCAGAGGCAGATAGGTGGCAATTCCTGGAAAAGATTTCCCGGTCATCGAATTTTTTATCTTCGCCACCTTCTCGGAGTACATATTGATCAATTTGCCGTACTTATTTTTTAACAGATTCCCATCAAAAGCATCCTTATAGTTCTGGAACCGGCCACCCCGGTTGAGCACATAAACCATCCTTTTCCAATGAGGACCCGCAACCTGTTTCCATCGTTCCGGATCGCAGACTGATTTCGGAAGGTGCTTCCGGGCTTTAAGAAAAACAGCTTCTTCGGTACTATTCGCCTCGGGGACAGCACCGCTGCCGTCGGGGGCTTCTCCAAAGGCAATATTGGCCACCATAGGAAGATAGAAGTCTTCGGGTTTGAAGAGGTCAAGCTCCTTATCTAAACCGTCTTTTCCAAAACCGGGGAGCTTCATTTTTTCCGCCACCGCCAGCATAAAGGCTTCCAGGGAAATGGGCATCTCTTCTCCGAAAACCTTAACCGTTTCCGGTATGGGAGGAATAACCGGTTGCCGCACTGTCTGGACCTTCCAGATAACCGAAGGATGGGACCCATGGAACTCCCACCGCTCCAAATAGGAAAGATCCGGGAAAATGTAATCCGCATACATGCTGCTTGTGCCAATTACAATATCAGAGGCAATAAAGAGCGGAATTTTTTTAGTATCCGCCAGCACGGCAATCTGTGTCTGACCTGCGGGGAGTGCATAACCGGGAGTGCCCATATAGAGGAGCAAAGCCTTTATCGGGTACGGGTAGGCGTCCCCGGCCGAAGGGAGGATCTCCTGGTAAACATCCGTGGCGTGGGTATGCCAGGGCCGCTTGGCCGGATAGCCGGAAAAGATCGTGCTTTCTTCGTATTTGGCGTGCCGCAGGATGTTGAGGCCGAAGGGTTTAAGCTTGCCGGGATGGAGGCCGGTTTTAAAATCAAAAGGCCCTTTGGCTTTTTCGCCCAAAATATCATAGGTGGAGGCTTGCGCCAGGCCGCCCTGCCAATCGTAGTTACCAATGAGTAAATTAAGAGAGTACCAGGCCAGGACATTATAGAAGCCATTGGAGTGCTGAGAAACGCCGCGGTGAATGTCAGCGCAAGCCTGCTTGCCATAGGAGGTGAACTCCCGAGAAAGTCCTTCGATATCCCCTGCCGCAACATCACAGATATTTCCCCAGCCCTCAATAGTCTGTTTCTGGGATTCTTCCAGAAGGATCTGAAGGCTTGATTTAACCGGGATTCCGTTTACTGTCGTTGAAACAAGCAGGTCTCCGTGCACCGGAGTGGTGAGATTTTCCGGATCAAAAGTTGCCGGCTGGCCATTATTCAGAACAACAAAATAATCCAATTCGCACGGAACGGTCTCCTCGCCCGCCTTGCCTTTGATGACTGCAGTGCGGCGTTCCTTGGAAATGCCAAGGTCCGAGCCGCGCAAAAATTCCGCGGGCTTGCCATCCTTGATTTTGACCAGCCAGGAGGCGTTGGACCAGGTCGGCTCCTTATCTTCCGCGCAGGCAGCCCGATTTGCGTTCTCCAGGTAGCGCTTATCGTGGCGGTTGTTTTCCAAAACCCAGCGGATCATTCCCAAAGCCAAAGCCGCTTCCGTGCCGGGCTTGGCGGGAAACCATTTCCAGGCCTGGCAAGCGGTCTTTGAAAACCGGGGATCAACCACCGCATACTTCAGCCTGCCGGAAACCAATCCCTCGGTAATCCGGGGCGCCCGATAAGGAGGCCCATAGTTGCCTTCAAACGGGGAGGCGCCGACAAAAATAACAAATTTGGCGTTTTGCAGGTCGCACTGCCAGTAAAATTTTTTCTCTCCGGTCCAGTCAATCTTCTTTTTCTTTTCGTCAAACCCGTATTGATACGACATGGCCTTGCCGGTAAAGTACAGTGACCCCTGGCACACCGTGGTGTGGCCATGAAAGTTATTGGAACCCAAAGCCCCCTGAACAAAGCGGTTAAAAAATTCACTCCGCCCGGCTTTTAACCGCCCATGGATCCAGAGAAATTGGTTGTTTTTTGGACCAAAATCCGGATGATCAGGATCAATGAGGGTGTGGAGGTAATCCTTGAATTTTCCTTTAAACTCCTCCACCTTCTGTTTTCTTTCTTCCGGCGTGGGGGCATGCAAGATTTGCTCTTGAATGAACTTATCCATCTCGCCCATAACCTTGGGATCTTTGAGTACCCAAAGGTCTTTTAAACCTTCCACCTGCCGGTTTTCTTCTCCGGCCACCTGGGCGAAAAGTTTGCCGCCGTTAACAATTTCATCCACTGCCCGGTGAAAATCAATGGTTACCCACTGATTTGAACCGCGGGGGCCACTCCGTTTCAACACTTTTTTGAGGCGGGATTTTTTATTATAAACGGTAAATATTCCGGACTCACCTTTGGGACACATGGCGCCTTCTTCCGGCAAAGCCTTATCCAGAGGGGTGGAATAATCCAAATGTGGCCATTTGGTCCAGGGGCTATAGGGATTCCCCACAATTTTGATGGCTTTCCCTTCGTGAATCCTAATCTTGCTGGGACAGCCGGTGTTGCACCCCAAACAGACGGTATGAAGATAATCTTCCGGCTGATGGTATATAGGCAAGTCCTGAGGATAAGAAGGACCAGCTTTGGCCAGCGCATCCGGGATACCAACCGAGCCGGCCATTGCCAGGGGACCAACGGTAAGGGCGGTCTTTAAAAAATCCCGCCGACTCGTTGCCGGAGAAGCTTCTTTTTTTGTAGTCATTTTTTAGCCTCCTAATATCTTCAATCATGCAAAATAATTTAGATTGATATGTGATAGGGAATAAAAACCTCATTTAAAGTAGGTTTTAAATCCCAAATCGCGTATCGCATATCACCGCTTACTGATATTACATTAAAGGCACATACTGCCCGGCCACCACGGTAACGTACCGCATTGCCCAGATTCCCACAAGCACCAGGACAGACATCACGGTGAGCACGGTGTAACTTTTGTTTAACCCGGGTATCAATAAGACGATAAAAGGAAGCACCATGCCCAGAGCAATTTCCATAATGAGAAACATAGTGCTGAAAGGTCCTGCCAGGATCACCTTGGCCACAATGGAATTTTCAGGGGTGGTGTAGTAAAGCATCACTACATCCGAAAAAGCCACAAAGAGATCCACGGCGATAAATACTGCCAGCAGGCGGCCCAGTTCCCAGATGACTTCCTTTTCCACCTTGGGGAAAAACCGGTTGATTGTTGCATTGTTTTTTAAAAAAGTCTCTTTCACTATCGCAAGAATAATCAGCAGGGCGGTTCCCGAGACCATGGCGGAAACGAGAAAGTAGATAGGCATGAGCGGGGTGTTCCATAAGGCGATACCTTTTGCCAGAGCAAGAATAAAGCCGGTGTATCCGTGTACGGCAATGGCCAGAGGAATGCCGACATAGCCATAGAACCTTATCTTTGGTCGATCCTCTTTCCAGATATAAAACAGGTAAATGAGACAGTTTATGGGATAGATGGTGAGGAGAAAGCTCCCCCAGCTTACCGGGGAACGAAAATTAAACATATACATCAGGTGAAAAAACCGCGAGGTTTGGAGCATGTCGTAAAGCAGACAAAGGGGGGCGATGATAAGCACAATTGGTGCCACCACCGCGCCGATTTTTCCCGCTGCTTTAAACCGTTCGATTCCGAAGACATATGCCAGCGTGGAAATGATAAATGAGGCGGCGCTGATGCCGGTCAGGAAAAAGTAAACAGCAATGGGGGCGGCCAGATAAATGTCGTGAGGGGCATTGTAAATCACCCGGGATAATTCTTCCATTTTTTCCCTCCTTTGTTTACTAAAGAGAACCAACCTTGTTAATATTATCTTTTAATTTGTAAGCATAGGTGCGGTCAGCGCCGCATTTTCCTTCCAGGACTTCATGATTATCCTTCATCTGTGCTTCCGTTACCTCCATTTCCTGAGGGACCCTCCGACGGAAATATTTCATATATTTAAAATCAGTTTTATTGGCTTCTACCATAAGGTAGTCCAGATGCAGAAAATAAACTTGGGGCTTGGTATTCTGTTCCGGTTTTAAGACGTGTACCGGCTGACTGGCAATGAGTTGGGAAACTTCACTCGCGGGGTCGAGTAAGTTGCCAAATATCCTTGATTTACCAATGCAGGCATCCACACAGGCTGGTTTCAATCCCCGGTCCACCCGGTGCGCGCAAAAGGTGCATTTATCCGCGGTCCGCCGGTAGGGGTTGGGAAACCGCATATTATAGGGGCATGAAACCATGCAATACTTGCAGCCAATGCAGCGGTCATAATCCACCAACACGATCCCATCCGGCCGCTGGTAGGTTGCCTTCACCGGGCAGTTGCGGTTGCAGATCGGATCTTCACAGTGGTTGCAGAGCATTGAAATAAAGCCGCGTTTAACGTGGGGATAGTTACCGCGCTCCACATCTTTCACCCAGGTGCGGTAATAACCGATGGGGATGTTATTTTCTTGCTTGCAGGCAATCACGCAGGCATGACAGCCAATGCACTTCTTGAGGTCAATTACCATGCCATAGCGGACTTTTTTACTTTTTTGGGTTTCATTAGATTGTAATGATGCCGGTAAAAATTGGACAAAGCTCAGTGAACCTAAGGTGAGAGCTCCTAACGTTAATCCCTTTGTTAAAATCTCTCTCCGGGAATGTTCATCATTCTGACTCATTGTCAACCTCCTGGTTTAATAATAAAAAGGAATGAATATACACGTACACACGTACCCCATAACTACATCGAAACTTTGAGCATGTTAAAACTTGATTTGCAATACGGTCTGGAAAAAGTGCGCGTCCTTGCCCGCGGAATCCTCTAATTTTTCGTAGGCTCCAGTAAGCATACATTCTTTGTAAAATTCATAACTTAAGCCCCCAATGTATCGCTTTTGCTTATCATTATTGATATCATCATCGGGATCCCAAAGATCATAGCGAACAAAGGCCCGGTACCGGGGATCCCACGGCGCCTTTAGGTTGGCAAAAAATGAGTACCCGTCTTTATCCCGTTCATCCAGAAAAGTTGTTGAGCCTACTTTATATTCCCCTTTTTGTGATCCCTTTGCATCAGCATACTGTGCTGTTAATGTGCCCCAGGTGGCTTCATAACTTAAAAAAGCAATATGTGTTTTCCAGTCAGGGTCTTCCTTTCGGTTGCCTTTGGCGGTGGTGTTGAAATAGGTGAGCTGTAGTCCTGGAATGCGGTTGGGAAAAGGCCGTAAGGTAAGTCTTGCTTCGAACGCCTTATTTTCATTATTTTCTGAGGCATGGTAGCCTCCTCCATTATATATACCTATGCCGTAACTTCCGTACCGGCCAGCCCACTGTTTATTAACCTTCTTCAGATACTCTTCCGGCATCTCGCCTCCAAAGTAACCAAAAAAACCAACCCCTAAATCAGCCGAATTCATTATCTCATTTCGTTCTATAAACATGGTGCCTTGGGAGCGATAGATATTGATATTTTCTTCAAAGTCAAACCACGGATTATGAATCATGCCAACTTCAATCCAGTTATTCGTGAAAACCTTGAAATTGGGAAGCTTAAAATTTCCATAGAGATATTTTATTCTCAATTTATAATCACCAGTAGAATCTCTGGTAATGTCCGGCGTTATCCGACCGGAAAACCAGGGGGTAAATTCTTTTCTGAAGTCCAGGTAGCCCCGGGTTAACGCAAACTCATTGTATCTTTCATCGTCGGCGTTTCGTTTGCCGGCTTTATAGTCGAGAAACCAAGTCCCTTTAAATTGCACTCCTTTTAAAGCCTCCGGTATTTGAACAACCTGAACCGGGGCTTTCTTTTTTTCTTCATCCGCTTTTGCTTTGAGTTCCTCGTACTTGGGCTGGGAAACAATATTTTGCTCTTTCAATAACTCCAGGACCGCTTCATTGACGCTTTGCTTTTCCTTTTTAAGCTTATGGGAAAGCTCCTGATACTTTTCCGGCGTGATTATATTTTTTTCTTTGAGGATATCCAGAACTTCCTCTTCAAAAAGCTTTTGATCGGCTCGTCCGGTTGCCCCACAGACAAGGCTGAGGCAACAGGCAATAAAAATTATTAACGTTTTTTTCATAAATTTTCCTCCTTTTTAATTTTTTAATTATTTTATTACCCTTTCACGCATAGTTGGAATGAACCTCCCCGCAGCAAGCTGCGGGGTATCCCAAAAATTATACAAAGTACATCGTCATTCCCCGACTTGATCGGGGAATCCAGAAACAA
>LQYC01000046.1_pt1 | contig 22944 bp, 25 predicted proteins | sample 661771 | NCBI WGS metagenome assembly LQYC01 (sample SAMN03483023, study PRJNA281117) | bioreactor metagenome | isolation source: benzene-degrading methanogenic enrichment culture from a contaminated... | place: USA: oil refinery in Oklahoma | collected 2011-05
CGTTTGCCATCGGCTGGCGGGCATCTTCCGAGAGGTCGATGATTGCAAGGCGACGGTGGGCGAGGCCGACACTCCCCTTAATCCATGTCCCCTCGCCATCGGGACCGCGGTGGGCGATCCGCTCCGACATCGCGGCGAGGAGCCGGGGGTCAGGTGGGGCCCTGTTATAACAGTACTGGCCCGCAATCCCGCACATTACCTGACAGGTTTGCGTGGAAGGATAAAAGGAAGTTGGGTGGGGGGAGAAGGGGGAGTTTGCTCGTAAATATAAATTCTGAAGAAAATTCACACATAACCTTCATCTTGCATAATCCCGAAGCATATAATAATCGATATTCTGGTGAGGGAATACTCTTGGATCGCAACGAATTCCGGACACGGCTGGAGATGATCGATGTCCTGCTGAAAGAACAGGGCTGGGTTGTTGCCAATCGTTCCCGAGTTCAATCTGAAGTCGATACCAAACAGTCTGATTTTGTTGCGAAAAGTTACAAGACCGTTTCCGAGACCCTGAAAAACGATATGGAGAGCAAGTATGTCGATTACCTGCTGCTCGACAGTTTTGGTGCGCCGCTTGCCATAGTGGAGGCAAAGCGGACATCCAAGGATCCCCACCTCGGGCAGAAACAGGCCGAGATGTATGCTGATGACATCAAACGCCAGACCGGCAAGGACGTATTCATCTTTCTCTCGAACGGTTACCGGATCATTTTCTGGGACCGGGAGCGGTACAGCCCACGGGATGTGAAAGGGTTCTATGCACAGGCGGATCTGGAACGTCTCCGGTTCCAGAAGACGCAGGACGCGTCATCCCCGGTCGAAGTCGATACAACCATTGTCGACCGGACAAAAGGGATCGAGTGCGTCAAGCGGGTGGTGGAGCACCTCCAGCATGGGCACCGTAAGGGGCTCATCGTCATGGCTACTGGTACCGGGAAGACCCGGGTAGCGATGGCAATCATCAAGATCCTGATGGAGAAAGGTCTCGTCCAGAAAGTTCTGTTCCTTACAGATCGCCGGGCACTGCGGGACCAGGCGATGAATAAAGGATTCAAGACGTTTTTCCCCGAGGAAGGGCGGGATACGATCTTCGCCGGGAAGTACGATAAGAGCAAGCGGCTATACGTCTCCACCATCCAGACGTTTCAGGAAATTTATCTCGACAAGGATAAGAATGGGCAGTTCAGGCTTTCCCCCGGGGAGTTCGACCTGATCATCTCCGATGAGGCGCACCGCTCGATCTATAACAAGTGGAAAGATGTGTTCACGTACTTCGATGCAATCCAGATCGGATTGACGGCTACACCTTCGGAGATCATTGAGAAAGACACCCTCCGGTTTTTTGAGTGTCATGACGGGTCACCTACCGCGTTGTACTCCTATGACGAAGCGGTAAGAGATGGGGTACTGGTGGATTTCCGAAAGAGTATTTTCGGCGCCCAGACTCATTTCCAGATTGCCGGGGTGCGGCGGCAGGATCTTTCGGAAGGTGAGCGGTTAAGGCTGCTGGAGCAGGGGATCGATCCGGACGAAATCGATTTCGAGGGCACGGAACTGGAGAAGAAGGTGGCGGTCAAGGGTACTTCGGAAGCGATCGTCCGCGAGTTCATGGAGAATGCTCTCATGGACCAGACCGGGACGTTGCCGGCAAAGTCGATCATCTTTGCGATCTCAAAGAAGCACGCGTACCGGTTGCAGGAAGCATTTGATACACTCTATCCCGAGTACAAGGGCACGCTCGCCCGGACGATCGTATCGGAGGACTCCCGGGCGGACCAGCTGATCAAAGCCTTCGAGAAGGAATCGATGCCCCGGGTTGCGATCTCGGTTGATATGCTGGATACAGGTATCGATGTGCCCGAAGTCTGCAACCTTGTCTTTGCAAAACCGGTCTTCTCGAAGATCAAATTCTGGCAGATGCTTGGCAGGGGTACGCGGGCAAACAGCGCCTGTGAACATTTTACGTGGCTGCCGGAGGGGAAGAAGGAGTATTTCCAGGTCTTTGATTTCTGGAATAACTTCGAATACTGGCAGATGAACCCGGACGGGGTGAAGAACGAATCGCCGGATGCCATCACGAACCGGATCTTCCTCTCCAAGATCAAGCAGCTCGCATTCCTCCGGGAGCAGGGTGACGAGGCGCGTGCAGGGCAGGTGAAGGACCAGATCCTTGCCGATATCCGCTCGCTGCCCCCGGACTCGGTGAGCATCCGCGACAACAAACAGGAGATTGCAAAGGCTCTCGACCCGCACCTCTGGGACAACGTGGCCATCGACCCGCTCCAGTTCCTGACCCAGAAGATCATGCCCCTGATGCGGTACCAGCAGGACGTGAACCTCAACACCGCGATCTTCTCGCTGCGCTGCGAGCAGCTCAAGCACGCGATCCTCCGGGGCGATGCGGGCGAGATCGAGCGGCAGCAGAAGATGATCGCCCTGATGGTGGAGTGCCTGCCGCTCACGATCAACAGGGTGCAGGAACGGGAGGGATTCATCTGCGAGGTGCTCTCGAAGTCGTTCTGGCAATCCGTATCCTACGAGGCAGCGGAGCGGATGCTTGCCGAGCTTGCGCCGCTGATGCCCTTCATGCGCAAGGAACCGCAGCAGACCATTGTCATCGACATGGGCGACAAGATCGAGATGCGGGAACTGATCCAGATGCTCGGCGAGAAGGAGCAGACCTACATCACCAAGTACCGCGAGCATGTCGAGGAGCGGATCAAACAACTCGCGGCCGAGAACCCGGTCATCCGGAAGATCGCCCGCGACGAAGTGCTCTCCGAAGCCGATCTCCAGCAGCTCGAAGCCACCATCTTCGGCCCCGACCTCGCGAAGAACAGCGCGGAGCTGGGGAAAGCCGTGACCAGCACCGAGAGCATCCTCGTCTCGTTCATCAAGCGGGTGCTCGGGATGTACGGCGAGGCCAACCCGGCGGAGCGGATCCGGGATGCGTTCCGGACGTACATGATCGAGAACAACAAGCACTATTCGGCAGACCAGCTCAATTTCATCCGCATGGTCGAATCGGTCTTTTCCCAGAAGAAGCACATCACCTACGCCGACTTCTGGGAGCCGCCGTTCATCACGCTCGGGAATGCGCCGGAGCCAATGTTTTCCACAGATGAACTGAATTCGTTTGTCGGGATATGTACGCGGGTTGAGCGGGAACTGTTTGCGGCTGGGGTGTAGGGTGTGAAGCGGGGGGAGCTGCCGGAGGGGTGGGAGTGGAAGAGGCTCGAAGAAATAGCGGAAATAAATTCAAGATTTGAGAAGAATTCCTTCAATGATGAAACCAAAGTTACATTTTTACCGATGAGATGTGTTGAGGAATTGACCGGCAGGATGGACACATCGATCGAGAAAAAATATGGTGAAATAAAAACCGGCTATACCCCAATTCAGGAAGGGGATTTACTTTTTGCAAAAATTACACCCTGTATTGAGAATGGAAAAATCGCAATCGCCCAGAATTTAATAAATGGAATCGGTTTCGCTTCCACAGAATTTCACACGTTGAAATTTTCACCGGATAACGCAACAAAATTTTATTTCTTTTACTTGATGCAAGAAAAAATCCGGCAGGAAGCAGCACAAAACATGACCGGAACTGCCGGACAACAAAGAGTGCCAGTGACTTTCTTAAAAAGATTGAAAGTACCAGTCCCCCCGCTACCTGTCCAGCGCCAGATCGTTGCCGTGCTCGAACAGGCGGAGACAGTGAAGCGGCAGCGGCAGGAGGCGGACGCACTGACGGGAGCGCTGTTGCAGAGCGTGTTCTATGAGATGTTTGGGGATCCGGTGAGGAATGAGCGGGGATGGGAAGTAAAAGTTCTTAATGATCTTGTTATTGATAAAAAATCAATTTCATGCGGTCCTTTTGGAAGTCAATTGAAGATCGGAGAATATACTGCTGACGGAATTCCTGTATTGGGAATCGACAATGTAGCAATTAACAAGTTCATCCAAGCCAAGCCAAAATTCATCTCAAAAGAGAAATTTAAACAACTAATCGCGTTCAAGGTTAGAGATGATGACGTTTTAATTTCACGCACAGGAACGATCGCCCGTACTTGTGTTCTTCCGAAGGATTTCGGTGATGCAATTATCGGTCCGAATTTACTTAGAATTTCATTAAACCAAAAAGAAATTTTACCAATATTCCTGTCTGTTTCATTCAGTTATTTCCCATCAATGATTGATCAAATTTTACGAGTATCCCCTGGCGCAACCGTAGCAGTATTGAATACAGAAAACCTCCGTAAAATCAGAATAATAGTTCCCCCGCTCGCCCTCCAGCAGCATTTCGCCCGCGTTGTCGAGGAAGTAGAGCGGATTCGTGAGCAGCAGGTGGCATCGGGTAAGGAGATCAAGGGGTTGTGCGAGGGGCTGATGGCGAGGGCGTTTGCTGGGGAGTTGGTTGGATAAATATTCAGACATGCTCAATTTTCATTCTGAACTATATCGTATTTGCAGATCCTTAGCATACCGATGAAGAGGTAATTCATATAATCGAAATTATAGTCTTGAAAATTCATCAGGGAATGCGCAACCCGGTGTCTCAGATTAAATCCCGATTGCTCAACCAATAAAAATTTTAAAAATTCAAGTTCATCATCACTGAATTTGGTTTTTAACTTCTCTTCGATTAGAAAATCATTCAGTATTTTTTCCCTAGCGATTCCATCTCTTTTTACATCTGATATTGGAATTCCATTCAATTCAGAAAAGTCTCTTAATAAGCCTTCGATTTTTAAAGTCAGGGAATCGATACAGAGAATAAAATTCGGAATCATCGAATTGTTAAGGAAATAATTATTCATCTGGGAAAAGTATTCATCGAGTGCAGGAGCAAGAAGGCCAATCCAGTTTTTAGTAATTTCTTGGTTGTTGGGCATTTGTTTGACGAAATTTTTACCAGCCCACGAATTATCCGCAAGGAATTTGACTACTATCTCCGTATTGATTTTATTTTCTCGAATCCCGGCAAGGAGAATCTCTTGAATGATGAATTTATTATTTAAATTGAGTTCGATCTGGTATCTTTTTAGTATACTATGCTTTTCCCGTTCTTCATCAGTCCTGAAATTCTGTGCAGGATTACCCTGCTGATCAGTTACAACTGCCGGAAAAAGATTGCTCATTGGATACTCATCACCCAATTTTTTTGCATGTTCTCTGACCAACTGAACATTGGGGAGAATGTATTTGTTATCTGTGGCAAGAAAACCGATAATTTCTTCCGGAGTTCTTTGCATGAGATTCTTAGCAAAAGTTCTACACCTTCGAACATGATCGCTTAAATCTAAAGATTGTGAAAATTCTTTAAATTCAACCTTATTTTTAATTTGTTGATAGATTTGCCCTAATTCATCAATTTTTTCCGTATCTTTTATCATTCGATAATTTTCAATTGCATCCATACAAAATGACACTGCCACAGCATATTCTTCTTTTTCAAGCCGGCGTCGCATTATTGATTCGTAAGATTCAGCTACTTTCCGTCGCCAAATTCCACTATTTTTTCCGTAATTTTTCATCTCCCAGCGTTCAGCAAGCTCATATACATTAATCGCTGCATGGAGATTATCCCTCGAAATCCAAATTCCCGCAACCTCGTCACAGAGTTTATCGAATCCTGCCAGATCTTCTTTTTCAAATATTTTTTTATCTTCCAAGGTCAATGCGAAAAGTTGTGTCCGTAATGAGGGGCAGGAGCTACTTTCGGGATTGTAAGATGTCATTAATCGTTGGAATTCTGTTTTTATATCCTCTGATCGATAATTGATAACAATCGCCAAGAAATAGGCTTGTTTTAAACAATCGAGAGCTTTTAGACCGAAATGTTCTGTCGGGCAATCTCTATCTTTTTGTTCATAAATCTTTACAAGAAGAAGGTAATTTTCAATGGCGATTTGAGCATATTTCCCATGTTTTTTCGGGCTGCACCAGAGTATATGAGCATAATTCGCTTTAAGAACAGGATTTTTTACAGTATCGACACGTTCAATTAAATAGGACCATTGCTTCTCTTCGATTTTTTTTAAATCTGGATATTCAATACATTCACCTTTATCGTTGTAGGCTTCTGAGAAAGGTTTTGATTTGCCATCGGAGAACATTACAAAGAAAAAGGTTGTTTCCCATTGTGCCTTTTCAGCGTCAATTTCATTTCCTGATGTTTTTAAAGAATTCACCAACTGATTAAAAAGTTGACCGATAGTAAAGGAAATCGAATAATCCTGTGCATGTTGTTCCAAATGTTCATACAATGAAGTAAGATCGGTAAATTCTGTCAATGGAACCACTACTTACCACTTCATTTTCTCTCATCATACTATCAATAGTTGCTTTTCCCCCGCTCGCTCTCCAGCATCAGTTCGCCCGTGTCGTAGAAGAGGTGGAGCGGATACGTGAGCAGCAGGCGGAATCGAAGAAGGAAATTGATACGCTGTTTGAGGGGCTGATGGCGGGGGTGTTTAGAGGCGATTCGATCTAAAAAACGTAGAAAAATTCATTTTATTAATATTCCAGCGATTGTTAAAATTAATGGAATGACGATAATCGTAATTATTGTATAAAGTGAATCACGTTTCCTTTTTTCAGATTGCCCATAATCTGGACCTGTATTTAGCTCAACACTTGGATATAAATCTGAAATTTTATCAGAAATATAGAATGCAGGCCCCATTCCCCCTAATAAAGATCCAAATATAAGAATTGGAACAATTGAAATTTTAATGAGGTTTTTTACATTATCGGATATGGTAATATTTTGGACAGGTGTGTGGGAGAGATAAAAATAAAAATCCCAGAAAAGAGACGAAACCCCGATAAGGATAATTCCACAAATAAAACTTAATACTATTGTTATTGGAATTTTATATTCTTTAAAAACACTAGATTGTTTTTGAAAAGAATCAACTGCTTCTTTTAATGAATTAAATAGACCATTAACCTTTACTTTATCTAAACCAGCGATATCAAAATAATTGTAGGAGCCACAATACTTTGCATGATTTAAATTCACTGAAATATCTAAATTTGATGAATTAAATTGTATTTCAAATGATGAGATTTTCTCATCATCTAAAACCGGAATTAAATCTTCAATAGTATTACAACGAATTGTGTTATGCGAATATTGTATTTTATAACGTAAAGATGGTTTTGTTGGATAGTCGGTTTCACCCTTTGATTCTTTATATTTTTTATAATCAATTTCGTAATCTTTTATAGCGTTATTATAGACTTCTTGAATGATTCTCGATATTTTCTTAATTTCTTGGGGATTTACTATGACCCAGCAAACATCGTATCTTTTTGAAAATTTTAAAGGCATATTCAATCAGCATTCACTATTTTCTAATATTTAATTTGTTGATTACTACGCTATCATTAATTAATCTCCCTCTCTCTTGCTCATCCGCTAGCAGCAGTTCGCTCGCGTTTTTGAGAGCGTGGAGTGGGTTCGTGGGTGGCAAGGGTATCAAGGCGGGAGATTGATACACTTTTTGATGGATTGATGGATGGGGTGTTCTCAGGAGAAATAATGAGTGTTTCCAATTAAATGAAGCAATCTATTAAGGTTAGAGAAGTATCCATCTGTAACTAATGGAAAGAGCATATATCACAAATATTTCTCAAAGAATTATTCAAAATTGTAATGTCCTTGGTTTTGAACCAGACGTAGATGAAATTGAAAGAAAATTACAGTGTCTTGTAGAAGATTTTGGTGTACAACCCTCTGAAGCAGAAAAATCAGTCACGGAAGAGCTTATTAAAAAACATAAATCTTTACCGAAAAAAGCGAAAATATTGAAAAATTTTTCTGAATATGATTTACATGAACTGGATGATCTACTAAATGTAACCAAATCTATCGATATGGATATAAACTGGTTAATGGCAGTGGCATCATTATCTGCTCAAGAAATTGCAATTAAAAGAAAATTGTTTGAGCTAACTGGATCGTATAGTGAAGGATTGGATTTTCAAAAGACGGTTAATGCTCTGACAGGGGAACTGAAAAAAAGAAAACAGAAAGTTCCCAATATATTAATTATCATCGGGAGATCGTACTCACCCATCAGAGCTAAAATATTGCATGACCCCAATGAATGTTTGTGTTCGAAAGAAGAAGCGGACCTTATGGTGAAAAACACGACTCTGCTTCTCAAGACTCTTTTTAAACAAAATATACTTCAAACCGATGTCACCGCATTTTTAAAATCAGTCAATAAAGATTCAATCGAATCGAAGATTTTGGAATTTTCAAATTTTGACAGTTCCCTAAAAAAGCAAATTTTTGAGAATATTTTAGAAAAACTTTCTTTAAGTTATGAAGGTATGAGTAAGTACTCCGACCATTTTATTTTCCTTAGTCGAGCATTAACTTCTGAACTCGATATTGAGATTCAAAAAGAGTTGTTGAGAACGATTTTATTCAAAAGTCCTTTTCGAAGTAATGTGATTATTAAAGAGAGAATAATGTCGGCAATTTCTGAATTGACATATCTTGAATCGATCAGAATTGATATTCGGAACAATAAATTGATAGATTCAATCCTTCAGGAATTTGAAGATAGTAAAAGTTATGCTATTGCCGGAATCAACGCAAAAATTATCGTTGACTTCTTATCTCTATTCGATAATAACCAACTCATCAGAGTAATCGATGCATCAATCAAGAATCGACAGATATACGAGTCTGTCAAAGCCCAAGGTTATTTGAAACAAATTATTTTATCATGTGAAGATCGAATTCCTGAAGCGAAAATAAAAAAGTTAGAGAAATTGATGGATAAAGAATAGATTTCCGCTCACCCTTCAGCAATAGTACGCCCAAGTTATTCATTTATTACTTTCACTCCTCCCACGCCCTTACCTTGATACCTTTATAATAGAAAACGGAATATGTTACACAAAGACAGGTTGTCATCTGGTATGAAAACGAAAAAACAGATCAATGCTCTCCTGTATGCGATTGAAGAGTATCCGGATATCGGCAGGACCAAGTTGATGAAGTTTGTTTTTTTTGTTGACCTCGTCATGTATAACCGCAGGGGGGAAACGCTCCTTCAGGACGAATATGTCCGCATGCCTCACGGCCCGGTTCCTCCTTTAGCATACACACTGACCTCGTGTTCAAATGATTTCTTCAATGTAAGACAAGTCCTCGTCAGTTATCAAAACAACCGGTACCGTGAATACCGTTTCACCCCTTTGAAAAAAGCTGACATGTCGCTGTTCGATCATGAACAGAAAACTATCTTTGCCAAGGTTCTTGATCTCCTGAAGAAAAATACCGCAGTCGCGATCAGTACACTTACCCACCAGTTGGATCTGTGGAAAACAGTGGAAAACGGATACAAAATTCCTCTCGATCTCTTCAAACTGGAAGAACGGGAATTGACCGAACAGAAGGCAGAACCAGCCGTAATGAATGAAACTATGTGCGATATAGAATTTGACGATCAGATGCAGGTTGCCGGTGTGTATGAAGTGCCGGTTACAGCTCTTTTAAGTGAGCGGTCCCTTGCAAAGGAGTGGCTCAAACCCGAGGAGGACAAAGCTTGGGATTATTTGTAAAAGGACAGGTTGTAAAAGTCCTTTTTCCCTTTTCTGATCTCAGTGGTTCCAAAAAAAGACCGGGTTTTGTTGTGGCAAACCTGCATGGGGATGATACACTCATCTGCCAGATTACAAGCCAGAATGACGAGCATGATCCCTATGCAATTTCCTTAAACTCCTCGGATTTTGAAGACGGCAGTTTACGATATTCGAGTTTCATCCGTCCCAGCAAACTGTTCACAGCAGATTCCACGATTATCTCCGATGTAATTGGGTATGTGAACCAGACAAAAATGGATGAAGTCGAACAATCGATTATCCGGATTTTGCAATCGAAATAGGATTCCGCAACACAAGACCTTCAGATTTACCCATTTTTGAACCGTACCTAGTTCTCGCCCCCAGCCCCAAAACGATCCTGATAGTTTGAATCAGTTCTTTTCGCATCGTTTTTGCTGATCAAATTGATATTACACGCTTTTTAAAAAGGGGTGGAAAAGCAGGATCTTTTAGAGATCTAATTCTCAAGACAACGGATAAAATCGTCCATCGAATTGAACATCTTCCCTTTTCCGGCAGCAATATTCGCTTGGGCTTTCTTCACCCGCTTGATAAATTCCGGTTTGATCGCCGATTCGGGAGGGTAGACGTTCTCATTGAACTTCTTATTTGTTCCAGCTGCTGGCTTGTATGTCATTGCACTATTCAGATCTTGACTCGGCGTGTTCAATAGCCTTTTCGTCTAGGTCGTTTCTCTGCGAAAAAACCGATATCCCTTAATCCCCCAATCACCCAACTCCTGTCAGGATAGCACAACCATGCGCCTCGCCTCCGAACTCAAATCAAAGATCGACTCCCTCTGGGACAAGTTCTGGAGCGGCGGCCTCTCTAACCCGCTCCAGTCCATCGAGCAGATGTCCTATCTCATCTTTATGAACCGGCTTGAGGAGATGGATACCTTCGAGCAAAAAAAGGCACAGGCAAACAAACAATCCTACAAATCCATCTTTGAAGGGCAGGAGGATTGCCGCTGGTCCCACTGGAAACATTACCCGGCAGACAAGATGCTCGTCCATGTCCGGGACTTGGCCTTTCCCTTTATCAAGAATATTCATGACGGGGAAAAGACGCTCTTTGCCCAGCACATGAAAGATGCCGTCTTCATGATCCCCAAACCTTCGCTCCTGCAGGAAGCCGTCGCCATCATCGATGACCTCAAGATATCGGCACAGAACCGGGACACACAGGGCGACATCTATGAATACCTGCTCTCGCAGCTCTCGACCGCAGGGAAGAACGGGCAGTTCCGTACGCCCCGGCATATCATCCGGATGATGGTTGAGCTCGTGGACCCGGACATCAATGACCGGATCTGCGATCCTGCCTGCGGTACAGCCGGGTTCCTGGTCAACTCATACGAGCACATCCTCAGGAAATACACAAGCAAAGACAAGATCGAAGAAGATCCCGAAGGAGGATATCATAACCTTCTCGGCGATAAGATCACCGACCCGAAACACTGGGACAAGCTCTGGACTGACACGTTCTATGGCTATGATTTTGATACTACCATGGTCAGGATCTCGCTGATGAACATGGTGCTCCACGGGATCAAAGCACCACGGGTCGAGCAGAAAGACACGCTTTCCAAGGGATTCAGGGAATCGGAGTGGTATACCATCGTGCTTGCCAATCCCCCGTTCAAAGGCAGCATTGACAAGAGCGATATCAACGACGCCCTCACCATCCAGACCACCAAGACCGAACTGCTCTTTGTCGAACGGATGATGCACCTCCTCCAGATTGGCGGGAAGTGCGGGGTCATCGTGCCGGATGGCGTGCTGTTCGGCAGCTCCAATGCCCATAAGAAACTCAGGCAGATCCTGCTGGAAAAGTGCCAGCTCGAAGGGATTGTTTCGATGCCATCCGGTGTGTTCAAGCCGTATGCCGGTGTCTCAACCGCAGTCCTGATCTTTACCAAAGGCGGGAACACTGATCGCGTCTGGTTCTATGACATGGATGCTGACGGGTACTCTCTGGATGACAAACGGACTTTCATTGATGGGAAAGGGGATATCCCGAATATCATCCAGCACTACCGCAACAGAAAGAAAGAGAATCCCACAGACCGGAAGGATAAATGTTTCTTTGTGCCACTCAGTGAGATCAAGGAAAACGGATACGATCTCTCCATATCCCGGTATAAGGAAATTGAGTACGAAGAAGTCCAGTACGAGAAGCCGGAAGTAATTATTCAGAAGATTGAGACGCTTGAGAACGAGATACAGAAAGGGTTGAATGATCTCAAATCATTGATTAAAAAATAATTAATTTTTCATCCGCTCAATATTGGCAGTTTCCTTAAACTGCTCATGTTAATCAAAACCGATTCACTATATTTATAAACTTCTGTCAATTATGTTGTAATCAATCATGCCATCTGAATTAACTTACCTGCATACAGACAAACACATATTCATACACATTTTCAGATGAACATGCCGACATAGAAACAATACTGGAAAATAAATTTTTTGTGTTCTCCGACAAAATATTTTATATAGAATCAAAGGTTTACTTAAATTGTAGAAATTTCTAAATTTGTAAACTTGGAGAGATGAGGCTCTGCGGTGCATTATGTCAATAGGTGAACGTATCAAATCGGCCAGGATTAATGCCGGGTTATCGCAACAGGTGCTTGCCGAAAAGATGGGACTTTCCAAAATGGCGATCTCAAAATATGAGAACGGGACGGTTACTCCGAATTCAACCGCCCTTATCGGCTTGTCGGATGCTCTCAATGTCAGGGTGGAGTTCTTCTTCCGTCCGCGAGCCCCCCGGCTCTCAAAACCGGATTACCGTTGCCGGAAAGCTCTGTCGCCAAAGGACGAGACGAAAATCCTCGGCAAGACCAGCGACTGGCTTGAGCGGTACCTTACTATCGAGCAGATCACCGGCTCGGAAAAGCCACTCACCCTTCCGGATGAAGATCGCTGCCGGGTCTCTTCGTTGGATGACATCGAGGAAGTGTCGATGAACATCCGGAATGCATGGGATCTCGGCCTTGATCCTATCGAGAACCTGATGGACGTTCTGGAGCAGCATGGGATAAAGGTCGGTGTCATTGATGCGCCGGTGAAATTCGATGCTCTCACGATGTGGTATAACAATGTGCGCCCGCTCATCATTGTCAATATGAGGTTCTCCGGAGACCGCCAGCGTCTTAGCCTTGCGCATGAACTCGGGCATTTGCTCCTGAAGCTTGAAGAAGGCATCGATTCTGAAGAAGCTGCGTTTCATTTTGCCGGTGCGTTCCTGATTCCAAAACCGATGGCGATCATGGAGCTCGGGCCGAAACGAAAGATGCTGGACTTCCGGGAACTATACGTGATCAAACATAAGTACGGGATAAGCATGGGGGCGTTGATTTACCGCGCAAAGAACCTTCACATCATCTCAGATGCGGCAGCAAACCGGCACTGGGTCGAGATGCGGTTGCATAAATGGCACAAAACGGAACCGGGTGCACAAATCGAACCGGAGGTCCCGACTCATCTCGAACTCCTCCTGCTCCGGGCCCTGAGTGAACACAAGATATCGGAGTCCAGGTTTAATGAATTGAGAGACGAACACACTCCGATACTTGCCGTACCATGCCAGTGATGTAAGAATGAAGAGCAGAAGGCCGTGTTGCATCGATACCAATATCTTCTTCGATTTTATTGCAGGGGATATTTTCGATCAACTGTTTCTTCTGCCATTCAGCTTCCAGACCTCCGAGTTTATTCCCAAAGAGATTTCCGGATCATTCTCCCGTCAACAGTTGAAGGATCTGGGAGTGAATCTTCTGATCCTTACAGATGCGGAAGTAAAAGAATTACATGCAATCAAACAACAGCACATCGAGCTCTCTATTGACGATGTCTCAGTTTTTTACCTCAGTCGGAAACATAACATCATGATCCTTTCCAGTGACGAACTATTGCGAAATCTCGCCGCTGAAAGCGGGATCGAATACCATGGTACTCTCTGGCTGCTGGAAGAACTCATTAAAAATGATCTTCTCTCGTCGCAGGAAGCAGCTGATGCATTGCGAAAGATGCTCGGAAAGAAACGCTGGCTGCCAATAGCAGAATGCGAGAAACTAATCAATATGTGGGAATCAGAAAAATAGCTGAAACATTGTTCTGGTTGCGGTTGATGCGTCATTGGCCCGATACAACCATTCCCATCATCCGGTTTTCCCTTTTTCCATTGGCGTAATCATCAGCATTCTCATGCGCTTGCATCCCCTGTTGGATCCACAGAAATGTCCTGTCATCCAAGGGAGATCATATTGTTTTAAAAAAGACGTTTTACTGTTTTTTGCCCTTTTTGAGAGATGAAATAAAAAATAGGATCCTGAAGGTGATTCAGGATTGTTGGATTGATGCCGTACCTTACCCGTTTTTCAGGGCAACGATATCTTTCACGCCCACCAGTTTCCAGACCAGCGACCGTTCCTCGTTGACGATTGCTTCCGGGGGATCACCGGGGGAATGACCAAGCGCACTCAGCACCCGCATCGAGAGTTTCCTTTTCTTTATCATTTCGAGGAAGAGTTTCCGGACCTTCTTTTTCTGTGCGGGTGCCTGCACCTCTTCCAAAGAGCCCTGCAGGCTGACAAAGGTAAAGGATGAGAGATCCGGGGCATACTCCTCGATCTCAACAGACACATGCGGATTGTTTTTGAAATACTCGATCTTTCTCCCATACTTGGTAGAGAGGAAATAGAGATGCGTTCCATCAAACATGTACATGAACGGGGCAATGTAGGCGTGCCCGCCTGCACAAAACGCAATTCTCGATACATTCTGGCGTTTGATCAGGGCGTCATACTCCGCTTTTGGCATTTTGGGGATTTTTACCGGGTCCATGATGTCACCACTATCTCCACTATCTGGTGTATCCTCTAGTAAAAACTTTCCTGACACGATCACGGGCGGGATGTGTTTTGCGGCGCTGATGATTATTTCATACATTTTTGCGAACCAGCATACAAATCCAACATCTCTAAACTGGCTGTTGAGATTTTTCCAGTTTATGATCTACGGTCCACTGTAGTATCTTGATGACAGGAATTTATTGCCGGCGATAATCGCTCACTCGGCGTGGAATCTGGTTTTGTTGAATCCCATTGTGGTTTAGATTATCCCCAATCGCTGCCGGTGCGTTCATGAAGCAAAAAAATTACAATCGCAGTAATTCGCCTAACTTCGTCAGCTTCACCCCGACATTCTTCCCCTTCTTCTCCTTCTCAATCAGCCCCATCTCTTCGAAATTTTTCAAATGGTGGGAGAGCCGGCTCCGTTCCTTGGGAAATGCATCCGAGTTCTTCCTGATATCGGGTGTGAGCCGGATGACGAGGTCATCGAGTGACGTAACCCCCTCCCCAATAGCGTCAAGAATGCGCCGTTGCTCCGGCTTAATAACATTGAGCGGGAGCGGGGGCAATGCAACGATGTCTTCGATCCCGACCTCTTCATCGTCCTCATCATATTCCGGAATCGCGGTGATCATCTTCGAGCGTGTGATGCACCCGGCAATATAGGCGGCGATCGAGAACGTGCGCAAAGAGCCGCTCATGTTGAGGATCACATCGCTGCCGCCTTCCTGATCGGTGCGTATAATGTCCGTGATCTGCTGGGCAGCCCGCATGACATCCTTCTTGTCAATTTGCCTTATCCCGACATCGAAGAATACGCGAAGATCTTTTTTGAGTTCTTCCGCGATCCCGCGGGCTTTCCGCTCACCGGTTGACTGCTGTTCGCCAATCACAAGGATGATCTTATTGATAGAAAACGATTGCACGCTGCGGATGGACTCGATCAGCCGCTCTTTTGAATGTCCTACAAAGACAATTGCCGTAGTTCCCATTGGTTACACTACAATTATCAATCATAATAAAAAAGTTTGTTGGTAAAAAATAATTTTACACATGAAAAATTATTTTAAGTATGAGTGCTTATTTATTTGTTACACCTGCAGCCATGGGGGTGGCTGCTAGGACCAACCTGCGGTCGGGGGGGCCGTGGGACGGACAGATGAATATTCAAAATGAAGGAGTGGAGTGTTTGTCTGATTTCGAGAGTTTGCTGTTGGAAGATCCGGAGATTGAATGGGTCAAGCTCAAAGTTTTCGATGACCACAATGTCGCGGTCGGGTTGTACCGGAGCCGGAATACAATGACAGGCCGGGTCCATGTGTCAGCCTACCGGTTCAGCACAGAAGAGTTCCTGGGCGAGGAGATGCAGCAGGCCGATGTCCTGCCCGGGACCAGACGAAGCTTTAAAAAACGGGACCTGAAGATCGCCCGCTGGTACTACAAACAGCTCTGCAAATCGTTCAAAAACGGCATCGTCGTCTGGAAAGGATCCAGTAAATCATCGCTCGGGAGATGGGACTGATCCATCCTCCCGGTTATTCAAAAGAGAGGAGATGGGGTAAAAAAATGTCAGTCAGATCGCGCTATAGCGCATCATCAAACATTAACAGGGGATTTGGAGCGAACTTAAGGAAAAACAGGGCAGTGAAATCCAAACAATCCGGAGAAGTTCAGCACAAAGAGCCGCAGAAGAGAAAAAGCATCCTGCGGCGGTTCGGTGAATATGTTGCCCGGAACCAGGCAGCACTGAGAGCTGCCGGGGAGACAACCCTGGCAGAAGACCTGTCTGATATGGGCAGGAAGATGTGTAACGGACTGGGATCTCTTGGAGAAGAAGAACTGGATAAGGTCCACGGGAGATGATGCCTGCTCAAGCCTGCCGGGAGTTCAAGTAAGAAATCTACGTTGTGAGTGAGTCGAAGAAATCATCGAATGGGAGATGGGACTGAACAGTCCCTCATCCCTGCAATCAGGGGGTTTGCTATGGATCACGAGAGGAAGATGCCGGTAGACGGCTGGAGCAATATGTTCCCGCCGGAGGATGGCAGGTATGGCCTGTGAGTCGCAGTTCGGGCTCGGCTTCCTGCTGGGCGTGCTGACGAGCACGGCCATTGGGGTTATCATCATGATGATGACGCAGAGGAAAGGGGATGTTTCCCGGAAACCGTAGGCAGGATACGGATCCGTTCTCATGCCATGGGAACGACCTGCCCGCTGCTGCGGGAGAGGTCATGGAAGTAAGGGGTGTCGAGGCACAGGAAACTCCGGCAGCGGACGGTGATAAAAAATTATCCCGGGAATGGTATTTCCGTGCAAGCGCGGGGTTCTCCTCGCTCGTCATCAACCATGAGCTTGAGCGGATCATAACGTATGCGCTGGATGTGGACACCCATGCGCATAACCTGGGGGTGCTGTGGAAGAATGAGCCATTCCCGACGGAGCGGTTCTTCCAGGAAGCTGCCCGGATTGTCGAACGGTCGGACCTGGTTGAGGAGAATGTGGTCGCGCTCAAGAACGCGGTTGTCCGCTTTGTGCGTGCGGGCCAGCCTGCCCAAGAACACGCATCCCGGCTGTCGTGCAGGAGCCACAGGTCACGGTGGCGGGTGTCGCACAGATACATGGCGCCTGCCCTTCGTGAGGGCGAGGGCCCCGGGCAGCCTGATGGAGTGGGACCATGACCGGGGACCCTGCTCCGGTGCCGGTCGCCCAAGTGCCGGCACTCATCCGGCACGATGACGAGGAGGCAGTCATCCTGATGGTGACCCGCATGATCACGCACCGGAACCACAGGATCGCCGAACTCCTTGACCAGTTCGAAGAGGGCACCAGCCGGATGCACCGCGAGCGCATGCCCCGGAGCATCAGGAAGTCATCCGATGAACTGATCGGGATCGCCGACCAGATCCACGGGCTTGCAGAGGACAATGGCTACGACACGCGGAAGATGATGGTCTACCTCGAACGCCGGCAGAAGCAGGGCGAGAGCGAGGAAGGGATTACCGGCCACCACGGTCAGGTGTGCTATATCCAGTAAACGGGGGGTTTTGGTATGGGATCAGACAAGAAGGCAGGAGGAAAGCGGGGTGCGGAAAAACCACCGCATGAAGGCCACAGGCCTTCTGGAAAGGATGTGACCGAGATCATCTGCATCATCGACCGGAGCGGCTCGATGGAATCGATCCGCAGCGATGCAATCGGGGCATTCAATAGTTACCTTTCCCTCCCTACATCGCCATATCGCAGGGGACCCCCATGACCTCCATCACCATCCATGACGGCGCGGAACCGATTGGCGGAAACAAGATCCACGTCGAACACAAAGGCCGGGGCGTCTTTCTGGACTTCGGCACCAACTTTTTCAAAACCTCGCAATTCTACTCCGGCTTTCTCCAGAACCGGGCCTCGCGGGGCATCAGCGATGCGCTCGCGCTCAATATCATCCCGTCGCTCAACATCTACCGCAAAGACCTCGTGCCGGCTGATGTGAACGTGGCCGGGTTCGCGGCCTGTCCGGTCGATGCGGTGCTGCTCTCGCATGCCCATGTGGATCATTTCGGGGCCAGTCGGCTGATCCAACAATAAACCATCGTTTCGGACCATCGGGATCATGATTAAAAAGGATATTCACCGTATATTGATCGGAAGGAGCGGGTCATGTGCATGCACTTATCAGGCGCCGGAAAAAAAAGATAGAGGCATTCTGTAAGGCATGGAACGTCAGGGAGCTCCAGGTCTTCGGCTCCGTGACAACCGATCGTTTCCGACCGGAGAGTGACATCGATATCATCGTCGATTTTCTTCCCGGCACCCGTCATACCCTCATCCAGCTTGCAAAAATGGAAGTGGAGCTCGAACAGATCTTCGGACGGCACACCGATCTCATCACCCGGCAGGCGGTAGAGGAGAGCAGGAACTACATCCGCAGAAAGAGCATCCTTGCATCCCTTGAGAAAGTCTATGGCGCGTGATGATGCGTATCTTCTCGATATTCTCTTTTAAGCACAGGATGCCCGCGAATTTATACGAGAACATACCAGGGAATCATTCGGTGCTGATCGCCAGTGCCAGTACGCGGTCATCCGCTGTCTTGAAGTGATCGGGGAAGTCTCCAAGCGGCTCTCTCCAGAGACACTCAACCGGCTCGACTCCATCGAATGGTCAGCAATGGCACGGATGCGGGACATGCTCATCCACTCGTACGGAAAGGTGGACCTTGATGACGTCTGGAACACCGTAAATCTGGATATCCCCCGGCTTATCCGTGTCATCGGACCGGAAGTCCAACAGAAGAATCAGAATTAAACGACAGGAACCGGGGACTATCTTTTTTTTTAAAATTTTAAAAAAATATCACATCCCGGGACATATGCCTGTCAACGCTCTCATCACAGACAACAACCCCCCCATTTTATCCTCTTTCCCGCCAACCCTCCATCATCTCAGGTGCATCCCATGACCTCCATCACCATCCATGACGGCGCCGAATCGATTGGCGGCAACAAGATCCATGTTGAGGAGAAGGGCCGGGGCGTCTTTCTGGACTTTGGCAAGAACTTTGCAAAATCCGGTGCATTCTTCTCGGAATTTTTGAAGGAGCGACCGGGCAGGGGCCTCAACGATGCATTCTTCCTCGACCTTGTGCCAAAACTCAATATCTACCGGAAGGACCTGGGAACCACCGATCTTCCGCTCACCCGTTTTCCCTCTCCCTCCGTTGAAGCAGTACTCATCTCGCATGCCCATGTGGATCATTTCGGGAACATCGGGCTCTTAAACGAGAAAATCCCCATCATTGCAACACCGGTCAGCCTTGCCATTATGAAAGGGATGCAGGACACCTCCCCCACGGTCGGCTCCGATACGGTCTACTTCTCAAAAAAAGTACCCAATGATAAGAAAGGACTTCTCCTGATGACCGGTAAGGACTCTTACCGGGGCAGGAATTTTTACTGTACAGGAAAGCCGTCGGATGCCCTGCATAAATTTCTTGCATTGCGCCCCTCAGGAGAGAAAGCGCATAAGTCTCTCGTTCCCGGGATTCTTTCCTCGTATGACCAGCTCAACCTCCCGTTTGAGGTGAGGTCGTATGAAGTGGACCACTCAATCTACGGGGCCTGTGCCTACCTCCTCACCGGGCAGAACACCATCGCATATACCGGGGATTTCCGTCTCCACGGAAAGCATGGCGACAAGACACGGAAGTTTGTGGATGCGGCAAAGGAAGCATCCGTCCTCATCTGTGAAGGGACGACGGTGACACGGAAGAGTGCCTGCGATGCGAAAGGTCCCGTGTCCGAAGAATCGGTACGGGAAACCTGCCGGGCGGCAGCAGAGTCAGCCAAAGGGCTGGTGATTGCAGATTTCTCGCCCCGTAATTTCGAGCGGCTTGAATCATTCCTCTCGATTGCCGGAAAGACCGGGCGTGAACTCGTAGTCACGGCAAAGGATCTGTACCTGTTCCTGGCGCTCAGCTGCACTGATATGCCCTGCCCGAACGACCGGTTGAAGATCTATTATGAACTCAAGGACCGGAAGAATGCAAAATGGGAGACCGAAGTGGTGATGAAGCAGTGTCCGGACCAGTATATCGATGGTGCGGCAATTGCAAAGAACCCGGACAAATATATCCTGTGCTTCTCGTTCTTTGATATGAAAAATCTCCTCGACATAAAACCGGATGGCGGGACCTACATCTACTCGTCGTGCGAGGCCTTCTCCGAAGAGATGGAATTTGACTTCAAACGCCTTGCAGAGTGGCTCAAATATTTCAACTTCGATGTGAAGGGCTTTGGACTGTGTGCAGAGGGAGATGCAATAACCCCGGTGTTTGATTCTGCATTCCACGCTTCGGGGCATGCATCACCGGACGATATTACCCGGGCTATCGATACCATCGACCCGGACATCATCATCCCCGTCCACACAGAAAACCCTGCCTGGTTTGCGGAGAAGTGGGAAAAGACGCGGATCGTGCACAACGGTGAGCGTGTTGAGTTCTGAATCCACCTACATCACAATGACCGGCCGGTCGGTCTGGGCCCTGCTAAACGCATACTATGCAGTGCTCCGCGAGACCGCATTCCGGCCCACGCAGATCATCATCCTGTCCGAGACCGAGCACGCGGGTCAGATTCCGGTCGTGAAGAACGGGCTTAAAATTCTTTCAGACGGGTACAAGATCAACCCTCAAGTGGATGTGGAGCAGGTCCCGACCGGGGATTTCATCGAAGCGGGCAGGAAAATCTCCGCACGGATAAGGGCCGGTAAAGAACAGGGGAGCAGGGTTGCCATCGATATCACACCGGGCCGGAAAGCGCTGGTGGCCGGGGCGCTCATCCCGCTTGCCAGCCTTTCTGTGGATCACGTCTTCTACCTCCAGATCGCCTCCACAGACGATGCTGCAAAACCCTACATGATGATCCCGCTCGCGTCCCAGCAGCTCAAGGATCTTTGTGCCACATCCCCGCAGGTGGTACCATGACACAGGAAGAGCAGATCTTCATCCACGAACTCCCCCTGCTGCTCAATTACCTGGAATCCTCCCTGTCGGTGTCGTATCCCCTCTACGAATTCGACCTTTTTTCCGCGAGACCTGATGGCAATGTATACCTGCTTGGTGGTTTTGGGTCCCGCGAAATGTTCGAAGATGCCCGTGCATCATGTGGCACTACAGCACAGGAGATGCCGGCGTTCAATGACCTCCTGTCCTGCCTGATGAACAGCGGGATCCTTCCGTATGCCAACAGGGATGCATTTGAGGAAAAACTGCGCATGTACAACCAGCTGAAGAAAGGCGTGCGGTTCGGGCCTGATACGAATGTCTTTTACCATGGCCTGCCGCTCAATGCCGGCATCGACCCGGCAGCATTTCTGCTGGTTGATACGGTCAAAAACGAGATTGAGTCCTCGATGAATTACAAGTACTCCCCGAAACAGATCGCCGATTTTAAGCGCACCGCACGGTACCAGAAGCAGCTGCTGGACGAGCTGGTCAATGCCAGGACCAAGCGGGCGCGTCTGGCAGCCCACCTCGCACTCCCCCAGTTCAGAGCCATCCGGGACCGGGCCACTATGGTGCCCGCCCTGGAACCGTCATCGTCTGACAAAGAGGCAAACGATCTCATCATCGTCAGATCGCTCAAAGCATTTGAAAAGGAAAAGTTCGCCCTTCCGGTGATGCTGACTGCTGACCGGAACCTTGCAACGCTCTGCGATGCGGAGGGCGTTGAGCATTTCCTCTTTGAGATGCCTGCTGCCATCGGAAAACCCCACTGTACTCCGGCAGCATTTACGAACCTGCTGGCAACCCTCGCGGGAGTCCTGGGGTTCATCCAGTGCAACTCGGCCGTCATCTTCGGGGAGTACCGGGGAAAAGGCGGCAGGAGTGATGAACTGAAAGTACAGTTCCTCAACGAAACGCTTATTGAACCGTTCAGGAAGGATCTCACCATATGCCGGAAGCTGCAGGCACTCAACATCGCCATATAACCGCGGTCATCTTCGATATGGACAACACCCTGTTTGACTTTGTCGAAGCCAAGCTCATCTCGTGTGCGGCAGTCATTGCCTACCTGAATGTTCCCGTTGAACCCGTGGTGCTGCTCAGATATTTCCTCCGCCCGGCTCACGGGTTCGAGGACCATGAGAACATCCGGGACTTCCTCCGTGACAACGACTGCAACTCAGAGACCGCATTCGCCCGGTGCTGCGCCATTTACGATGAGGAGAAAGTCGCCGCGATCAGGCCCTACCCGCATGTTGCCGAGACGCTCTCGGCGCTCCGGTCCCGCGGGCTCAAACTGGCAGTTGTCACCGATGCCCACAACGGCAATGCGCTGAAGCGGCTGAGGAAAGCCGGGCTCGAAGAATTCTTTGATGCAATCATCACCATGGATATGCACGGGAAGGCAAAACCCTCGCCCGAGCCGTTCCTGCTTGTCATGAAGAAACTGGGAGTGGCTGCCAGCGAGACAATGCTTGTCGGAGACAGCATCCGCAGGGACATCCTGCCGGCAAAAGCGCTGGGGATTCTCACGGTGCATGCGGTATACGGGGACCGGAACTTCCATGAGGGGGAAAGGGATGGGGCGGATTTTGTTATTCACGGGATAAAGGATTTGATCGGAATAGTACAAGGATAAATTATCATGCCGGATAAAAAGTGTTATTACCAAAGATAATTTTTTAATTTTATTATTTTTACTATTAGTAATTATAATGCCGAAAAACAGTCCCACTTCCCGTCTTCAGGAACTACAGTCCGACCCGGCACCCTATCCTGCCCGTAATTAGGCCTGTTTGGTCTTTTTTCGGGGCACTATACGAACCCGGATACCCCGAACCGGCCGTAAATCTGGCGATTCGCAAATAATTATTCCTGTGTTTTGGCGAATTAGTCCTGAAAATGGCTTCCGGACAGGTCACCTTGGGAAACCTCTCCGACGGAGACG
>LQYC01000080.1_pt1 | contig 22812 bp, 25 predicted proteins | sample 661771 | NCBI WGS metagenome assembly LQYC01 (sample SAMN03483023, study PRJNA281117) | bioreactor metagenome | isolation source: benzene-degrading methanogenic enrichment culture from a contaminated... | place: USA: oil refinery in Oklahoma | collected 2011-05
GTTGCCGCGTAAAATATTGCTTTTTCCATTTTTTTATTTTATAATAATAATTGTTGGCAAAATAATATGAAAATATTTTTCGATTATCAGGAAACAAAGTTGACGATGTGACCGCAGGGGATTAACCGGCCGTTTTAAAGACGGTTTGTTTGCTTGAGTAAGCAATTGTTAATACCCCTGTTTTTTTGTTGGCAAGCGGCAGAAAATCGGGCGAAATTCATGAAAAAAGATAAAATAAAAATCACGCCAAAAGAGACTTTGGCCAAGAAAATCAATATTCCGAAAAATTTGGGAACAAATATCGGCGTCAACGCGGGCGATCCTTTGGTGATTATCAAGGATATTTCAAAAACCTATGGCAAGGAAGAGCTGTTTTCGGCCGCGCGCATGCGCGTAATGCCGGGTGATCGGATCGCCATCGTGGGCGCCAACGGTATGGGCAAGACCACATTGTTGAAAATTATTATCGGCATCGAGGACGCCGACGAAGGTTCGCGCGAATTGCATCGCAATGCCCGCATCGGTTATTTGCCGCAGGAAACTCATTGGGATTCGCTGCAAAACACCGTGTTCGACGAGATACATTCGGCCAGTCCCAAAATGCGCGATTTGATTTCGCGCAAGAATGACTATGAGGCAAAAGAGAAATTGAGCCGTCTTTCCGAAAGCGAAGTCGCCGATTATTTAAAACTTCTTGAAGATTACAAAACGGCCGACGGTTATCGCTATGAGGGCTTGATCGAGCGATTGTTGATCGACTTCGGTTTTGCCAAAGAGGCGTGGACCCGGACCGTGGCCACTTTAAGCGGCGGGGAGCGCACCAAGCTGGCGCTGGCCAAAGTGGCGCTGATGAACCCGAATATGATCATGCTGGATGAACCCACCAACCATTTGGATATTGAAACTTCGGAATGGCTGGAGAATTTTTTGATCCATTGGAACAAAGCGATTGTTTGCGTTTCGCATGACCGCTATTTTCTGGACAAGGTGTGCGGCAAGACCTATGAACTGACCAAAAACGGCTTGGAAAAATACCAGTGCCGGTATTCGGAATATGTCGCGGAAAAAGAAGAACGGCGCGCGAAACTGGAAAAAGATTACAAAATCCAACAGCATTATTTGAAGGAACAGCAGGAATTCATCGACCGTTTCCGCTACAAGGCGACCAAGGCGAGCGCCGTGCAGAGCCGTATTAAAATGCTGGAAAAAATGGATAAAATCGAACTTCCCAAGGAAACGGCCAAAGACATCAAAATACGCTTTGACGCGGGCGGCAAACTTTGCCGCAGCGTGCTGAAATTCGACGGTATCAGCATCGGTCCCGAAGAAAAACCGTTGTTTTCATTGGGTGGCAAGCTTGAAGTTGAATGGGGCGATAAAGTGGGCATTATCGGCAACAATGGCATGGGTAAATCGACTTTACTCAAAAGCGTGCTGGGCAAAATGCCGCTTTTAAAAGGCAAAATCACTATCGACAGCCGCGCGATCATCGGTTATTACGCGCAGGCGCACGAAGAGCTTGATCCGGACAAAATAATTCTGGACGAAGTGGCGTCAAAAACTCCGGAAACCGAGGAAAAAATCCGCAGCGTTCTGGGCGCGTTGCTGTTCTCGCCCGCGGATGTCGAGAAAAAACAAATTCGCTGTCTTTCGGGCGGAGAACGCGCGCGCGTGGCTTTGGCCGAGCTGATTTTGCAAAAGGTGAATCTTTTATTGCTTGACGAGCCCACCAATCATCTTGATTTGCCCAGCAAAGAAGTGATTACCAAGGTATTCAAAGAATACAAAGGCACCATTCTGCTGGTGAGCCACGACCGCTATATTCTCAATGAAGCCTGCAATTACATCTGGGATGTGCGGGACGGCAAACTGACCGGTTACATCGGCAACTACGATGATTACAAATACCACCTTGCCCACATCCAAAAATAATCCGCATTCTTTCAGAAATAAGCCGCGCCGCCGCCGCGGTTTTTGGGTTGCGTTTGGCGCGACAATTTGTTAGTTTGAGGCTGGTGTTGCGAATATGGATAAAATAGATGAATCGCGAAATATAATTTTCGGTAAATTGTAATAAAAAATATAACCCGGGTTGAGCGATAATAAAAAATAAAAATCATATGAAAAAATTGCAAAGAAAGCAAATTGTGGCCGTGGCGATTATGATATTTTGCGCGGCGTGCGCCGGAGTCGGCGCGGTCTACGCCAACGAATCGGCGATGAGAGGCAAAGACCTCGCGGCGGCAATCGCGCAGAAATTTAATTTGGATGAAGCCCAAGTGCAGGCGGTGTTTGACCAGCAACGCGAAAAAATGCAAGCCAATCGCGAGGAAATGGAAACAAAACGCCAAGAGCAATTCGAAAGCCGTTTGGACAAATTGGTTTCCGAAGGAAAATTGACCGAAGCGCAAGCGGCGGCAATCAAAGCCAAGAAAGCGGAATTGGAAACCGCGCGGGAAGCCGATAGAGGCGAAAACAGGACTGAATTTAAAAATATGACCGAAGAAGAGCGCAAAGCGGCAATGGAAGAACAAAAAACCAAAATGGAAGCGCAGCGCGAAGCTTTGAAGCAATGGGCGCAAGGCAATGGAATTTCCGAAGAATATCTGCCCATGGTCGGTATGGGATTTGCCGGCGGCGGGCATGGTCGCGGGGGCCACGGTTTTGGCGGATCAATACCGGAATAAGCGGTTTTAATCGGTTGTCGATAAAATGGAAAAAGGCCGATGGGAGAACGGCCTTTTTTCATACGACAAAACATGGGATTGATCGCGTTCGCCGCGCCATTCCGAGATTGAAAATAATGGGGGGAATTGTTATTTTGGATGAAGCGGCGAGATAAATGCGGAATCAATTATCTATCTTCCGGGGGCAAGCTCCGAAAGCTGTCGGATTCGCAAATATGAAAATTATAATTTATGAAAAATGCGGGGACAAGATCGGGCAGGCGGCGAGCGATGAAATAATTGTTAACAACGAGCGGGACGCGCTGGATTTGATGGTCGATCCACGATTGCGGGGCGCGCGGAAAATAATCATCGGCCGGAAAAACATCATTCCGGGATTTTTTGATTTGAGCACGCGCATTGCCGGCGAAATCTTGCAAAAATTCGTTACCTATCAAGTCAAACTGGCCATCGTCGGTGATTTTTCCGATGCCAGCCCAACCCTCAAAGACTTCATCTACGAAAGCAACCGCGGCACCCAAATTTTTTTTGTTGACGACATCGAAACCGCAAAGAACAAGCTTTTTGCGGCGAAATAAAAAAGGATGTTTCCTTTGGAATCCTCATTCTTTTTGTTCCCCGCAGCAAGCTGACGGGGTATAAAAATAATAAAAAAAGACCATTTCGGGATTCTTAAGGAAGGGAGGATAACAACCGCTCACCGGGGAGCAAATTTGTGGAGGTTTGGCCTCAGCTTTTGGGAGGTCAATCCTCAACGAATTTGCGGCGATGAATGGCGTGAATGCGAAGGTCAATCCTCGGCTTGCGTATCGCCGGCCGCGATAATCTGCTATAATCAAATTAACAAATTATAATTTGAAAAATATGAATCTAAAAGTTATTTCTAAAGAGAGGGAAACGAATTGGATGTATGTCGCGGTGGTGCTGGTGTCGGCGGCGATAACCGGCGCGTGGTTGATTTCATACATTAACAGCGATCCGGTTCAGGGAGCGGTTGATGTCGGATATGTTCGCTAAAGGTCGGTATTTTCAATTCTAAAATTAATTAATAATCAAAAATGGAAAATCAAACAAACAATATGTATTGCGGAAATTCAAAGATCGGCAAAGCGATCGTCGCGGTTTTGCTGGTCGCGCTGTCGGTTTATGTTCTGGTTCTGGCGTTCAACGCCGCCAAGGCCAGCAAGTATGTTGGCCGCGACGCGGCCGCGCAGAGCACGATTTCGGTTTCCGGCAACGGCGAAGTTTATAAGGATCCCAATTTGGCGGTGATGAATTTTTCAGTGGTGAGCTTTGCCAAAACTGTGGACGCGGCGATGGCCGACAATACCAAGAAAATGAACGCGATTATTGACGCGGCGAAAAGTTTTGGCGTAGCCGAGAACGATTTGCAAACCACGGGATTCAATGTCGCTCCGCGTTATGATTATGTCAAAGAAGCCGCGGCGCCGGTTTCAATTTCGGCGCCGGAGGCCGGATCGGTCGCCGGATCGGATGATATGGCGGTTAGCCGGCAGGTTTATTATCCGTCCGGGAAACAGGTTCTTTCCGGTTACGATATCACCCAGACGCTGACCGTAAAAATGAGGGATTTGACAAAAATCGGCCAGATTATCCAGGAGTTGACCGCGGCGGGCGCCAATCAGGCGGGCAATTTGCAATTTACGCTCGATAAACCCGATGAGGCCCAAGCCGAAGCGCGCAAGATCGCGATTGATAACGCCAAAACCAAAGCGGAAAAATTGGCGAAGGATTTGGGCGTGAAATTGGTGCGGATATTGAATTATAACGATGGCGGTTACGCTCCGGTTTACCAGTTGAATTACGCGGCCAAGGATATGGGGGCGGGCGAGGAAAGCGTGCCGTCGCCCAATATTCAGACCGGCCAAAACAAAATTACCGTGAATGCAAACATCACCTACGAGATTGAATAGTTTGTTTCGAATCAAAAACCATCCTTTCAATAAAGGGTGGTTTTTTGTTATTATGGGCAAATGAGCACAATGATCGGAAGAGTCGATTCAAAAGGTTTTTTAAAGGCGATATTTTTTTCATTGGCCGCGGTTTATTTTATTTATTGCGCGGCGGACCGGCAGGGATTTCATTTTTTTGACAATGTCGATTTGGTGGTGCATGAAGCCGGACATGTTTTGTTTTTTCCATTCGGCGAATTCTTGAATGTCGCCGGCGGAACGATTCTGCAATTGCTGGCGCCGATGGTTTTTGTTTTATATTTTTTGTTCAAGCGCGATTTTTATTCAGTCGGAATTGTTTCATTTTGGCTTGGCCAAAGCTTTGTCAATGTGGCGCGCTATGCCGCGGACGCGGTTGAAATGAATTTGTCTTTGCTGGGCGGCGGCAATCACGACTGGAACTTTTTGTTGGCGCAAACCGGCGCGCTGGCGGAGGCGCAAACGGTATCAAACGCATTTTATTACGCGGGTATTGCAATTATTTGCGCCGGGATTATCATCGGATTATCGAATATTAAATACCATAAGGATGGCGAGGGCCGGCCGGGAAAAAATAATTAGACAAATTTTGGAAATAATATCTTGGATTTGGCGATATTAATTTGGATTACGAAGCCCGTAATTCAAAGCGATATTAATAAAAAAATGGCGGATAATAAAAATAATTATGATGTGGCGGTGATCGGCGCCGGGCCGGCCGGAATGATGGCGGCGATCAGTGCCGCCGAAATCGGGGCAAGGGTGGTTTTGATCGAGAAAAACGAAACTCCGGGCAAAAAACTTTTGTTGACCGGCGGCGGGCGATGCAATTTGACCAACCTTGAGCTTGATTTGCGCAAACTGGTCGCCAATTATGGCGAAACCGGCGCGTTTTTGTTCCACGCGTTTTCCGAGTTCGGCCCAAAGGACAGTGTTGAGTTTTTTAATAAGTTGGGCGTGGAAACCATGGTTGAAAACAACCGGCGAGTTTTGACCGGAAGCGGCAAGGCTGACGATGTTTTGGAAGCTTTGGTCGGCCGGTTAAAAAATCTGGGGGTGGAAATGATTTACGGCCGCAAGGTCGCGACTATCAACAAAAAAGATAATTCGATTTCTTCAATTATTATTGCCGGCGGCGAAACTATCGGCGCGAAAAATTATATTATTGCCACCGGCGGGAAATCATATCCGGGCACCGGTTCCACGGGGGACGGTTATGACTGGGCGCACACCTTGGGCCATAAGATCATTAAATTGGCGCCGGCGCTGGTGCCGGTGAAGATCAAAGAACCGTGGGTAAAGGATTTGGCGGGAATAAGCTTGAAACGCGCCGGTATAACCGTTTTCCGGAACCAAAAGAAAATAATTTCGGACGCGGGCGAGATTTTATTCACCCATTTCGGTTTGAGCGGCCCGGCGATTTTAAACATCAGCGCCGGAATCGGGGATTTGCCGGGAAAAAGCGAAGTAGTGATCTCTTTAAATCTTTTGCCCGCGTTAAACCGCGACGAATTGGAGAAAAACATTCTGGAAAATTTTCAAAACAATCCCAATAAAATTTTGAAAAATTGTTTGGCGGATTTTATTCCTTCGGGATTATCGCCGGCGATCGCGCAGATTGCCAACGCGAATCCCGCCAAGACGGTTAACGATGTCACCAAAGAGGAGCGGCGGCGGTTGGTTGAGGCGATGCGGGATTTGCGTCTGACGGTATCCGGATTGTTGGAAATCGAGACCGGAATGGTGACCGCCGGCGGGGTGGAGCCGGAAGGAATCGACGATAAAACAATGCGTTCCAAAACCATCAACAATTTGTTTTTCGCCGGCGAGATTATCAATGTCCATGGCGTAACCGGCGGTTTTAATCTTCAACAGTGCTGGTCAACCGGGCGCTTGGCGGGGGCGAGTGCAAGTGCGAATATTAAATAAATGTAGTCTAACCCTTGACAAAATATAATAATAGGTGTTTAATGATTGCATTGTTCTTAATATAAACTTGCTATCGGCCATAGCCAAAAGTCCCTTGATAGAGATCGGGATTCCTGGCTATGGCCGCAATGGTTCATAGCTCTGCCTCGGATTAGAGGAAAAATGCCCGAGTCAGGGCAGGGGAGAAAAAAATGAGTCAAGAATTCGCATCCGCCGGCCTTACCGCCGGCCAGTTGAACGCAATAGTGAAAATGCTTGGCGGCCACGACAAGGCTTTGGCCTTCCTTCGCGGCGAGATAACAGTTTCTGCCTCTCGAAATTGGCGGGAGGAGGGCGGCGTGATTTATTTCACCGTCACTTCTGATGGCACGACCGGGGCACAGTGGATTGAACGCCTTGAGAGTAAAGAATTTCGTGTCGGAAGCTACGCCAAAAGCGTACTTCTTTCATCGGCTTTCAAACCGACCAGCGGCGTGACGACCGAGGTCGCCGTCCTTAAGGGAGAACGCTTTGAGGATGACGAGCGGATTACCAAGAATATCCGCGCCGAGGGCGATAAGCGCAAATTTGGGAAGCCGAATGCCGAGGTTGTGTGCCTGATTTGTGAGATGTTCACGGATGAGGAGATCGAGGCCATGGGGCTTTGGTGGATCGTGGTAATGCACGAGCCCATCAAAGATTCCGATGGCGATCCGAGCCTCCTTGGCGCGTACCGCTATGGCGATGGCGTCCGGCTGTACGCGTATTGGGACAAGCCCGGCTACCGGTGGGATCGCGGCGGCGGGTTCGCGCTCGCCGTTTCGCAAGTTTAGATTTTGGGACTTATGGTCTTTGAACTTTGGTTTTTTGACCCTTAGTCCTTATCCCTTTTTCGATCTGTCGGAATTGGGATTTTTTAATAAAATAATGATATACTCAATTTTGGCAGTAGGTGAATGTGCGAGCGGTTAAGGCTTCTCGCCGCCGAACCCAGTATCCATGCGTCGGGAATATTCGCGGTTACGGCTGCGGATAGGGCGGCGCATGCAGAAACTTCAAAAAAGAAGATACTTGGCGCGAGATATTAAGGCATTGCGATGCCGGATTCGATTCAATCCCAAGAGTATTCAAGGGGTGGTGGCATAGGCGATATTTCGCGCAATTCCGATGGCGATCCAAACCTCCTTGGCGCGAACCGCAATGACGATGGCGTCCGGCTGAACGCGTATTGGGACAAGCCCGGCAACCGGTGGAATCGCGACAACGGGTTCGCGCTCGCCGTTTCGCAACTCTCTTCATTTCTCCCCCGTTTTCACGGGAGAGTTTTGTTTTGATAGCTGTCCGTTCCAGCCGCCAAGCATCCTGCCGGCTTCGTCAAGCTTCACGGAAAGCGCGATGTATTTTTTGTTATCAAGCGATTTGGTTTCCCAGAGAATCATAAGAAGTACGCGAAGCGTATCCATTTTTTTGATTGCCAGTCGGACATATGGATGCTTTTCTTCTCGCGAAAGAAAACTGGCGGCCGCGATCGCTTCTATTACTTCAATAAACAATGTATCAATGCGCTGGCCCAGAGAGTAGCGATGTGTTTTGGGTAATTCCTGATAAAATTTGTACCATAAAAGATACGATTCTTTCACCTTGCCCAAAACCGGTAAAATTCGCGGTGGCGGTACTTCATGGATATGTCCAGAATTCAATATCAACATACATATAATCATATCATTTCGCTCGAAAATTTGCTTGAAGCGTGGACGGAATTTGCAAAAGGAAAACGATCGCGCGCGGATGTTCAGGGTTTTGAGCGAAATCTCATGGCAAATATTATTTCGCTTCACCGCGCGCTTGCGGCGAAAACATACGCCCATTTTGTATATCGAATCTTTAAGATATCCGATCCGAAGCCGCGCGTTATTCACACGGCAAGCGTTCGGGATCGGCTGTTGCATCATGCGCTGTACCGGAAACTGGCGCCGTTTTTTGCTAAAACTTTTATTGCTGATTCAAATTCCTGCCAGATGGGCAAGGGGACGCATCGAGCTCTTCGTAGGTTTAATAAATTTATCAATGTTGTTTCCAAAAATAACACCAAAACGGTTTGGGTGCTTAAATGCGATATAAGAAAATTTTTTGCAAGCATCGATCAGACAATCTTGTTAGGCATAATGGCGCAATATATTCCAGACAAGAATATCCTTTGGCTTGTTTCGGCCATTGTTGGAAGTTTTTATTCAAGCACCAAAGGCAAAGGTCTTCCTTTGGGTAATTTGACATCCCAACTTTTATCCAACATTTACATGAATGAATTTGACCAGTTTGCGAAGCACCGCCTCAAAGCGGAGTTTTATCTTCGTTATGCCGATGATTTTGCCGTTCTTTCGGGGAACCGAGCATATGTTGAAAACATTTTACCGTTGATGCGAGAATTTTTAGGGCAAAAATTGAAGTTATCTATGCATCCAGATAAGGTTTTTATACGGACCGTCTTTTCGGGTATTGATTTTCTCGGTTGGGTTCATTTTCCGGATCATCGGGTTTTAAGGACAACGACCAAAAAGAGAATGTTTGAAAATATCAGAATAAAAAATGGTAAATTTGAAACAATTCAGTCATATATCGGGCTTGTTGGTTATGGCAATGGTTGGAAATTGCGGCAAGAAATTGAAAACCAACCGTCCCAGCGCCGAAATTGAAACCGCCCTTTTGGCCGTCCCGCTGCCAAAGTTGCCTTGCCTTTTGACAGCAGTCCCATTGTCCCTATACCCCCAATGGGACATGCCATAACTTCGGGCAACATCGGTAACGGGACGGTCGGGAGCGGGATGATCAGTTTACAAAATTCGCAAAAGTTATAATATGACGATATGGAAAATTATTTAACGCCCGAGGGGCTGGAAAAGCTCAAGAAGGAATTGGATACTTTGGAAAATGTTACCCGGCGGGAGCTGGCGGAAAAATTGAATTACGCCATTTCATTCGGCGATCTCAAGGAGAATGCCGCCTATCATCAAGCCAAAGAACAGCAGGGATTTTTGGAAGGCCGGATTTCGGAATTAAAATCAATCATTGGCGGCGCGCGCGTGGTTGACCATACGGATTCCGATCATATCCAGATCGGATCCACCGTGGTTCTTGCTTGCGGCGCGGCGCGGGACGAATACCAAATTGTGGGGCCCGACGAAGCGGATATTTTTAGCGGTAAAATCTCTTATAAATCGCCCCTGGGCGATGCGATTTTCGGCAAGCGCGCCGGATGTAAAATTATTTTGGAAACGCCCAAGGGGAAAATGGAATACGAAATTTTGAAAATAAAGTAATCATAAAATCATAAAATCATAAGATCATATGGATGTTTCCCGCAATCTTGCGGGATTTGTTTTACAATTTTTTACAATAAATGGTAATATAAAATTATATTAAGCATATTGAATAATATTTATTTCAATGGAACAACAATTGTTAGAGTACATTGAACAAGAGATCAAAAGAGGCGTTGCCGAGCCGATGATTAAAAAAGCTTTGCGCGAAGCCGGATGGGGCGATTCATTGATTGAAGAGGCGTTTGTTTCGCTACGGGCTCCGGTTTCTCCGGCGTCCGAACCGGTTTTGCCCGAATCGGAAGCGCCGGCGCGGGAAGAAGCAATTTTGGAAGGCGAGGATGATGCCGTTATCGTCGGCAAAAAGAAGCTGAACAAGCCGTTGGTTATCGTTGCTTCGGTGTTTGGAGCGATGATTTTGATTGTAACCGCGCTGGTTTCATATTTCAGCCTTTCAACTCCATCGCAAGTTGCCGAGGAACCGGCCGCGCCGGCGGAAGAACCGGCCCAAGTCGAAAATCCGTCGGTGAAGGTGGTTGTTGAAGAACCGGCCGGACCGGCGGAAGAAGATGGCGTAAATCTCATTCCCGCGGCGGCCACGACCACTGTCGCCACAAGTACTGTCGCCACGACCACTGTTGCCACGAGTACCGCCGCGGTTCCCGATTTGTCAACATCGGCCGGCAGGGACGAACAAAGAAAATTGGATATGCAAAAATTGGTTGACGCGCAAAAAATATGGTATCAGACAACCGCCAAATATTATACTTGCGGCTTGAAGGCCGGCGATTGCGGAGGCAGGAAATACGGTTATCCGGAGCAGATCGGCAAAAGTTTGCCGATCGCCCCGCTGGATCCTCTGGCCGTGCAATATCTTTCAAAAGCGGCGGTTTGCGGCAAAGATTATGTTTATTGCGGACTTAACAATTCATCGTATTCGCAATTTTTCTGCTATTACGCGAAACTTGAAGGCGGCGACTTTTATACTGCATCGCATAACGGCAATTTTCAGCGAAGAACCGCGCCCAAGATCTTTGAAGAATGCGGAGCCGCGAATTAACGGGATAAATCCGATTATTGAAAAACTATGCCTTGCTTATCCGTCCCGAGGCGGTTCGCGAGGCATTTTTTTGAAATAAAACCAAGACCGGGTTGTAATAGTTTAATTACGGTCAATTTTTGAATTAGGAATAAGGAAGTTATTTATGGAAGCTTCCCAAGCTTCGGTTCCGTCAAACAGCATTTGTTTTACAAATCAATTATTTAACGGCATTCATATATGGAGGAGTTAACCGATGAAGAAATCGCGCGGCGCGCGCAGAAAGGCGATGCGGAGTCGTTTTCCCTGTTGGTGGGGCGCTACGAGAAGAAAATCACCCGCTACGCGAGAAAGTTTCTTTCGCATCCCGATGATGTGAAAGATATCGTGCAGGATGTTTTTGTGAAAGCGTATGTGAATATCAACAGTTTTGACGCTTCCAGAAGATTTTCTCCATGGATATACCGCGTGGCGCACAATGAATTCGTTAACGCCTTAAGAAAGAAAAAATCGGAAAAAATATCTTTCATCGATTTCGATGTTTTTTTCCCGCATCCGACGGCCAAAGAGACCGCCGACAGCGATGTTGAGCGCATTGATTTGCGGCGGATGCTTGATTCTTATCTGGAAAAGCTGCCCGTGAAATATCGGGAACCCTTGGCATTGTATTATTTTGAAGAAATGGATTATCGCGAAATTTCCGATATAATGCGGCTTCCGGTTTCAACCGTGGGCGTTCGCTTGCAGAGAGGAAAGGCGATGTTGAAGAAAGCGATGATCAAGAAAAATCCAAACATAAAAGATAATTTCCATGGATAACGGCGAACAAAAAAAATCTATCAGCGAATTGGTTGTCGCCGCCGCGAAAAGCGGGAAGCTCAAAATGAGGCCCAAGTGGCATTTCGTTTTGCGCGCCGTTTTATGGCTGGCGGGAACAATGGTCGCGGCGCTGGCGGTGCTCTATCTTTTGAGCTTATTCTTCTTTATCGCGCGCGAAACCGGTATTTGGGTTGCGCCGATTTTCGGTTGGCGCGGCATTTTGATATTTTTAGTGTCGATTCCGTGGGTATTGGTTTTGAGTGTGTTGTTTTTCATTGTCATTTTGGAAATATTGGTGCGCCGCTATTCTTTTGCTTATCGTCTGCCTTTGCTTTATTCGGCCATCGCGATTTTGCTGGTCGTGGTCGCGGGAAGCGTTATCGTCGCCGGTACGCCGCTTCACGGAATACTTTCGCATTGTTCGCCCGAAATGCCTTTCCGCGGGGATGATCCCGCGGGAATGGCGGGGCACCCTTGCGGCACCGGATTTTACCGCGATCTCGGCCCGCGCCGTTTCGATAGTATTCATAGCGGGGTGATCGGTGAGATTTCGGAAACCGAATTCGTGATTGTTAACCGCCAGCGGGAGAATTTGCGCGTTATCGTCACCAAAAAAACGCGCTTGCCTTTCGGAGAAAACTTTTCGGTGGGTGATACGGTCGTGGTCATCGGCAACCGCCACGGCGATCAAATCGAGGCTTTCGGGGTTAGTCGCGTTAAGAATTAAAGAATAGACCTACTGCCCAAAGATTTCCTGCTGTGCCGCGCCTCTTTTGGCTGCGAAAAACTCATCAGTCGGCGGCAGACTTAGTTTAAGTATGCCTTCCTCGCTTTATTAAAAACGAGACTGCGAGCAGACCTTCTTCGTTTTTCTCGCTCAAAAGATACGCGGCTCGCTACGAAAATCTTTAGGCAGCAGGTCTAATAAAAAACAAACATCAAACCAATGGCAAATATAATTTCGGCGATCAAGCGGCATAAAAAAATTTCTTTTGTTATCTTCGTTATTATTCTGGCCGCCGGCTATTTTCTTTTCGGTTCGGGCAATAAAAGCGCCGGCGCGACGGTTTATACTTATGGAACGGCGTCCAAGGGGAATATCGTGCAATCGGTTAGCGGTAGCGGGCAAGTGGCGGCCAGCGATCAAGTCGATGTGAAATCTCAGATTGCGGGAGATATCGTCGCGGTGAATATTGTTGAAGGACAATCGGTGAGGCTTGGCGATATGCTGGCGAGAATTGATTCGACCGATGCGCAGGCGGCGGTTGAAGTGGCGCAAGCGAATTTGGAAAACGCCAAATTGACTTTGCAACAGGCCAGCCAGAATAATTCGCAATCTTTGGCGCAAGCACGGCAGGCGCTTCAGTCGGCAAAAGATGATCTGGCCACGAGCCAAAGCGACTTGTCCAAGACTTACGAACAGGCTTTTAACGCGATTGTATCCGCGTTTGCCGATTTGCCGGCGGTAATGTCGGGATTGAGCGATATTATGTCCGGTTCGAGCGATATCGTCGTCCAAAGCAGCGGCACTTATCTGGATTATTACCAGTACCAGATAAAATCTTACGGTTCTTCCGTTTCATCATTGCTTGATGTCAGTTCGACCTATGCGATTGCCAAGAACGACTACGACAGTGTTTTGAAAGAATATAAAAGCGTCAGCCGTTATTCTGATCCGGAGGCGATTTCCAAAATGGTGGATGACACATACGATGCCACGAAAAAAATATCCAATGCCACCAAGGCGCTTATTAATCTGATTCAGCAATATCAGGACGCGGCATCAAAAAATAACAGCCAAGCGCAATCATTTTCAACCACGCATCTTAATAGTTTGAACGGTTACGCTTCCCAAGTTAACGCGGATTTGCTGAATATGATTTCGATTCAGCAATCGATTAAGAGCGCGTCGCAGAGCGTGGAAAGCGCCAAAAACACAGTTGATCAGAAAGCCCAATCGCTGAATACGCTGGAGAGTTTGACGAATCAAATCAGCGATCAGTCGCAGCAATTAAGCGTTTCCCAAAAAGAAACCGCGCTGGCCGATGCCAAGAAAACCTTGAGCGATTATACCATCAGGGCTCCCTTTGACGGATTGGTGGCGACGGTTGATGTGAAAAAAGGCGATACCATCAGCGCCAATGCGACGATCGCGACGATTATTACCAACAACCAAATCGCCACGATTTCGCTGAATGAGGTTGATGCCGCGAGCGTTAAAGTCGGCCAAAAAGCGACACTGACATTTGATGCCGTAACCGATTTGACGCTGACCGGCCATGTGAGCGCGATTGACGCTATCGGCACTGTCAGTTCGGGCGTTGTCAGTTATGGCGTAACGATCGCTTTCGACACTCAAGATGATCGGGTTAAACCCGGGATGAGCACGACCGCCGCGATTGTCACCAACATCAAGCAAGATGTTTTGCTGGTTCCCAACGCCGCGGTTAAATCGAACTCCGCCGGCAATTATGTGATGATGCCCGCCCAGACGGTTGACGGCGCGGTTAGCGGCAGTTCCGAAGACGGCGTTATTGTTAAACAGCAAGCGGTTACCGCGGGTTTGGCCGATGATAATTATACCGAAATTACCGACGGTCTGGTTGAAGGGGATACCGTGGTGATAAAAACCGCGACGCAGGCCGCGGCCAAAACATCGGCCGGCGGCGGTTCGGTTCTATCAGGATTCTTTGGCGGCGGAGGCGCACCCAGATAAGTAAATGAATTTGATTAATCGGCCTGTTTTCGGGCCTTAATAATAATGATTGAATGTAAAAATATCACAAAAATCTATAAAACCGGAACCGTTGAAACTCAAGTGTTAAAAGGATTGTCATTCAAGATTGACGATGGCGAATTCGTCGCCATTATCGGGCCATCCGGTTCGGGCAAGTCGACCTTGATGCATATTATCGGGATGCTGGACACGCCAACCAGCGGCGAGTATTTTCTTGACGGACGGGATGTTTCCAAATTCAGCGACGACCAACTGGCGGAAATCAGAAAAAATAAAATCGGTTTTGTTTTCCAGTCATTCAATCTTTTACCGCGAGCCACGGTTTTGCGCAATGTGTGTTTGCCGCTGGTGTATTCGGGGGTGGAAAAATCCCGGCGCGAAAAGCGCGCCAAAGAATCATTGGCAAAGGCCGGATTGCCCGAAGAGTATTACACTCATTCTTCCAACCAGCTGTCGGGCGGGCAAATGCAGCGGGTGGCGATTGCGCGCGCTCTCGTCAATGATCCATCGATAATTTTTGCCGATGAACCGACAGGCAATCTTGATACCAAAACCGGAGAAATTGTTTTGGATACATTTGGCAAATTGAACGAAGATCATAACCACACGATCATACTCATAACTCATGAGCGCGAGGTGGCCGAATACGCCCGTCGTATTATTACCGTGCGCGACGGTTTGATAGTTAATGATTCGCTTAATAATAACCGTCGGACATCAATGAATGCGGATAATTCTCGTTCAGCTAAATCAAAATTATAACCATGAAAATAACCGATTTATTAACGGAAACATTTTCCGCTTTGCTGGCAAACAAAGTCCGGTCGGGTTTGACGATCTTGGGCATTGTCATCGGCATTGGTTCGGTGATTGCCATGGTTGCCATCGGTCAAGGGACACAAAGTTCGATTACTTCCAGTATTCAGTCGCTGGGGTCGAATTTACTTATGGTGCAGCCCGGGATGCAGCGAAGTATCGGATCGCAGGTTCGGGAACAGCGGGGCTCTTCGCAAACGCTCACTCTTGCCGATTCCAAAGCTATCGCGGAAAATATATCTTCGGTTAAAGCGGTGGCGCCGCAGGTTTCAAGCCGCAGCCAAGTGACCGCCAAGGGTACCAATACCAATACCCAAGTTTACGGCGTAACCGAAGAATACGCATCCGTGCGCAGCGTTTCGGTTGCCAGCGGAGAATTTATTACCGTTGCCGACGACGGCAATTTGGCTAAAGTGGCGGTGCTCGGGCCAACTACCGCGACAGATCTTTTCGGCGAGGACAGCGATCCTGTCGGCCAGACGATTCGCATAAATAAAATCGATTTCAAGGTTGTCGGAGTAACCGTGGCCAAGGGCGGCAGCGGTATGTCCAATCAGGATGATGTGGTCTATATTCCCTTGGCGACCGCGCAGCGTTTTTTGACCGGGAACACTTATGTCGGAACCATTAATGTGGAAGGCGTCGATTCAAAATCGCTGGACCAATTATCAACCGATATTACCGATTTGTTGTTGCAGCGCCATAAAATTACGGATTCGACAAAGGCCGATTTTTCGATTATGAACCAGGCCGACATTGTTTCGAGTATGTCGGCCGTAACGAGCCAGCTAACCTATCTTTTGGCGGCAATCGCCGGAATTTCGCTTTTAGTGGGCGGCATCGGGATTATGAATATGATGCTGACCACCGTGACCGAACGCACGCGGGAAATCGGTTTGCGCAAAGCTATCGGCGCTAAAAAAGGCGATATTACGGTTCAGTTTTTATCCGAAGCGGTTACCCTGACCTTTACCGGCGGTATTCTTGGGGTGGCGCTTGGGTGGCTCGCGGCATACGCGGTTTATAAATTCGCGGGAGTGGCGACCAGCGTTTCTTTGGTCTCGGTGATTTTGGCGTTTGGCGTATCGGCGATAATAGGAATAATCTTCGGCTATTATCCGGCGGTGCGCGCCGCCCGAATGAATCCGATAGAAGCTTTGCGTTACGAATAAATAATTCTTGATTAAAACAAAAAAACAAAAAAATGAATAAATCAATACCAATCGCGATTATTGCAGCGATAATTTTCGGGGCAGCGGGGTTTTATGGCGGTATGCTGTACGGGACTTCAAAAAGTTCTTCAAATTCTGCGGCGGTGGCCGGAAATCGTCCGACCGGGGTGCAAAACGGGAACGCAAGCGGCGTTGGTGGCATTGTGTATGGCGAGATCATTTCGGTTGACAGTTCCAGTATGACGGTAAAGGCTAGCGATAGCGGGTCGAAAATAGTTTTCTTCTCCGGCACATCAAAAATCAGCAAAAATGTCGATGCCCAGATTTCCGATTTGGCGGTTGGGCAAACCGTAATGGCGTCCGGTACCGCGAATTCCGACGGCAGTATCAGCTCCAAAACAGTTGAAATAAATCCTCAAACAAAGATAAATTCGCAAAGCGGCCGATCCGGTTCCGGGGGCACGGCCGCAAGCGCGACAAAAACACAAGATAGCCAGACGGAATCCGGTTCCGGTGATTTTGGGATGCCGCCCATGGATGATGGCGGCGCCGGTGGACCTCCTCCGGGAATGTAATTTGATGTTTTAATTCGCGCATTTAATTATACAAAATAAAAACATGAAATATACGAACAAGTCCATAGCGATCGTTATCATTGTGGCAACGGTTTTCGCCGCCGCGGGATTTTTTGGCGGAACGCTGTATCAAAAAAGCCAAATCGTAAAACCGGGTAAAAATTTCGGCGGTCCCGGCGCCGCCGGTTTCGAATCTCTGCCGTCGAATATCACGCGCCGGAGCGGCGGTTTGCAGGGAGGGTTTACTTCCGGCGATATTATTACCAAAGACGATGACAGTATCACGCTGAAGATGCGCGACGGCGGCAGCAGAATAATTTTTTATTCGGGCGCGACGCAGATCAATAAACAAGCTCAAGGCACGGTTGACGATTTGGCTGTTGGTTTATCCATTATGGTTACCGGGAGCGCGAATTCCGACGGCAGTATCAACGCTCAAAGTATTTCGTTGCGTCCTGCCGACGCCAACCCTGGCAATGGCGGAGTTCCGTCGGGCGCCAATCCGGCGGACGGGAACGAGCCGGTTTCAAACGGATCGCCCGGGCAAAATTAGGAAGTCCGGATTAAAAAACCGTCCCGAGCGCGATGCAAGGGGCGGTTTTAGTTAAAATTAAACGAAACTACCGGACAATTAACATTGCTACCGCGATTCCCAGCAGGATTCCGAAAAAGACTTCAAAACGCGTGTGGCCCAGCAATTCTTTCAGGTGTTTGGTTTCGAGTTTTTTATAGCGGTAAAAATCTTCGATCATCCGGTTCAAAACTTCGGCGTGCTTGCCGGCTTCCTGGCGCAAAGTGAACGCATCGTAGATAATGACCAGCGCGAATACCGCCGCGATGGCGAAATAAGTCGAGTCGAAGCCGAATTTTATTCCGCAGGCGGCCGCCAGCGCGGTAACCGCCGAGGAATGCGAGCTTGGGAAACCGCCGCTGGCCCAAAACCTTTTAAACGCCTCGCGGCTGACGCCGTGTTTTAACGCCAAAATCAATTTGCATAATTGGGCGATAAACCATGCCAAAAATCCCGCGACGAGCGGCTGGTTGTTGATTATTGTCGTAAAAACATCCATAAAGTTCGGTTTTCTTATTCCGTATTGATTCTAATCGTTTTCCCCCTGAATTTCAACCGGCAGGATGGTTTGCCGCGTATAATTCCGTTTGTGGCGGCAAAAACGGTCCGGCGGGAAAAGTAATTGTCGGAAAATACGGCAAAACCATTATCGTCGAGGACCGGAAGAATAATCGCGAATCGTTGATTTTTAGGATAAAAGGGAGTAATTTGAATGATATGGCGGATTTTAAAGAAGCGAAACCGCGGATAAAAACAAATTTCATCGAATCCGCCCGAAAATGATTGAAATTAAAAAAAGAAAAACAAAGAGTTGGTGAAAGATGCGTATATGGCAATGATCGAGAATTATTTGGACAACGGGGTTTATTACCGCCACAATGAGATTGTCGCCGGCCGGCCGGCGCTGGTTTTTGTGCACGGATTCACCGGGAGTTCTTCGGCGTGGGCGGGGTACGAAAAAGAACTGGGAGGAAATTACAACTTGGTTTTCTTGGACTGGCGCGGCCACGGCAAATCAAAAAAATTCATAAAATGCACAGACTACGCGATTGAAAAAATATCCGCGGATTTATCCGGTTTGTTCGACAAACTGAAAATCGCAAAGGCGGTTTTAATCAGCCATTCTTACGGAAGTTTGATCGCTCTGGATCTTTTTGTAAAACGGCCGGCCGCAATTTATGGATTGATTTTCTTGGCTCCGGACAATCGCGTTGGCGAACCCTTATGGATAAAGATCGGCGAATTTTTATTGTCCGGCATTCCTCCGGTTTTATTCGGTCCGTTTTGCAAGAATTACGGAATTCATCTTGATTATTCGAATCTGCCGACCGGCGACTGGAGTTTTAAAAGGATATTGGCTGATATCGGGAATACCACTTTTCGCGCTTATTGTTATTATTTTAAACAGATCAATGAGTTCAATATTGAAAAAATTGCGGCGGATATTAATGTGCCGGTTTTGATTGTCCACGGCGACCGGGATTCCATTTTTCCGGTTAAAAATTCAGTTTTGCTGGCCAAAAAAATAAAAAAAGCGCGCTTGAAGATTCTACCCGGCGCCAATCATATTCTGGTTTTGAATAACGCTTCCGAAATCATCGGGGAAATCGATGATTTTCTTCGGAAAGACTGTTACCGATGAAAATTGCCATCGTTACCGACACTTATTTTCCGCGTATCAACGGCGTTTCGGTTTCGACGCGGACATTTGCGCGGGAATTTGCCCGGCTGGGTCACGAAGTTCATGTCCACGCGCCGTCATTTCCGGATGCGGCAGAAGACAAAGAACCGTTCAAAGTGATTCGTTATCCGTCATTTTATTTGGCGCTTGATCCCGAAGACCGGCTTGCCTACGCGTTTCGCAAACAGGCAAAAGCTTTTATAGCCCAGAATTACGATATCGTGCATACGCAAACGCCATTTTTTTTGGGTCAGTTGGCGGTGAGATGGGCCCGCAAAAGCGGCGCCAAGGTCGTGCACACTTATCATACTTTTTACCGGGCCTACGCGGAGTATTATTTCCGGTATTTGCCGCGGGATTTGAGAACTTACGGAACCAAGTGGCTTAGTAAACGGTATTGCAACTCTTGCGATTTGGTAATTGTTCCATCGGCCCAGATGGTCGAGGAGGTTTTATCGTATCGTATTAAAGTTCCGGTCGCGACTATTCCCACCGGAGTGGCGCTTTCCCGGTTTGACGGTAAAAACGGAGACAAATTCCGCAAGAAAATGGGTTTTTCGGCCAACGAAAAGTTTTTATTGTATGTGGGAAGACTGGCTGACGAAAAAAATATTGATTTCTTGCTGCGGGTTTTTAAAAAACTGTCTTCCGGGCGCGACAATATCCGTTTTATTATTGTCGGTTCGGGGCCGGCATCGGCCAAACTGAAAGACTTGGCGTTTCGGCTGGGCGTAGAAAAAAAGACCCATTTTTTGGGTTATATCAGGGGCAATTCTTTGCGCGATTGCTATAGCGCCGCGGATTTGTTTTTGTTCGCCTCGGTAACCGAAACCCAGGGACTTACGGTTTTGGAGGCAATGGCCGCGGGCACTCCGGTGGTTGCGGTGGGGCGAATGGGAATTAAGGATATTTTAGATTGCCAGCGGGGAGGCATAACCGCCGAACCCGACGAAGAGGAATTTTTGCAAGCGATTTTGAGGATGTTGGAAGATACCGATTTTTATCTTCAAAAGAAATCAGAAACGATCGGCGTTGCCCAAAATTGGTCTTCCCGCGCGATGGCCGATCGCACTTTGAAGGAATACGAAAAATTATTCGGTTAGCTTTTCGATTTCCCGTTGCGTTAACGGCCGCCATTTGCCGGTTTGCAGGCCATCGAGGGTGAGGAAGCCGATTCTTGTCCTTTTCAGTCGGGCCACGGAGTTGCCGGTTTTTTCGATCAGGCGCCGCACCACATGTTTTTTCCCCGAATGGATTACGATGCGATATGAATTATCGCCGATTTTTTCAAAACGGTCGGGTTTAATGAAGCCATCTTCGAGCTTTATGCCGCGCTGGATGAATTTTATTTCAGCTTCGTTCAGAGGTTTGCCGGCGGTGATTTCATATTCTTTTTCCACGCGGTAACGGGGGTGGGTGAGTTTTAGAGTCATTTGGCCGTCGTTTGTCAGCAAGATCAATCCCGAGGTATATTTATCAAGCCTTCCCACCGGCCAGACTTTGGGAAATTCGGGTACTAGTTCGGTGATTAATTTCCGGGCGTGAGCGTCTTCGGTGGTCGAAGTGTAGCCGACGGGTTTGTCGAGCAAATAATACGCCAAGTTTTGGATTTGAACCAGCTTGCCGTTAAACGCGATTTTATCTTTTGCCGGATCAATCCGGCGGGCGACATTGGCCATTTTTTTGCCGTTAACAAAAATCAATCCCTGCGTTACCAGGGTTTCGGATTTGCGGCGGGAAGCGACGCCCGCTTCGGAAAGGAATTTGGAAATTTTTATCGTAGACATCGTTCGATTTATGAATGGCTGTAATAAAAAACGCAGTTGATGGGAATTTCTGCGGATATTAATTGACGGCGATTGCGGGCGCGGTGACTTGAGCGCCGGCAAGCGACTCGGCTTTCTTGGCGGCAAGTTTTTCGATGGCGGCGACAGTTTCGTTGATTTTTCCTCTTTTATTGATGACAACATGATCATAACGATCATGGTATTGCCACCACATTTCGCGGTCGCGGGCGAGTTTCATCAAAAATTTTTCTTCGGAAGCGTTCGGATCGCGGCGGAAATATTGTTCCCGCAACTGGTCCCAGTCTTCGGGCGCGATATAAACAGTAATGGTTTTTCCCAAAATGCATTCAGCCATTTCCGGCATATTTTCCCTGATGATGCTTTTAATATGCGCCATCGCGTATTCGTCAACCTGCCAAATCACATTTTTTCCGCTTAATATCGCCGCAACCGCTTCTTTGCTTCCTCCTTTGTATTCTCCGGGCCTTACTTCGACATATTCGAGATATTTGCCCTCCTTGATTCGTTGCTTAAATTCTTCTTTGGTATAAAAATTATGATGAACGCCGTTTATTTCTCCTTCGCGGGGCAAGCGGCTGGTATCGGTGACGATTTTGTGGAATCCCGGATTTCTTTTTAAAAAGAGTTCTTTGGCGGTATCTTTTCCCACGCCGCTGGGGCCGGTGATAACAAGCAAAATTCCCTGGCACTTGGTGCAGTTTTTAGCAAAAAACAGCGATTGGAATAATTTTGCGATCATTGTTTTCCCGCGACGATTATAAAAAACAATCTCCCCGCATTTACACACGGGGGCAAAACCTTGAATAGTGATTTAACAATACCACTACCGCTATATTATATTTTGCCTTTTTTAAAAAATATGTCAAGGCCTTTGCGGTTTTGCGGTTTTGTTTGCAAAGGCGGGTTTTTTTGCTAAGTTGGATTAACCGGTTATAATCAGGCGAAAATGAGACAACGAATTGTAAAACTGGTAAAAGTGTTATTGATAATGGCGGGCGCGCTGATCGCGGCGGCGATTGTTTTTGACGCGATCGTCGTATTCTCCGAAAGAGGGATAATCCATAATAGAGTCGAAGATTTGCCTTCGGTTGACGCGGTTTTGGTGCTGGGCGCGGCGGTATACAGGAACGGCCAAATGAGCGCGATTTTTAACGATCGGGCGAGCGTGGCGCTGGAGGTTTATAAATCCGGGAAAGTTAAAAAGATTTTAGTGAGCGGAGATCACAGCCGCGGCGATTATGACGAGGTGAACATCGCCAAAAGATTCTTTTTAAAAAACGGCGTCCCCGGCGAAGATATATTCGTTGACTATGCCGGTTTTGACACTTATTCCAGCGTTTACCGCGCCAGAGAGATATTCCAAGTTCGATCGATGATTGTTTCCACGCAGAATTTTCATTTGCCGCGGGCGTTGTATTTGGCACGCCAACTGGGAATTGAGGCTCATGGTATCAGCGCGGATTTAAGATTGTATGATCTTGGTTATTATAATGTTTTGCGGGAAAACGCGGCGCGCGTTAAAGCTTTTTGGGATATTATAACCAATGCCCGGCCGCGTTATTTGGGCGGCATTATTCCAATTACCGGCGATGGCCGCGCTTCTTGGGACTAGAGGGTTTGTCGCCGAATTAGCTTCAACTGCAATTTCCATTTTTCGGCGGCAAAGAATTCATCATTCGTCGCCGGATTTAGCTTAAATATGCCTCCTCATTCTTCATTCTTTTCGCTCG
>LQYC01000136.1_pt1 | contig 22623 bp, 29 predicted proteins | sample 661771 | NCBI WGS metagenome assembly LQYC01 (sample SAMN03483023, study PRJNA281117) | bioreactor metagenome | isolation source: benzene-degrading methanogenic enrichment culture from a contaminated... | place: USA: oil refinery in Oklahoma | collected 2011-05
TTCCATTTTTCGGCGGCAAAGAATTCATCATTCGTCGCCGGATTTAGCTTAAATATGCCTCCTCATTCTTCATTCTTTTCGCTCGAAAACCGAAAATTTCGTTCTGAAGCCAATTCGGCGACAGACCCTAGAGTGGCGCGCGGCGCTTGACATCTATGTTATAATGGTCTAACATTAAGTTATATATAAATAACATATTTCCGTTAAAAACAATAGCGGAGGATGATACAATATGAACCAAAAAACATTTTATACGGTTAGGATTGTTTTTGCGATGGTGATCGCGATGGTTTGTTCGATTTCGGTGACGCAGGGAAACTATATTTTGCCGATAATCATCGGCATAACCGCGGCATTCGCGCTGTATGCGATGAAAAAGAAGGTTAGCGGCGTATTGGCCGATGAACGCGATTACAATATCGCGGGCAACGCGGCGCGCTGGTCATTGAACCTTTACGCGGTTTTCGCGGCAATCGGATCAATGGTTTTGATGGCGGTCCGCGCCGGCAATCCGCAATTTGAACTGGCGGCGCAAATTTTGGCCTATTCGGCGTGCGCGTTGCTGATCGCGCAAAGCTTGTTGTTCAAATATTTTCAAAATCGCGAATGAAATTCACAACAAAAATAAAAGAATACCGCCAGCGGAAAAATCTGACTCAAGAGGATTTGGCCAATATCGTCAATGTCCGGCGCGAAACCATTGTTTTTTTGGAGCAGGGCAAATATGTGCCGTCGCTGAAACTGGCGCACGATATCGCGCATGTTTTTGGAAAATCAATTGAGGGAATTTTTTTCTTTGATTGAATATTTTTTTGCTTTACATTTTTCATTTTTAGTTTTACGCTTTTAGCATGCCCGAACTACCGGAAGTTGAAACAATCAGGCGGCAGTTAAATGACGCGGTGGTTGGCAAAACAATCGGCCGGGTGGAAATTTTGGAGCCCAAAATTTTCATCGGCGATCAAAAGTCCATTACCGGCCAAAAAATTGCCGGCATTGGCCGCGTTGCCAAGGTTTTACGCATATTTCTTGAAAACGGCAGCGCGATTTTGGCGCATTTCAAGTTAAACGGCCAATTTCTTCTGGACACGGGAAAGGAAAAATTCGACACGCGGTTTACGCGCGCGATTTTGCATTTTGACGACGGATCGAGTTTGCTTTTCAACGATCCGCGCAAATTCGCGTGGATGAAGGTGATGAAAAATTTCAAGGAAGAAAAAACCGGCGCGATCGAACCATTTAAGGATAACTTCAATTTGGAAAATTTTTCAAGCATCATTTCCAAAACCCGCAAACCGATCAAGATATTGTTGATGGATCAGGAAAAGATCGGCGGCATCGGTAATATCTATGCCAATGAATCGCTGTTTGCCGCCGGGATTGATCCGTTTCGGCCCGCCAATTCGCTTGAATCCGAAGAAATAAAAAAGCTTTACCGGGCCATTCCGAAAATTCTGCAAAAAGCCATTGACTGCAAGGGTTCGTCGGGTAAAGATGAATGGTACCGGCAGCTGAACGGCCGGACCGGCGGTTATCAGGAACATTTTTTGGTTTACCAGCGCGACGGCCAAAAATGCCCGAAAAAATGCGGTGGCGAAATCAAGCGCGCCAAACAAGGCGGCCGCAGTACTTTTTACTGTTCAAAATGTCAGAAATAAAGTAAAATAAATACCCCGACATCAATGTATCTTTTTATTTTTGATTTTGTTTTTGCGTTAGTCGGGAATAGAATAAAAAAATATGAAAAACATTAAATCAATTTTATTCTTTGTTTTCGTGGTCGGGCTATCGGCGGTGGCGATGGATATGCAGGCGCAAGCCGAGATTCAGCGGCAATTGGACGGCGTTTCGTCAACGCTTGATGCCGCGGCCGCGCAAATTGCCAGCGTTAAAGAAAAAGGCGTTGTCCAAACCGTTTGGGACAACGCAACCGCGCCGATTGCGGCCATCTGGCAACAAATCACCGGAATTTTCGGCCAATTATCATCGATATTTTCCACCGTTTCCAAATAATCAAATATGGATAATTTACAGAGGGATTATAGGTTTGTCAGCTATACCGGTTCGCTTTGCAATGAATGTTTGAAAAAGATTGATGCCAAGATTGCCGAGAAAAACGGCAAGATTTATATTCTAAAAAACTGCCCCGAGCACGGGCAGTTTTGCGAGTTGTTGGAAGAAGATGCCGGCTTCTATTTAAACCACGGTGATTATGACAAGCCGGGAACGATTTCAAAAATCCAGACCAAGGTTAAAAACGGCTGTCCTTTCGATTGCGGTTTGTGTCCGAACCATGACCAGCATACTTGCAATGGCTTGATTGAAATTACCAATGCCTGCGATTTGGGTTGTCCGACTTGTTACGCCAACAGCGGGACCGGCGATTTTTTGCCGTTGGAGAAGATCAATGGAATGCTGGATTTTTTTGTTGATTCCGAACACGGCCAAGCGGAAATTCTGCAAATATCGGGCGGCGAGCCGACAATGCATCCGCAAATCATTAATATCATTAAATTGGCGCGGACAAAAAAGATAAAATATATTTTGTTAAACACGAATGGGTTGCGTTTAGCCAAAGATGAAAAATTTGCGGAAGAATTGGGCCGGTTCAAAGGCGGGTTTGAAATTTATTTGCAGTTTGACGGGTTATCCGAAAAATCGGCAATGGCAATTCGCGGCCGGAATGTGATTGAAGATCGAAAAAGGGCGGTGGCCAATCTTTCAAAACACCATGTGCCGATAACTTTGGTGGCCACGGTTGTGCGCGGCGTGAACGATGACCAAATTGGCGAGGTTTTTAATTACGCGATCGGCGAAGAATGGATCCGGGGCATCAACTACCAACCGGTGGCATTTTTTGGCCGTCTGCCCGAAGGCGAGGACATAAAAAACCGGATCACGATGACTGGAATTTTGAAAACGCTGGAAATCCAAACCAAAGGGATGGTGAAATTAGCGGATTTTATTCCTTTACCGTGCGATGTGGAGCGTGTGGCGATTAGTTATCTGTTTAAACAGAAAGGAGAGCTTATTCCGTTGATCCGGGATATCGACATCAAACAATTTTTGCCGGCAATCCGCAACACATTCCAATTCGCGCCCGACAAAGTGGTGAAAGAGATCGCGGAAACTTTGGATAAAAAAGGAAATTGCTGCCAGATAATGGGTTTGTTCAAGGATTTAAAGAAAACAGTCTTACCGCCAAATTATCTTTTGATGAGCCAGGATCAGAAAGCGGAATTCATTAACAACAACACCTTCCGAATCAGCGCCACATCGTTTGTCGACAAATACAACTTCGATGCCAAATCGATGCAAAAAGAATGCGTCCACATCATCACCCCGGACCTGAAAAAGATTCCGTTTTCGGCGTATAATATGATACACAGGTATGCTAATTGAAATTATTATCAATGGTATTGTCGGATTGTGCATTTTCGCGGTGATCGCGGCGGTGGCTGCGGATTTTTTGTTTTTTCAAGAGAGAAATGACCAAAAAAAAGAGAAGAAAAGCCTGGTGGCGACATTCACGATGTTTATGTTTTTCTTTTTGTTCTATACGATTGAACGGAATGGCTGGGGAGTGTTGCAAGTCGGGAGCGACGCGGTGAGAATCGCGATGATCGCGGTCGGGTTGGTCTTGATGGTTATTGGCGCGGCGGTGAATATCGCGGGCCGGTTCAAATTGGGAAACAATTGGTCGGATAATATCAAAATTTATCTTGGCCATTCGCTGGTTAATGCCGGGGTTTATGCTTGGGTGCGGCATCCGTTGTATGCATCACTTGTCTGGATGTTCTATGGCTCAAGCCTGATTTACTCCAACTGGCTGGCGTTTTTGGCAAACACTTTGATATTCATTCCGGCAATGTATTATCGCGCCAGACAGGAAGAAAAAATGTTGTTGCAGGAATTCGCGGAATATTCAAATTACAAAAAGAAAGTCGGTATGTTTTTTCCCAAATTTTGAATTTGAGTTTTTGTATTTAAGGTCGTTCCTCGGCGTACTCGTCGAGGTGCGACCTCGGCAAACTGTATTTTGTAATTTGATTTTGTAATTATAAAACCATGAAAATTTCTTATCGTCCGGTTGCGGTTCCAAAGGGCGCGTTTATTTTTTGCCGTTATTCGATCGCAATTCTTGTTTGGCTGGCGTTTATTTTGCGTGATCCTTGGATTCTTGTTTTAGTTGGCGCAATTATGTTTTTGTCGGCGGTTTTGAAAATCAGACGCGCGCCCATGATAGTTTTATACGGTTATACGATTGATAAAATTTGGAAATCGCCAAAAGAGATATTGAACGAAAGCGCGATGAAGTTCGCGCATATCTTGGCAACGGGGTTAAGCGTTATTTGCCTGGTTTTTATTTTATTTATTAATTCGCATGTCGGCTGGTTTTTAACTTTTTCTTTCGCGATTATGAAAACTATTTCCGCGGTCGGTTTTTGCCCGGCGTCGAAACTTTACGAATGTGCGGGGAGCGATAAATGCTGTTCGTTTGCCAAGGGGATTAAAAAAGCCGGCAAAACATGTTAGATGAACATTTCCACCCGGAGAATTGGGGAATCCGGCCGGTGTTGTTTTCGATAAACGGGTTTGATGTCCCGGCTTATGGTTTTTTTGTCGGTTTGGCGATAATTGTCGGCGCGTTTGTTTATTGGCGCGAAGCGAATAAATATCGACAAGGCGATGACCATGGTTTTTATTTGGCGGTTGCCGGACTGCTGGGCGGCGCGGTTGGCGCCAAACTTCTGGAGTGGATTATCAATTACCAATTTGTGGCGGCGCATTTTTATGATCCGCGCGCGTTTCTTTACGGCCGCACGATTGTGGGCGGTTTGATCGGCGGGACGATCGCGGTTTTAATTACCAAGCGCAAAATGAAAATTACTCGGCGGATGGGTAACGCGTTCGCGCCCGCGATTGCGCTGGGCGCGGCCATCGGCCGGATTGGCTGTTTCTTGGCGGGCTGTTGTTTCGGCAAACCGACCAATATGGGTTGGGGAGTTAATTTCGGCGATGGTATTTTGCGTTACCCGACGCAACTTTTTGAATCTGCGTTTATGCTGGCGATGTTTTTTTATCTGCGGTATAAAACAAAAAAAAATAATTTAAAACCCGGCCGGCTTTTTACCGAACTGATGCTGGCCTATTTCGCTTTCCGTTTTTTTCTTGAATTCATTAAAGCCGAACCGGCGATGATCGCCGGTTTGACGGTATTCCAAATTATAAGTATTATTGTTATGCTTTATTTAATATTCGTTAAAGAAAAAATCTTGAATTTAATTTTAACTAAAAAATAATGGAAGATCAAAAACCGGTGAATAATCAAAAAATCAGCGGGTTGCGAAAGCCCGTTTATTTGATCATAGGTATTATTTTTGGCGCTTTAGTATGGTTTGCCGCCGGGTATCTGCTTTTGACATTATCAAGTTATGTTTTTTATTTTAACTATGTTTTCCCGATATTCCTTGTTGATATGCTGATTGTCGCTGTTTTGGTTTGGTCTTTGCCTCGCGCGATGAAAAAAAAGTTTATTATTATCGGTATGCTTTTATTTTTTGCGGCAGTGTTTTTAATACCCGGCCCTTGCTCGATCTTTTCATTTTTGAGTGAGTTATGATAACTAAAATCACGGTAAATCAAAAACAGAATTATTTAAAGTAAGACTATGTACGGGATGCCGGCAAAAAGATTTGAGCCTGATATTTACAAGGATCGCAGAAAATTAAAGGTGAGCGACTTTCTCGCCGGGTTTTTATGCGGTTTGATATTTTGGCTTTTATCTTTTTGGATTGCGTGGTATGTCGCGCCGCTGATAATCGCCGCGCTTTGCGCCGCCGGATTATTTCTGAAATTTCGCCGCCGCTATTTTATTTACGGCGCGCTCGCCTTGATCTTTTTTCCGTTTGTTGTTTGGGCGACGCTCATCTGGTTCTACGCCGGCCGCAACGAAATCAAAAGCTAGAAATAAATCCATTTTTGATACAGGTCTAATCCCTAAACTTCCGGCGGTAAATTACAAACAGATTGTGAGAGTCGCGAAAAGATTGGGATTTTATTGTGCGCGGAAGACAAAAGGAAGCCATTAGATTTGGTGTTGCGATGGCAGCGGCAGACAAACCACGATTCCAAATCATTGGAATAGGTTATTTAAGAGAAAAACATTTGCAAGTATTTTAAATGATATTGGAATCACCGTTGAGGATTTTATGAAAATAAAATAATTTTGTATTTAAAAAACGCCCTTTAATAATCTTGGGGCGTTTTTCAGGAAAACAAAACTAGAATTTGCAGAGGTTGTCTTCAAACTTGCCGCCGGATTTGTCGCACCAATCCCGGGACAGGCCTTTGCATTGGTTTGAGGTGACTATCCATGTGCCGCCGTTGTCGGTGCAGGCCGCTTCCACTTGCGCGTTGGCGCGTTTGTCGGTCAATTCTTTGAACATCACGCCATCAAGAATGAAACTTTTTGAAGTTGGAACCGTGGGCAGGCTTTCCACCGCGTCGCCGTCGATTTTCCAGTCGAGATAATCGACTTTCACGGCTTGGTTGACGATTGCGATATTCCGCAGATCAATACGGTCGCCGATGGCCACGGCGTTTGAGCCCACAATCAACCTTTTTTCTTCGTCAACCAGGGCGATTGCGGCGTAATAATAAACTCCCACATCATTGGCGGTTTTTTGGGTTAAAATTACCGCCCAATCGGGCTGGCCATCGGAGTTGAGATCGCCCGTAACCGGGGTTCCCGCGATTTGGGTGGTAATCTTGGACCCGTCGGCAGATGTGTTCTCGGACTTGCCGTTTTCCAGAGAGACGAGTTGATATTCGACGAAATATCTCGCGTTCAACGGGTTTAATTCGCCGGCGACCGGTTGGTTTTCCGCGGGGTTTTGAGTCGTATTTTTGGGCAGGTTTGATAGGATTGCCGCGGCGATGATAACCACGGCCAAAACCGCAATTCCGATAAAGATGATTTTTTTGTGCGCGAGAATCGTATTTATATTCATATCTAAATTATTTGTTATTAAAACCAGTATAACACCGAGAAGCAAATTTGTGGAGGTTTACCTCGGAATTCTGCTTTTTGAGGTCAATCTTCAACGAATTTGCGGTAACGGATGGCCGCCGCCGGTTGGATTGCTTGCTCAACTTCGGCGGCAAGTATATTATGAGAGTGTAGAAAAACTATATTTCAACTGCAATTTCCATCTTTCGGCTGCGAAAAATCCGTCAGTCGGCGGCAGACTTTAAGCCAAGTATGCCTTCTCCTTCCTCATTTTTCTCGCTCGAAATATGAAAATTTCGTTCTGAAAATAGTTTTTCCACGCTCTCACTATGATAAATACGACATGACACAAGAACAGGCGTTGGAAATTTTAAAATCAGGCAAAAACGCGTTCATTACCGGCCCGGCGGGGAGCGGCAAGACTTTTGTGTTGAACCGTTACATCGATTGGCTGAAAAGTTGCGGCATCAACGCGGCGATTACCGCGTCCACGGGGATCGCGGCCACCCATTTGAACGGTATTACCATTCATTCATGGACCGGAATGGGCGTGCGCGATGAACTGGCTTCGCGCGATATAAAAGAACTGGTCAAGCGGGGATATTTGCGCCGCCGGTTTTTAAGTACCGGCGTTTTGATCATCGATGAAATATCGATGCTGGCCGGTTGCCAGTTGGAAATGGCCGATTTATTGTTTCGCGCGTTCAAACAGATTGACGCGCCGTTTGGCGGCGCGCAGGTGGTTTTGTGCGGTGATTTTTTTCAACTGCCGCCAATCCGGCGGCGGATGAATGGGCAAGAGGTTCGTCCCAAAAGAGGCAGATCGCAGGCAAGCATGGATTTTAACGATGGCGACGGCGAGCCGGCGCCGCTGTTCGCCTATGGTTCGCGCGCGTGGCGCGAACTCGATTTGAAGATTTGTTATTTGGACGAACAGCACCGGCAGAGCGATAAAGGTTTTTTGGCCGCACTCAACGCCATTAGGAGCAATTCCGCGGATGATGCCATTCGGCAATATCTGCAAACGCGCGTGGGCGCCAAGATTCAAATGAGCGTCGAGCCGACCAAGCTTTACACGCATAATGTTGATGTGGAAATTGAAAACAATCTGGAGTTGGCCAAAATTTCCGGCAAGGAATTTTATTACAAAATGGAACAGATCGGTCCGGCCGCGCTTTCGGAGCGGTTGCAAAAAAGCTGTTTGGCGCCGGAAGTCCTGCGCTTGAAAATCGGCGCGCGGGTGATGTTTGTGAAAAACAATTTTGAAGAGGGTTATGTCAACGGCACTTTGGGGGTGGTGGAAAAATTGGATGAAAGCCGGATTATGGTGCGTACCGCCGCGGGCGATTTGATGGATGTGGGGCTTGCCAGCTGGCACATTGCCGAGGAGGGCGATATTAAAGCCGAGATCAACCAGTATCCGCTGCGGCTGGCGTGGGCGATCACGGTGCACAAAAGCCAAGGGATGAGCTTGGACGCGGCCTTGGTTGATTTGAGACAGTCATTTGAGCCGGGGATGGGTTATGTGGCGCTGTCGCGCGTGCGTTCGTCGGCCGGACTGTCGCTGGCCGGGTTCAACGAGATTGCGTTGCGGGTCAATGAAGAAGTTTTGGAGTTTGACGAAAAATTAAAAGAAAAATCCGCGGTCGCGGCCAAGGAATTGGCAATTTCGCCTTTCAAGTTCCGGAAGCCGGTTCCCGCCGCGCCGAGAAACAAAAAACCGGACACGGTTATCGTTACCCAAGGATTATTTGAGAAAGGATATTCTTTGGAGCAGATCGCCGAGGCGCGGCGGCTCAAGAAAGCGACGATCGTCGATCATTGCGAGAAGATAAAAGAAAAAGATCCGAACCTTGACTTTTCGCCGCTGGCCAAAGATGTGCCCGCGGGCAAATTGATTCAGCTCAAGGCCGCGTTGCGAAAATGCAAAGACGCCGATGGCAAGTTTCTTTTGAAGCCGGCCAAAGAATTGCTGGGCGATGATGCCGATTACGATGAATTGCGTTTGGCCCGATTGCTTTTGTAGAAAATAATAATTTCAAAAATACTATGATGGAATTAACCAGTCCGCTGTTTACGCATAACGACGGTTTTCCGGAAAGGAGCACTTGCGACGGAAGCGATGTCAATCCGCCGTTGGAGATCGCCGGAGTTCCGCGCCAAGCCGAATCGTTGGCGCTGATTTTGCGCGATCCGGACGCGGTGGAGGGGATTTTTATCCACTGGATAATGTGGAATATCGATCCAAAAACAAATCGTATCGAGCTTGATTCCGTGCCTGCCGGCGCGGTGCTTGGCAAAACCACCGACGGCGGAATCCGTTACATAGGCCCGTGCCCGCCAAGCGGTACCCATCGTTACATTTTCACGCTCTACGCTTTGGACACAAAGATTTATCTCAACGAGGGCGATACCGCCGAACAACTCAACGCCGCCATGAAAGGCCATATCCTTGAACAAACCGACCTCTTGGCAAAATATCGCTGATTTTTTGTCGGTTATTTTGCTTCCGAAATTAGTATATACCAAGTATATATTCAAATATATACTTTTGTTATATTTTGCAATAACGGGAAAAATTACTTAAAATAATATCGGGCAACGGCCCGATTTTATTTTTTTATACCCCGTCAGCTTGCTGCGGGGAAGAAAAAGAATGAGGAGTCCTTAGTAATCGGAAGTAATTTTCGAGGAAACATCCTCTGGTTGCGGCGGGGTTAATGCCCCGACGCAAGAACTCAATTTATTTTTTAAAGACGGAAATATAATTATGGCGAAATATAATTTGTATCGGGTAATGCCGGAGAAACGGTTTGAGTTGGTTGAGAAATTGCGCAAGGATGGGTTGGAGATGGCCAAGAAGGTTGAGGTTGACGGGTGCGTGTTGGAATTTTTGATTTCGCGCGCGCCGGACGGATCGGATATCTGGTGGACCAAGACATACCGGGATTTTCTTGACGGCGCGGAATTGCCGAAAAATATTGTTTACAGCGCGGCGTTTTTTGTTTACAGCGACGAGTTTTGTTATGCCGCGGCATTGGGGAAGACCTATTTCCAAATCAAAAATTATTGCGATTTGGATTTTGGCATAAATATGGCCCAGCGCATCGCCGCCGACCGCGTGAAAATAAAGAATTCCAAATTTTTCAAATCGCGGCGCAACCGCGTGACCTCCAACTATCAGGCGGGCAACCGTATTGAGTTTGACAGCGGCGAGTCGCTGGATATGATCCGCGCGTCCACGATTGATCCGGCATTGTGGGGCGGCGAGGCCAATTTCGGCGCTTCGGTGCAGTTTTCCATTGATATCTCGCCGGATCAATTGCCGGCATTTATCAAAAGGATTGAGGCGGCTTTGGCTCGACCCGCGCGGATGGATTTACCCAAGGTGATTGCGATCCGCGATGCCGTTAAGTCAAAAGACTTGGACGCCGAGTTGGTGCGAACTTTGGCCAGCGAGGATCACGGCAGAATAGTTTTGATTGCCAATGAAAACTGCCAGTATTCTTTTTATTTGCAGGGCGCTTATGGCGAGCTTTCCGACAAAGGCGAATTCGACAAAAAGGCGTTGCAAAATTTTTTTAATTCGCAGAATATAAATTTGTTGGAGCAAATCAATGAAATCAAAGTCAGAGTTTATGATCCCGAAGGCCGCGAACGGTCGAAGAATCTAAAAGCCTTGATCGATTTTCATGATGAAGAAGGCCGGGTTTGTCTGATTGACGGCAAGTGGTATCGCTATAACCAATCGTTCGATAATTTTTTGCGGCGCGAAGCGGATTCGATCGCGGTTGAAAAAAACAAGGCGGCGGCGGAAGGGAAAAATTTGGATGAATTTATCGAAGCGCAAATCGCCGCCGGTTTCATCGATTGCCGCAAAGCAATCGCGGCAATCGATGAAAAATATCGGGTGAATAAAATCGATCTTTATAAAGACGGTACATTATATTTCATCGAATTCGGCAATATTGAAGCTCCGAATTACGCGGTTGACCAGGCGATCGCCGCGATCAAATATCTGCAAGCGCGCCGCGGCCAGCTGGTTTTGGACGGTCAGACTCTGGATGTCGAAAGGATTTGTTTGTGGCTGGTTCCCGATGGCGGCCGCGAGATCGAAAAAATTTCGCAAATCGATTCATTAAACTTTCTGATGAAAATTTCCGATTTCAAACGCTCGGTTCTTTCGGCCGGGTTCAGGCCAAGAATTAAAGTTGGCTGACTTTGCTTTTTATTCGTATCGGTATTAAGATTTTTGATATAGCACAACAATATGGAATTCAACGAATATCAAAAAATCGCGCGGACTACCGCGATGTACAGCGGGGCGGGGAATAATTTCGCTTATCCGGCTTTGGGATTGTGCGGCGAAGCCGGCGAGGTGGCCGAGAAAATAAAACGGATCGTGCGCGACGGCCGCAAAGAAGCGACCGCCGAAGAATCGAAAGAAATTTCCAAAGAGCTGGGCGATGTTCTATGGTACATAGCCAATCTGGCCGCGGAATTCGGTTTGGATTTGGATATGATCGCGCGGGAAAATTTGGAAAAGTTAAAATCGCGCAAGGAGCGCGGCGTGTTGCATGGATCGGGAGACAACCGATAGCCAATTTCCAATATCCAATTTTCAAAAACCATGGGCAAAGAGGAAAAAAGGGAAATTAATTTGCGGGGCCGCAAGGTGATTTATTATTTGAAGACCAGCACGCGGACGCGGAGTTTGAGGATTTCAATCAAGCCCGGCGGAATCGTGGCGGCGATAAAACCGAATTTTGTCAGCGACCGGAAGGTCGATGATTTTTTAACGCAAAAATCGGAATGGGTGATTGCCAAGATTGATCTTCTAAAAAATAAGCAGCCGATTCTCGCGGCCGGCACTCGCGCGGATTTTAAACGATTATCGCCCAAAGCCCGGGCGTTGGCCCTGGAAAAGATCGGGCGGTTCAACAAAACCTACCGGGTCAACTTCAACCGCGTTGCCATACGCGACCAGAGTACGCGTTGGGGAAGTTGTTCATGCAAGGGCAATTTGAATTTCAATTACCGCATCGTTTTTTTGCCCGAACATCTGGCCGATTATATCGTGGTGCATGAAATGTGCCACCTGCGCGAACTTAACCACTCGACCCGATTTTGGGATTTGGTGGCGCGCGCGATTCCGGATTATGCCGTTCGCCGCAAAGAATTGAAAAACGGCTATTGCTGAAATTGGGGGCGAATGTGTTATGATAAATATGCGGAACTTACGCAAAAGTTGTTATGTTAATCGATATATCAATTTTGTTGAACGAGACCTACGGTTTATTTTTGCATTGGATTGAACAGCACGGCGGCCGGGTGCTTTTGGTGATCTTGATTGCCGGCGCGGTCAACGGTTTGTTCCGCACGGTTTTGTCGAGAAAAAGATTGATGCCCGTTATTGACAATATCCCCCGTCCTAAGTATAAGAATATAATCGGCGAATATCAGAGAAAAAGGATTGAAACCGTGGTTAAAGCACTCAATAACACATTATCAACGACGATTTGGGCGATTGCGATTATTACTGTATTGCCGGAATTCGGGGTTAATTTGGGGCCGATACTGGCCGGGCTCGGGCTGGCCGGGTTGGCGGTGGGAATGGCGGCCAAAGATATGCTGACTGATTTTATCGCCGGATTTTTCATAATCATTGAGGGCGAGTATAGCATCGGCGACAAAGTTAAAATTGGCGGAGTTACCGGAAAAGTTATGGAAGTTTCGTTGCGCCGCACCATTTTGCAGGGTAGCGGCGGTTCAATCCATATTGTTCCCAATCGGGAGATAAAATTGATTAAGCGTTTCGCGGGGAGGAAAAAGGGCGAGCAAGCAAATAATAATCAATCCGCTGTTTAAAGGCGGGTTTGATAAAAAAATGGAAATAGAATCGTTTCCCCGTTCAGTAAACTGGTTTTTTACCACTGGCAGTCCGGTGCCGGAAATTAATTTTTGGCTTTTTATCGTTATCGTGGCTTGGTCGCTGGCTTGGAAAGGCGCGGCGCTTTGGAAAGCCGCGCGCAATAACCAATTATATTGGTTTACGGCGCTGATGCTCGTGAATACCGTGGGTATTTTGGAAATAATCTATATTTATGTTTTTACCAAAAAACGGCCCGAAATCGGTTCAAGTTCGGTTATTAAATAATGTTTTTCGGAAAATCTCCTGTCTTCGGGCGGGAGATTTTTGTTATAGGCGGCTGACAATTTTCAGATCCAATTTTTTTGTTTGAGTTTCCAATATCGCGAAAGTTGCCTGGTAGAACATTCCGGCCAGAGTGCCCGGATTGGCCAGTTGGCATCCGTTGACGCTTTCAATCCACGGCTTGTGGGTGTGTCCGTAAAAAATAAAATCGAATTTTTGTTTTTGGCAACGCAATAAAGCGATTTCCCGGTAATGGCAAAAGCCGATCTTCAAACCGTCAAATTCCATTTGGCCGAAATCTTCGAAAAGCGTGATTTTTTGCGGATAATTTTTTGCGGTAATTTCAACGCTTGGCCGATAATCCATATTTCCGAAAGCCGTGAACACTTTGCCGCTAAAATTTTTTACCAGCCGTTCCAAAGTTTCGCCCGAAGCGATATCTCCGCAGTGGATCGTCGCCGCGGCCGGATATTGCTTGGCATAATCCAGAAATTTGTCCAAAGTCGCCAAATTGTCATGGGTATCCGAAATAATTGCGATTTTCATACTTTAATTCTATCCGATTATCAGTTTTTTCCAAAATGCATCCCGCAGGAGCAAGACACCTGCGAAATATACAAACTTTCGCAGGTGTCTTGCTCCTGCGGGACTGGTTGCGGTAAAATAAAAAATATATTGATGGCGGGTTAATACCCCGCCATCAGCCAAAGGATGTTTCCTTTGGAATCCTCATTCTTTTTGTTCCCCGCAGCAAGCTGACGGGGTATAAAAAGAATAAAGTATGGCACAAAGAAAAGATGAGTTTATAAACGGGAGATTTATCATATCACTTTGCGCGGCGTTGAAGGTCGGGAGATTTTTGTTTGCGATGATGATCGCTGGCGCGGTATTTTTTCTTTGTATGAATTCAATAACTTAATTCCGGTAACGATTAGGCGGCAGCGGGAGAAAAGAGAACAGTTTAAAGAAAAAGTTCGCAGGCGTCTTGCTCCTGCGGAGCTTACGGTTGCGACACAGCAAGACCAAAGGGATAAGTTGGTGGAGATTTTGGCGTTTGTTTTTATGCCGAATCATATTCATTTATTATTGCGGCAGTTGAAATTCAACGGAGTCAGTTTTTTTATGCAGAAATTCGGCTCTGGATATGCGAATTTTTTCAATAAAAAATACCAAAGAAAGGGGCATTTGTTCCAGAGCAAATTCAGGGAAAGCCATATTGACGGCGATGAATATCTGAAAACCGTTTTAACTTATATCCACACGAATCCCATTTCGATCATTGAACCCGGATGGAAGGAGGCGGGCATAAGAAATCCTTCCAAGGTGATCGAGTTTTTGGAAGAATACCGCTGGTCGAGTTATTTGGATTATTTGGAAAAGAAAAATTTTCCCTCCGTAACCGAAAGAGACTTTATTCAGAACATTTTTGGGAGTTTTCAGAACATTAAAGAATTTGTTGATGCGCGGATATACTCGTCGCGGATCTCGCAAATATAAATGTAAAAATTCGCAGGTGTCTTGCTCCTGCGGCATTAAAAAGTTCGCAGGAGCAAGACACCTGCGAACTCGGTCTTTTAAATTGTTTTTGGCGTGGTTTGGTGATAATATATCCATACCGTGAGGATGGGTTTTTAGCTTAATCAATTTTTTGGAACATGGATTCGCCGATTGAGGAAATAAAAAGCCGGCTGGATATCGTTGATATTGTCGGGCAATATTTGAAACTGCGCAAAACGGGCGCCAATTTTTCCGCGTTGTGCCCGTTCCACTCCGAAAAGAGCGGATCGTTTTTCGTTTCGCCGGCGCGGCAGACTTGGCGGTGTTTCGGATGCCAGAAGAGCGGGGATATTTTTACTTTTATCCAAGAAATCGAGGGCGTGGAATTCGGCGATGCGTTGCGGATTCTGGCGGCCAAAGCGGGCGTTGAATTGAAGAGACAAACGCGTGAAGCGGTGGAAATGAAAACCGAACGGCAGCGGTTGTACGATGTTTGCGAACTTGCGTCAAGATTTTTTGAAAAACAATTGGAGGCCAGCGCGATCGGCAAGAAAGCAAAGGAATATCTTCTGGGCCGGGGCTTGTCCGAGAAAAGTATTTCCATGTGGCGCATCGGTTATTCTCCGGACGCATGGCAGGGACTGCATGATTTTCTGGCTTCGGAAGGGTATACCGATGCCGAGATCATCGCGGCGGGGTTGGCCGGATCCGGGAATGGCGGCCGGGTTTATGATCGTTTTCGCGGCCGGATAATGTTTCCGATCTTTGATTTTAATTCGCAAGTGGTGGGATTTGGAGGGCGGATATTCGAAAATAAATCCAAGGATGATAGCAAGGGTTCAGCCGCCGAAGCTTTAGCCAAGGCGGTTGGAGTGAAAGAGGCCAAGTATTTGAACACGACCAACACTTTGCTTTATGATAAAAGCCGGATTCTTTACGGTCTTGACCGTGCCAAGCTCGCGATCAGAAAATCAAATGCCTGCGTTTTGGTGGAAGGCTACACCGATGTGATTATGTCGGCGCAGGCAGGCGTGGAAAATGTGGCGGCAAGTTCGGGTACCGCGCTTACGGCCATGCAATTAAAAATGATTAAGCGGTTTACTGACAATATCGTGTTGGGGTACGATATGGATATTGCCGGCGATACCGCGAATCGCCGCGGCATTGATTTGGCATTGGCTCAAGGTTTTAATGTGAGCGTGGCGCGGCCGCCTTTCGAGGGTAAAGATCCGGCCGATGTTATCGCCCAAAGCCCCGAAGAGTGGCGCAAGGCCGTGGCGAACACCCGGACGATTATGGATTTTTATTTTGACCGGGCGTTTGCGGCCGACGACAAGAACACTCCCCAAGGCAGAAAGAAAATCGTTGGTTTTGTTTTGCCGGTGATTAAAATGATTCCCAACGCGGTGGAACAGGCATATTGGTTGCAAAAGATTGCCGATCGGTTGGAGGTGCGCGATATTCATTACGAAGATTACTTGCGCCAAGAGCTAAAAAAGGTTAAGCTAAACGAATATATATCCGAAGGGGTTAATAATGCGGTGTCCGCGCCGGCATTGCCGAGGGAAAAGCGTTTGGAAGAACGCCTATTGGCACTTTCCATCAAATATCCCAAAATCGCGGGACTTATTGAAAAACCGGCGCTTGATTCATTTTCCGCTTCGGCCAAGGAAATTATCGAAAAGATAAAAACCGTGGAAAATTTCAACGGCGAAGGGCTTGGCAACGGCGCCAAGGACCTTTACGAAGCGATTTTTATGGAAGCGGAAAGCGAAACGATCGATGAGAAAGCCGCAGTCGGCGAAGCGGAGTTTCACTCCGGACGGATAAAAGGTATTTTATTTAAAAATTCTTTGGCAAATCTTTCGCGCGAGTTGCTTGAGGCTGAAAAAAAGGGCGACGCCCAAACCGCGGCGCGTTTGCGCGATCAATTTAATTTGTTGGCAAAGTCGTCCGCTCAAATTCCGCCAAAATCGGAAAAATGACACATATGGCTACTCAAAAAAAATCCGTTAAAAAATCGGCAAAAATTAAAAAACCGGCGGTTGCCAAAAAAATCAAGAAGACCGTAAAACCCAAGGTTAAAAAACCGGCGGTTAAAAAGCGTTCTTCGGTGAAAAAGGAGGGAATGTCGGCCAAGGTTTTCGATCCGCGCAAATTGGAGATTTTTCTGGAAAAAGGCCGGGAAAGGAATTTTGTGACATATTCGGAAATTATGTCATTTTTTCCGGATGTCGAAAAAGATATCGACGGTTTGGACGAGCTGTACCAGATGCTTGATTCGCGCGGAATCGAAGTCAAAGAGGCGCGCGAATTTTTGGAAGTCGGTCCGGCGGCGGCCAAGCGGCGTTTGGAGTCGAAAATCGATCCGGTGCAGATGTATCTGAAAGAGATCGGCCAGATTCCGGCGTTGACCGCGCATGACGAAAAAGATCTCGCCAAAAAAATCGAAGCGGGCGATATGGAAGCCAAAAAGCGATTGACGCAATCGAACTTGAAATTGGTGGTGTCGATCGCGCGCAAATATATCGGCCGGAGCGCGCATCTGACTTTGCTGGATTTGATCCAGGAAGGCAATTTGGGATTGTTTCGCGCCGTGGAAAAATTCGATTGGCGCAAAGGCTATAAATTTTCAACCTATGCCACATGGTGGATTCGCCAGGCGATTACCCGGGCCCTTGCCGATCAGGCGCGCACCGTGCGTATTCCGGTGCATATGATTGAAACCATTTCCAAGTATACTCAAGCGAAAAGAAAACTGCTGCAGTTTTTGGGCCGCGAGCCGTTGCCGGAGGAAATCGCTTCCGAACTCGGTTTGGAGGTTTCCAAAGTGCGTTATATCCAAAAAATTTCTCAAGATTCGGTGTCGTTGGAAACGCCGGTGGGCGAAGAAGGCGAAGACAGCATTTTGGCCGAGTTTATCGCCGACGATAAAGTGACATCGCCCTCGCTGGACGCGGCAAGGAGCTTACTGAAGAACCGCCTGCACGAAGTCTTGGTTGATTTGACGCCGCGCGAACAAAAGATATTGGCGTTGCGTTTCGGCCTGGAAGACGGCGTTACCCACACCTTGGAAGAAGTCGGCCAGGAATTCGGCGTAACGCGCGAGCGCATCCGCCAGATCGAAGCCAAAGCCCTGGAAAAAATCCGCAACCACGCCTCTTTGAAAAAACTCCGCGACTATTGATTTTAATTTGAAAAACGCGAGCCAACTTTGCGCTTTTCATATATTGCTTGAATTCAATTATGATCTACAAAAGTATTGTGATTTCTGGGTTGGCCGGCGCGGGGAAAACGACGCTGGCAAAAAAGCTGAGCGGCATTTACGGCTGGCCGGTATATTCCGTGGGCGATTTGTGGCGGGCTCGCTGGGAAAATAAGTATCCCGATAAAGATATCGCCTTCGAAGAATTCTGGCGCACAACTTCAACTCAGGAAAATTTGCAGACAGATACGGATTTTCGCGCGATTGTGGCCAAGGAAAATGTGGTGGCCGACGGCCGGTTCGCGATTCATCTGCGCAACTTGCCGGCGTTGCTGGTTTTTTTAACGGCCGATTTGGAAACCCGCGCGGCGCGGGTTTTAGGAATGGAAAAATACAAAGAAAAAACGCTTGATGAGATTAAACAGATTCTTCGCCAACGCGAAGTGGATGAGATTGCTTTGGGTCGCCGGTTGTATAATTACGATTACCGCGATTCTTGCTATTATGATCTGGTGATAAATACAAAGTCGCTGTCGGTGGAAAATGAAGCCGCGATCGTGGACAGCGTGATGCCAAAAATAATTTAAATTGATGAAATATAAAAGCATTGTCTTTTCCGGATTGCCGGGCGCGGGCAAAACCACACTGGTAAAGAAGCTTAGCCAGAGTTATAATTGGCCGCTGTATTCCGTGGGCGATTTGTGGCGCGCAAAGTGGGCGCAAAAATTTCCCAATAAGGAAGTGGCGTTTGAAGAATTTTGGCGCACCAGCGCCACCCGCGACTTGGAGCAAGTGAACATTGATTTCGCGCAAGTTATTATCAAGGGTGATGTGGTGGGCGACAGCCGTTACGCGATTTATTTGCGCAATTTGCCGGTGCTTTTGGTGTTTTTGTCGGCGGATTTGGAAACCCGTTCGTCGCGGGCGTTCGGCTTGGAAAAATACAAAAACAAATCGATTGAGGAAGTAAAACAAATTCTGCAGCAGCGCGAAGTGGATGAAATCGCTGCCGGTCGCCGTTTGTATGGTTATGATTACCGAGATTCCTGCTATTACCACATTTCGTTTAACACCGGAATGCTAACTCAAGAAGAAGAAATCGCGATTGTGGACAGCGTGATGAAAAAATAGCCGTTTTTGCCGCGCCCATCGCAAATACGCTCATCGCAAACCTTGATATTTTTCTTCTCTTGAGTTATTATTTATTCGTTGGAAAAAATATTCCGGCGTGGCGCAACGGTAGCGCGGTTCGCTGTTAACGAAAAGGTTGTAGGTTCGAATCCTACCGCCGGAGCCCAGTAGTTGAAAAATCAGAATTTGCAGCTAAAGGCACCGTATCGCACGGTGTTTTTGGGCTGTCATTTAATTTGACAACATCATATAAATATTGTACTGTTTTCGTTGCAACGAGCCGCCTGCACATTACAAAACAACGAGGCGAGCGTTTTGGATGTTCTGCGATAAGTAAGAATTCCTAAAACGTTCGCCTTGTGAACCGATAAATCGTTTGCGTGATCGAGGCGACAAAAACGAAAGAGGTGGTATGCAGTGGTAAATTCCATTGGTAACCCGACGAAAGAACTAACTGCGGGCCAGATAGCCAGACTGTTGGCTTCTTGGCATAAAGGCATGGAAAAATCAGGTCTGTCATTAAATGACCTGCAAAGAGGAATAGAAGACGTCAAGCTGCGAAAGGGTTTGATTGGCATTTGGCATCGCGAGTCTTCTGAGCCATCACCCGAGTGGAAGCGCTCAAAAACCTTCAGGAATTGGTTCATGCTGTATCCAAGCCAAGTGACTGGAAGATTGGCGACATGGTATGAACGCATGGAGAAATTGGGCTTAACGGTTGATGACTTGCGACGAGCAAACGCCGATGTCCAGCTGAGAAGATGCCTGATATGGTATTGGCATATCGAGAGCTTAACGCTTTCTCCCAGCCAGAAACGAGCCAAGGAAATAATGGGTAGAAATATGCTCGAGGTCAAAGAAGTGGTTGAGTGCCTTGGATTGAATCCAGACAACAATCAACTACTTGCCCTTGGTCAAGTGCCATTCTCCGAAGACATTCTCGAAAAATGCAAGAATACTCATATCTTGGTTCCAATCTTCCCGCTATCCATAAAAAATATTATGGATTTGACGAGGCAGACATTCCATGAAAGGACTCTTTGGCATGAGCATTATATGTTCGAGGAAGAAACCGGGTTTCCTGAATGGCAGCTGATTTGCAAAACCTTGGCGCCGAAATCTCTTAATCAAACTTGGAAAAAGCAATTAGCACATCTTGGGAAAAAAGAAGAGGTGCCAAGTGCAATAGTAATGGTTTCCGCGCTAATCAGTTACTACCTAATAACCGGTGAACGATTGTTTGAAAATGCGATAGGACGAACATCGACTTTCGGTCATCGGGGCGGACCGGCGCCACAACTTAATGTTGGGCCATTTCCGCCCGAAGGTCTCAAGGTAGACGATTTCTGCGATTGGTTGCCTAACTGGAGCTTTGTCGGAAACTTCTGTGCTATGAAAAAGAATCTCTAATTTAGTTGGTCAATTTTGCCTCACCAACTTGTGTTCGCCAAATCATAATCGGCGAACCATTTTTATTATAATGCGCAACCTAAACTTGATTTTCCCAAACGATGATGAATAATTTTGAATCGAGCTGTCGACTGATGTTATCAAAGACTTCTTTTTATATACAGACTGCATTGTTTATTCAAGTCAGTTCGACTTTTAGCTGCGAAACTAGAACTTGTCCTGGGTTGCAAGGCGGGGGCTACCGCGAGCCCCCGGAGCTGGCTAATGAACCCAGTAGCTTGGCGTCTTCCATACTGGATTTGATAAACGGATAAATCCGGTAGAGTTCGGAAAATATGTCAGTGCCGGAGCCCAGCAGTTGAAAAATCAGGATTTGAGGCTAAAGGCACCGTATCGCACGGTGTTTTTGGGCTGTTTTTGGGCTATTAGATCTTTTACCAAAATGTTATATTTAAACTATATTTAAATATAATCTGCATGAACCGAAAAACTTCGGAGAAAAATATTCGCAATCTTACGCGTCTCGGCAAAACTTCTCTTTCGATTACCATTCCCAGAAACTTGATTCTGGAACTCGGCTGGCGCAAAGGCCAAAAGGTGGTCGTCAAAAAGCGCGGCAAAGGTTTGACAATAGAAGATTGGCAAGAAAAACTGCCCTAAAAGTCTAACCCTTTTAATTCCGACGGGTTTAATAAATCCGAGTAAATCAGATTTTTTTAATGTAGTCGTGGAGTATGGCTAAATCGGAAAAAATCAAAATTATTGGTATATCGGGTAGTCCAAGGAACAAAAATACCAATTACATGTTGAAAACAGTCCTTGACGCTACGGGTTGTCTTTATGAGTTAATTTTGTTGAAAGACAAAAACATAAAGCCGTGTTTAGCTTGCGGTGGATGTTTCCATTCGCATAAATGCGTCGTAAACGATGATATGCAAGATTTATATGGCAAAATGTTAGATTCAGATATTATTATTTTTGGTTGTCCGACATATTTTGCCAATGTTACCGCTTTAATGAAAAATTTTATGGACAGATGTTTGCCGCTTTATCTTTCGGAAGGATTAAAAGATAAAAAGGCTGCTTTGCTTGCCGTAGGCAACTTTAAGAAAGGAGAGGTGCGATTTTTGGATAATTTTGACGCGGAAAAAGCAATGCAAACATTGGCGGGTAGAAAGATATTGGAAGAACCCGTTAAAAAATGTCTTGATATTATGAATTTTTTTTGTACCCAACATATGGGGATGAAAATAGTTGGCAGTGTTCTTGCAATTAACGGAAATTCGCAATCAAAAGAAAATGAATTGATAAATTTGGGAAAAAAACTAATTTCAAGGGAAAATAAATAAAATTTATGGAATCTGATATACAAGGTGCAGATAAATTATTCAATAAAGTGTTGGAGGAAGCAAAGAACGACCCAAATATTCTCGCCTTTTGGCTTGATGGCTCGCGAGGCAAGGGTATTATTAAACACGCTGAATCAGATTATGATTGTATGATGATAGTTGCAGATGAAGTATTAAATGAATATAAGTCGCGTTACGAAAAAATCGGCAATCCGGTATTTGAGCTTGGGGTTATGACGCTTAATGAATTCAAGAAATTTGCGGCTTGGGACAGCGATATGGTTTGGTATCGCTATAATTATGTTGGGATTAAACCGCCGTTGGTTGATAAAACCGGTCAAATTAAAAAGCTTTTTGATGAAAAAGCGAGCATACCGGAAAATGTAAAAAGAAAGTTTATTAGCGATGCACTCGATTATTATGTAAATGAGGTCTATCGTTCATTGAAATGTTTTCGTGATGGTCAAATTGTGGGAGCGCGATTAGAAGCATCAGAATCAATGTTGCCGCTACTTAATACGGTTTTCGCGATTCACGGGAGGTTGCGGCCTTATTATAAGTATTATGAGTGGGAGTTAAGGAACTATCCTTTAAGCAAATTGAGTATTTCGGGAGATGAATTTACAAAACAAATATTGATTATTTTGGGGAACGCCGATATCAAAGTTCAACAGAAACTTTTAATGGAGATAGAGAACATCACGCGCAAAGAAGGTTATGGCGATGTTTGGGATAGTTGGGGTGATAAAATAGATTGGATGAGGCATTTCCAAATGTAAATAATGTTTTCACCCTGTCGGTCTTGCCGCAGGGAACAACTTAAGGGGGTGGTTTGGTAGGGGGATATCCCCCTACCATCACGCGC
>LQYC01004333.1_pt1 | contig 22582 bp, 24 predicted proteins | sample 661771 | NCBI WGS metagenome assembly LQYC01 (sample SAMN03483023, study PRJNA281117) | bioreactor metagenome | isolation source: benzene-degrading methanogenic enrichment culture from a contaminated... | place: USA: oil refinery in Oklahoma | collected 2011-05
GATGAGGCACGTTTCGGTCGCATTTCCGACACGAGACATTGCTGGTGTCCGAAACCTTTTCGTCCCGTATGTTATTCAATGGTAACTCAGGAATGACATTTTTTCTAATTACGACACAGTCTCTCAAAAAGGAGGGGTAGGAAAGACGACTACTTCTATCAATTTGGCCGCTGAAATAGCTCTTCAGAAAATTTTCTTTAACCCCTTGTCCCGGCCAGCGTTTTTCATACGCCATCTCGAGTAATTTTATTGCCTACGTGGCTCTCCCCAAAAGTTTTCGATACACCTGCACGTGAAGGTCACACTCTTGTTTTTCAGAGTAGTTATTGTGTGCGAGGCTCTTACTTTCCTCCCCCATCTTTTTTCGCAAGCAAGGATTACGCGCGAGCTCTATCGCTCGCCGGGTTAATGCGTGCTGATCCTCAACCGAGAAAATAAAACCATTTATATTTTCTTGGACCAAGGCCAGATTCCCTTCCGCGCTGCTTGCCAGTATCGGCAGACCCTCAGCCATGGCCTCAAGGATGGCTCCGGACATGCCCTCATGAAACGAGGTGTTCATCACTACATCAGCGGCCCGCATTAATTCTCGCACGTCACGCGGCGGAAGCCCGCCGAGGGAGCGGAAACAGCTTAGGTTTTCGCTTAAAGCAAAGACTCGATCAGCCTCTTCTTTATCCATGACCGGGCCGACATGAAGGAGGACAACCCCAAGCGCCTGCTTTTTGACTTCGTAAAAAGCCTTGATTGCCAAAGAAAGATTTTTTATGGGCCGAATCCCTCCTGCCATTAAAAAAACTATTGCCTCTTGCCCGATTCCGTATTTTGTTCGAATCGTGTTTCGGTCTTCACCACTATCGAGGGGAGCTATTCCTTGCGGGATAATATGAATTTTATTTTTAAGCATCGGAAGCGAGGCGGAGAGCGAAATGGCCGCTGGTTCATGAAATACAATTAATGCGTCGGAATGTTCCAGATTTTCTTTGATATGCACAGGAGGGTCCTTTATTCCACACCAGGGCGCATAGTCAGTGCCCGTCAGCGTGATTACCCATGGAGCTCGCAACCGGTTCCGTAAGCGCTTTATCCATGGGGATGTCCGTTCGGCATTAAAGCTATGGATAATCTTAGGTGAAAACAATATCACCTGCTCAGGCCTGTCTTTATGGGAATTAAAAAGAGCAACGTTATAGCCTTGTTTGACCAAACCCTTCTGCAGGCGGTCAGTCAGAATGCTGTTTCCGCAATAATCCGGGAGCGTAAAAGGACTGACGAGAGCTACCTTAATCATAATCCTTGCAGATCGTGAAAAGAGATTAATGTAATCTGTTCATGCTTCAGGGCCGCAAGCACCTCCGGGTTGGTCAGGGCCGCAAGCTCTTCTTCATGCTGTGATTGTGAGGAAAGCGGCATTGAAACATTCCGGTATCCCGGGTGACACATTAGTTCGGTAGTACCCGGAGGAAGTTTACGAAAAAATTTTCGGAGCGATTCAATGTCAGAAACCCGGGGAAACTGAATCCCGGCAAAATGCTCCGGGAAAAGGAGACCAAAAGATTTAAACACAAGATATGCCCGCTTGGCAAGTAAGCCGAAAAAATATTTCTTGAAGGCTTTGGGCTGAAAATAATGCCTGGGGGTTTGAAATTTCTCCAGCGGCATCCGGATTTTTTTAAAGTTAAAATCCCGCGCCAGACGCGCTACTACTTCCGCGATATGGGGAAAGATATGAAGGTGGTTATTCCCGTCAAGGTGATCAGGGGTAATGCCTAATTCTCGCAAACGAGAAATCTGAGCGGCAAATTCCTCTTCAACTTCTTTGAGGTCATACTGATGAAGCAAAGCTCGGCGCCAGGCGTTTTTCTTTTTAAAAAATTGATTGTTTTCATCGACCAGATTTGTAGCTCGCTTGTTTACGGGCGCGCCTTTGGTGAGATTAAGGTGAACGCCGATCCGGGAGCCAAATACGGCCTTAAGCTTTGACACAGTCTCTGCGTTAAAAGGTAAATTAGCAATGACCGAGACACTGGTAACGATGCCTTTTTCACCGGCTTCCAGAATGCCTCGGTTTCGTTCCTCATCCGAATTAAAATCATCAGCATTGACAATGAGGTTTCGCACAACCATTTTCAACCCCTAATTCCTTCCAGACCAAATTGAAAAAAAGGAAGATACCTTTGCGCTTGCGTGTCCCAGGTCCATTTTGCCTCAATGATTTTTCTCGCCTGCTTTCCCATTTCAATCCGCACATCTTGCCTATCCCGAAGCCTTATCACTGCCTCGCGAATTGCCGGCATAGTACGCTCGATAAGAATCCCGTTTACTTCATCCGAAATTAATTCCGGAGCAACTCCCACGCGCGTTGAAATAACCGGCACCGCGCAGGCTGAAGCTTCTAAAATCGGATGGGGGCCGCCTTCGGTGCGGCTGGCGCAGATATAGGCATCAAGCCCCTGATAAAAAGGAACCATTTCTTCATGGGTGCGCCAGAAGGTTTCCCGGTCAGCCATTTTAAAGGTGACTCCTGAGAGGCCATCCAGTGCCGGGAGGATAAAGTCTTCAATCCCCCGTTTTCCCGGATGGTTTGTTCGTGAGCCGGCCCAGCCGAGGATAAGTTTTCCCGGAGGAGAAGAAACGGTTCCTCCGGGCCGCGGATGAAATAACTGGTGGTCAACTCCATGGGGGGTATAAAATAAAGCCGGATGGAGATTTTTAAAAATATCAAAAAGCATGACTGAAGGCACATTGAGGGCTTTGAATTGCTGTAAAAATTTTATGGTATCGGAAGAGGGAGGAAGTCCCTGACCCCCATCCCATTTAAAGTGACAACGGATTCCGGTAATCGTATTTTTGGGGAGCTTAACATTAAGTTGTGCCTGTTTCACTTGAGGGAAGTCGGTAAGGCAAAGGAGGTCAAAATTTCCTTCTCTGATTTTTTCTTCAGCATTTTGATTAAAGGCTTTTTCAAAATCAAAAAGGTGGTTTAGGCGCCGAATGACATTATCCGCCGCGCGCTCCAACGCCCACCCCGGAACATCAGGGATTATGAGGATTTTTGGTTTCATAGAAGCATGCTCATATAAAAAGATGTGGAGATCATTTTAAGCTTATTGTAACCTAAATTTAGTAATGTTCAACCCTGATAGACCTGTTTATGCGGTCATCCTGGAAGAGTTTTAAAGCTTTTTTTTACTTGTTAGTTTTAATTCAATTTGATAACATTCCAAAAAAATCCAATAATTTTGTAAAGTTGTTTTAGATTTCGCCTTTCTCAAAGCGTTTTTACTGGCGGTGAACTTTTTTTATTCCCTTCACTTGGGAAAATATAATTCCAAGGAGCTGAATTTCTGGAGTCGATTTCGGGGCAGGCTCAATCATGGCCGGGATTATCGTTAGATAGTGATCATGAATTGTGAGCCATCCCATAGCGGGATAACCCATAAGGGACAGATTTTGATTAACATGCAAAAGACGATCACGATTACCGCATTTCGCCGACCTGAATATTACGAAAAATTACTCAAAAGTTTGGTTCGCAATCATATTGCGTCGTTTGAAATTTTTGTTCACATTGACCCGTCTGATGTTGTTGATGATATGAAAAATCTAACCGCTCACTATTTAAAAAATGTACGGTACACCATTACGGTAAATGAGGTAATAAAAGGGATAAAGGAAAATCCGTTTTTAGCTTTAGACAATGTTTTTTCTCGAGGGTCAAAACTGAACGTGTATTTGGAAGAGGACATAGTGATTTCGCCGGACGTGATGGATTTGGCCCAATGGTATGCGTCGGTTGAGCATAAGGACTTGCTTTGTCTGAATTTAATTTATGGAGGTTGTTTCAGCACCGGGCTGCTGTCAACAGAAGGTTATCCGGTGCAATTAATGAAAAATAAGACATTTAATTCGCTGGGGTTTATCTGCACGGATAAACAGTGGCAGACTCATTTTAAAAAGACCTGGCACAAGTTCCCAAAAAATTTTTGCCAGTATGAGGGGCGGCAGACCGATGGATGGGATATCGTGATGTATGATTATCTCCTGGAGCAGAAAAATTTGTTTGTTCTGTCACCTCTGTTGGCGAGAGCAGTTCATAGCGGGAGAGAAGGAGGCGTGTATTGCAGCGCTGAGTTTCATGATAAAACATTTTATAAATTTCCCATTGCGGACAGCGAGACAGGACATCAGTATGTAATTATAGATGCTACTGCTCCAGAACTGACACGAGCGGTGAGGTCGAGCATTTATCTGTATGAGGAATTGGGGACGTGCCTGCGGACAATCAAAAAGAAGTCGGAGGACCTATCGAATATTCAGACTAAAAACAAAAAACACTGGTGGTCGAGGTTGTGAAAGACGGCCCACGCAATAGGCAGAGTGTTCAACAATTTTTATAAATTTGAGTCCAAGGCAGAAAAAGACTTTCCTGATGTGAAAGCTCCGGGCGAGAAGAACCAAAAATTCTATGGTGCCTTAACTAATACAAACGCATTTATTGTTTTTACATTTTGTCGCCCTGAACTCGTTTCAGGGTCTCATAATATATTGATTTTATTAGATGCTGAAACAAGTTCAGCATGACATTTTGCCTTGATATGCTAATTACGACACAGTCTCTAATACGATGGTTGTCCATAGGTTGCCCGCGGCTTTTAAAAAAATCGGCTCGCATACCATAAGGTTGTTCGCCCCAATTTCCGTGCCCCTCGAAAAACTATACGAAACGGTACCTTCCAAAGGGGTGGCATATTCCAATAGGAAAGATTTTTGGAGAACTGCATAAGTTTTTTCCAAAAACCGACCTCTCCCGTTAACCGCGAGTTGATTAACCAGAATTTTACCAAACCCGACAAAAACGTTGGGGGACTGGTGGAATATCGGTAGACCCGGTACTCTCTTTTTGATACTGGTGTGTTTTGCAAGGTTTTTAAAACCTCAGCTGAAACCGGGGCATCAAACTTATCCCGTAAATACGCAAATGTTTCCCTTAAGGGCATTGTCACCCGGCATTTTTGAGCCTGTAACAGAAGACGGCTCCAGTCAATTTCGGATTTTGCGACTTTCAGGATCACAATTGCATCTGTCACCCAGCGCAGATGGGGAGCTGCATCCCAAGCCGCACCATGCACACAGACATGTAAAAGCTGGTCTGTCGGATTGAGGGTAAGGGTCGACACACCCTGGATGTTGATCGCTTGTGCTCCTTCCCAAAAATCATCATCAGCGTCAGCCGTAAGGTTGCCCCTTAACAGGTGCCAATGGAAATCAAGCTCACAGTCGCTACTGTCATTGAAGGATTCTGAGTGTCGAAGCAACCTATATTCTTCAGACAGGTCCCTTTTCGGCGTCCAGCCTAAACCCTTGAGCAAAGTAATAGCTTCTAAAGCCTGTCGGGTCGGAACAAGAACATCAAAATCATCCATGGCACGCAGCCCGTAATCCCGGTAATACTGCAAAGATAAGGCTGCCCCCTTGAGAATCATCGTCTTAATGCCCGCAGCGCAAAAAGACTTTAAGACCGGGGTCATATGGTGGAATAATCGCTGGTTTTTATACCAGTGCAGTCGATAGATTCCCTTTAGTTTTTCTATCAGCGGGTCATTCCGTTCCTGGTCACACAGATTGCGATAAACGAGAGGGAGGAGACGAAAGGAGCCGAGGTCAAGTTTGTCCACTTCAATATCAGTGCGTTTCTTCCATAAGCGCCAGGCATTAAGGGACCTCTCCCCCTGGAAAAGCGCGGCCTGTAACAGTAACTCCTGCTCCGGGTTTGGCCAGCACCCCCCGCGAGGTAAAAGTGGGGATGTTCCTCGGGACCTCATTGTTCCGATACTCCCATGGGCTTCCAATTTTTGAGCGAGAGAGTTTCGTAATCGCCTTTTAGTTTAATACCTCCTTTTTCAAGAATATTAATTTCTTTTACCTCCCGCAAAATATCCATATTGTGGCTAATGATCAGAATCGCAGGAACCGGGTCAAGATTCCTGAGGTTCTGCATAAGTTTTTGTATCGATGCATTATCAAGATGATTATCCGGTTCATCGAGGATAAGGAGCCTCGGTTCACCCATTAAGGCCCGAGCAATGGCGATCCGCTGGCGTTCTCCTCCGGAAAGCTTCGTGCCACTTTCTCCAACAAACGTTTCGTAGCCTTGGGGCAACCGCTGAATAAAGTCATGCGCGGTCGCTTTTTGGGATGCCTCGACCACTTGTTCCCACTGCGCATCCGGGTTTCCATAGGCGATATTTTCCAGAATGGTTCCGGAAAATATTATGGGGTCTTGTCTTACCACCCCCATATACCGCCTCAAATAGGTAAGGTCCAGCTCCGTAAAGGGATGGTCATCCGCGTACACTTGCCCCGCCTGCGGTCGGTATAATCCAAGGACAAGGTTGGCGATCGTGCTCTTCCCAGCGCCATTAGAGCCTACAACCGCAATGGGAGCAGCGGGAGAAAGAGTAAGGCTAATGTCGTGCAGTATCGATTTATCCTTAAAATTAAAATCTACTGACTCAAGAGTTATTTTCCCCTGAAAGTCTATCCTCTTTTTGCCAAAATAAGGTACGGTGTCTCTTATCTCAATCCAGTTATACAAGGTATTTAAGGATTCAGTGCCTTCGATTAATTGCGGAAAGCACCCAATGATCACGAGAACATGATTTTTGAGTATATTAACAGCGGCAAAAAAGGACATGAATTCTCCTAAAGTCATGCGTCCTGTTGCGATTGACCTTCCCCCAACAATAAAAATTAAAATAGTTGAAGAGGCTACAATAAGAATTTGAATGGAATTATACGCTGTCGTAAGCCAGGCCATATCATTGCTGGAGGTGCGTAATTGCTCAATGTTCTTCTGCTGTCTTTCCAGTTCAAACTCTTCGGCGGCCTGAATCCGAGTAAGGTCCATCATCTGCAAAACAAAGAATATTCCCTTACTGTATGCCTCAAATGATTTATGGAAAGCGCGAACATGCTTTCGAACGATCTTCCCGATCGCCCGGCTTACCACAATGAAGAACGGCACCAGACAAAAAAGCAATAAAAATAAGGACACATTAAAATATATCAAAACCCCGCTCAAAGCCATGCCAATAAAAACACTGGGCATCAACTGGCCTATCAGGGCGTTGCCCATGACATCAAGGCGCTCAGTATCCTGGACGGCGATAGTGTGTAACTTGCCCCGGTCAGCTTCGGTGTTGAAAAAATGAGAAAGGGTATAAAATTTTTCCAGCACCTCACTTCGAAGTTTTTGAGTTACCATTTTAGTTATCTTGAGAATCAGATACCGAATCCAGATAGTAAGTCCACTATTCAGAAGGTAGAGGGAAAAAAGTCCCAAGCCAATAAGCACCAGGGTGGAAAACTTACCGGTAAAAATCACCTTGTCAAAAATATACTTGACCAGCAAAAGGATCGCCAAATTAATAGCCGCCTGTCCCGCGGAAATAAAAACGGTCAAGAAAAGTTTTAGAAAACCCCCCCGGTAAAACCGCAGGTAGTAACGCCACGCTTGTACATTCACAGATCGTCTTGTGCTCTCATTCGTCATTGTTCTTTTTCAGCAGCTCCTTTTCGTCGTCGATCAAGAGAGGCTTTAACAATTTTCACATAATCACTTCGGGAGGCGCGCTCCCGGATACCCATATTCCCATCATGAATTCTCCTCATTAAAACCACGGAGGGCACGAGAAAGCTTTTAAGCCCTATTTCTTCTGCCCGCAAATACCAGTCAATGAATTCTCCCACCCGCCATTGAGTAGAAAATCGTCCCGCTTGCAAAAAAGAAGCCCTTTTAATAAGCATGGTGCCCGGCACATAGCCAGGAATAATTTCCGGTTCTTCATTAAAAACAGCACCTGAAGCACGGCTGTAAAATTGCCTCACATTTCCAAATACCATGTCCATTGCAGGATTGTCTCCGAAACTTTTCATCTGGCAGGCTAATTTATCCTTAACCCAGATATCATCCGCGTCCAGAAAAGCAAAAAAATCTCCTCCGGCTAATTCCACCCCTTGGTTTCTCGCTGCCCCCGCGCCACTGCGGGTTTGAAAATAATACCTCACTAAAGCGCCAAAGCTTTTTGCTACCTCTGCACTGCCGTCGGTTGAACCATCATCCACGACAATAACTTCGTGAGGGGGATACGTCTGGCTCAGAACACTCTCAACCGCTTCCGCCAGAAAACGCTTCCCATTCCAAACTGGGATAACCACACTCACCAAAGGTTCACTCATGCCATCTTTCTACTTTGAGGTTTCAGGGTCAACAGTCCCAACCTTGACCCCTTCGGGAAAATCCGGCAGGAGATCAGCAACGCCTTTATTCTTCTCGCGACGCCTATCCAGTGACTTTTTAAGAGCCTTAAACATATTGAGAGAAGTTAAATTTTGCCCCCGGGTCATATTGGCTTCATGAAGACGATAAAACAGGGTCACCTGGTCAAGTATCAGAATTGAAGCTCTGCACTCGCGGGCGCGCATAAACCAATCAAGGTCTTCGCCATAACGAAGCGCAGGATCAAATAAGCCAACTTTATCAAACACCTCCTTCCGAAAAAGTGCGCTTCCAATATGAAAGGCAACCGAGGGTTCAATAAAGTCTTTTATTGCTCCCTCTCGCTCGAACAACACGGCTACCTTTCCCATGACAATTTTCGTCTCGAGAAATTTTTTCATGCCTTCCAGCATCAGGGAAAGACTATCTTCGGGCCACAGATCATCTACATCGAGAAATCTGACGACCTCCCCCCGAGCAATTTCCAAACCCTTGTTTCGCGCCGCGGAAGGACCGCTATTCGTCTGATAAACATATTTTACCTTATCCTTAAAATCAGCGATGATTTTTGCGGTCTCGTCAGTGGAGCCATCATCAACAAAGATAATCTCCAGAGGCGTGTAGTGCTGAGCGTTAATATTTTCCATAGCCCCACGGATAAAGGCAGCGCCGTTGAAGACCGGAACGATTACACTCACCACGAGAGGGGTTTGCTCCATCATCCGTGCACCAATAAAAAATTTTCTATCGCCCGCGCGATACCCGATACGTCGGTATCCAGTTCGAGCGTATACGCGGGCACCTGTTTGACAAACGCGCTCAAGAACGTAAACGCCTCATGACCAGCATGGGGCAATTGAAAAATAGTACTGGGCGCCAGAGCCGTCAAACTCGCTGCAGCAGAGGTTTTTTTAATCTGCGTTTCCGGGCTCGTGGTTATTCGGGGTATAAAAATCGCTTTGACCGGAAAACCCTTGGTAATTTTTTGAGGAAAAAATTCCTGCAAAAAAAAGAGTGCTTTTTCTCCATACGGTTGCTTTGCGTACCGAAGCGGCTCGAGAAGAAACGGGAATCTCCCAAAGTCCTTGGGACTTAATTTGCCGGAACAAAAAATACTATAAGCGTATGGTTTGGGTTTAGTCTCAACAAAGCAGTGATCATCCCCTGCATAGAGGAGGAGCTTGGAGTCAAGACAAGCAAGCGCGGTAGAGGATTTCCCGGACCCGCTCTTCCCCACCAGCAGGAGACCTCCTGCCGCAGTTCCCACGGCAGCAGCGTGCACCATTTGTTTTTCGTGTCTTTCCATCCACCAGTTTAAAATCGTCAGCAGAGGAGCGCCTGTTTCAAAATAAAAAAATTCCTTAGCATCACGGAGCCAATAAAGGGCAATGTTTTGCCGGAGGTCCAACATGCTTAAGATTCCGGTGTAAAGATCATAATGCGTGTAAATATGTTCATCATAATACCCCCCGATTTCCCCGCGCTTCAAATAATCATCCTGTGACCATGGGGGTGGCGGTATATCAATGCCCGTTGATCGACTGTCCCATAAACAAATAGTAAGGTGTGAACGAGGCTCTGGTCCTTTTTCCAGATGACTCAAAGCCCGCGTGATAAGAGGAACCATTGCCGAGCCGGCAAAGCACAGCCTGATTTTAACCCCCCCCATATCATAAAAATGCTCAATCGCTCCTCCGGCCGCCTCGACCGCCCGAAGAAAGCTCGAGTGAAGCTTCCCGAAAAATGCTTCCGGATCAGAATTTTCCTCACGTGTAGCAACCTTCCGTTCGGTTAAGGAAAAAGTCTCCATGTCATTTTTCTTCTGAGAACTTTGGGGTATTGGGCCAACCGGTTTCGTCAACCTCATGTATCGGGTCAAGCCAAAGCATTGCCTGCATATCTGTATATTTTTGAAGGGTAGGGGATACAAACAGGGGTTTTTCCCCATTTTTCAATTCACCTTCACGTGGGGCAAGGATCTCCCTATGCTTCTCACCCTTGGCTTCCTGATCAATGGTGATGAGCCCTTCTTTTTCCAGGTCAGCAAGCAATTGACGAACGCTGTTTTCCATTTCTGCTCTGCTCCCTTCATACCGCTGCGCCAGTTCTTCTATAATCTCAAGCGCATCAAGACCCTTTTCGACGAAATCCCACAGATCAGCACCTGTTTCATCCAGGCTATAGTAATTCCCATTCTCCAAATTAACGATAATAGCTTCTCCGTCAATTATTTCGTGGGCAATATTTTTATTAATTTTAAAATTCATTAATATTTCTCCTGAGTTAAATTTGCACTTAGGCGAAAATTAAATTAGTTTAAAAAAATAAATATATCATTCCGAAAAGCAAAGTCAATTACATCCGTCTCATACCAAGTTGCATTCAAAAGTAGATCGAGGCGGCGACGAAGAATCGACGCAGGCGTACGTTTAAGTACGTCGAGGAGTATGACGAGGAGCCAACAAAGATATACAAATGAAGGCGACTTGGTATCATCTCCAAGGACATGGTTAATCGTCCCTGAAAAAGCATTCAACCAATTGATCTGTTTGATTTTATTTAGAGAATTTATATAGCATAATCACCGGGAAAAGGTTATTAACCCTTCAAAAGCTGGTGATTTATGAAGCCGAAAAAGATGAGATCAAGCGGACAAAAAATTTGTGAAAATGGAAAATGGAGGAAAATGGGGTCAAGTCTGCCTTTGGCTTTTATCTACCATGAGCGTTAATTCGCCTATTCGTTTCCTTAAGGCTTGATTTACCAGCAACTGCTTTTTAACCCCTTCAATAATGCTGCTGACGGAACTGTATTTTTCGATTTCGAATTGTCTGCCGATTTCCTTCAGGCTATCGCGCCGAAATCGTCTGATCAGATAAATCGATACATTGCGCGGTTCATTGTAAGCCCCCCGTCTTGATTTGTATAAATCTTTTTCATCAACAGCATAATAGCCACAAACAACTTCGAGAATTAACTTTTGGCTTGGGTCAAGTATTTTTGACTGAGGTATTTCCTCATTATTTTTAGCCTTATAATAATTGCCCTTAACCCAATCAAGAAATTTTTCCGGACCCAATATGGAAGGCCAGTTTTTTGCTTCAATCATGCAGTCAACCTTATCATCATCCTCAATTGAAACATAGTGCCGGTATCTTTTTATCCATTCTTTTTTGTTTTTTGTAAGAAAAGAATAAATGATTTTTTTGTGAAGCCAGTCCCATTTTTTTGCAATTGAAAGATATCCTTTATGGCTGCTCCAGTTATATGAATCTAACGTCTTAACAAGCCCGGCTTTAATGGGATTTCGGTGAACATATCGGACAAGCTGCAATAAATAACTGTCTTGGCTTACAAGAATCGATTTATATCTGCCTCTGAAAAGCTGACCGTCCTGGCCGTATTTCCTATTGAATATTTGGGTATAGACACCATTAATATGCCGCATGGTTCTGGAAATGTTTCCATCTGTTGCCTGCAAGAGGATATGGTAATGATTGGACAGTAAACAATAGGCGGCAATCTTGACCTTCCACATTTCCGATGCATCTTTGAGAAGCTCAAGAAACATCTCATGATCCGGTTCGTCCGCAAAAATCTTCTCAAACCGCCTGCCTCGGTTCATAACATGGTACCAAGCACCAGGATATTCTATTCTTAGTGGGCGTGACATGCTTTATGTTTATTTTAATATCAAATAAAAATCAATAGCAGACTTGACTCCTTATCCCTTATCCTGCCTCAGAAGACGGGATATCTATCTCCTGTTCCACCTGCTCGATAAAGCCGTTGCACTGCTCAAGGGCGGACAAAAAGGCCCGGATCTCAAGGGTCAGACTGATTCTCCCTTCTGGGATGCCGATAGAGCGCTTCGCCGCTTCATAGAGCGATTGTGCCCGGTTATGTCCAGGTTTTCCCCGGCTGATCTTCTTGAGATGAACCGCCAACGGCTCCAATCCGCACCCCAGAATGTCCGCTGGCATTGGGTAATGTTTCAGCAGAAAATGGGCCGTTTTTGTTTTTACATCCTTCATGATATCCAAAAACTCGGGAAAGCTGACAAACACTGCATCCTGAAGTTGATTAAGAAGCGCCGTTTTTCTCTGAAGGGTTCGTTCTCTGGCATGGGTCAACCTTCGCAGATCTGCGGGCACTCCCTCCGGAATAATCACCGTGAGAGCATGGCCCAACTCAATAATGTCGGCAATGACTTTGGGGTCCTTCCGATCCGTCTTATTCGGAGAGTTGCCTTGAAGATCCTTAAGTTTTTTGGTGTGCAGGGGATTGACCTGGACAAGCTTCACCCCCTTTGCCCGCAAAAAATGCATCAGCGGTTCCGCGTAGGCGCCCGTGGATTCAAACCCTACCACAACGTATTCCAAATTCTTTGCCATTTTGGTTTTGAGTATCACGGACAAAAACTTGTTAAACCCTTCAAAATTATTCTGAAAACTGAATGGTTTACCCTCTGTTTTGTCGGGACAGCGCCAATATCCCATGTTCATCACTTTACCGATATCCACTGTGGCCAAAAGGGTTTTTTCATTGACGACACGACTTTTTTTGTTCTAATTTTATTCATGGCTATACTCCTTTCAGATTGGATTCAAACCAACTCGCCAGTTGGTCCAATTCCAGAAAGCGTATAGCCTTTTTAATTTATAATCCACTGGGCTTTGCTTCCTGTAACTGCAATATAGCAAGCTCAGGGTGACCAGTCATGGTGAGCCTGTCGAACCATGAATTGCCTTGTGACACAGTCTCGAAAGCGGGGGTGTCGCAATGCTGAAGAATGATTCCGGTACAGCCTCAGTATGCGAAAATGATGGAGGCATCCGGCGCGGTATTGTAAGAGATTTTATTTGCATTTAAAGAGTACCATTGATATACTATTGGCGTAAACCTAAAACGTAGGAGAATGCGTATGACGTTGAGCGACTATTTTGAAAAGGCAAAAGGAAAAGGGGTAATTGCAACGACAGATGCAAAAGGGAAAGTGGGAATGGCAGTTTATGCCCGTCCTCATTTTATAAACGAGAAAACGGCGGCTTTTATCGTTGCCGATCGCCTGATGCATAAGAACCTTCAGTCCAATCCGAGCGCCTCCTATCTTTTCGTGGAGGAGGGCCCCCGGTACACGGGGAAGCGACTCTACCTGACCAAGATCAAAGAGGAAAAGGATAGAGACCTCGTCAATCAGCTCCGGCGTAAAGGGTGCTGCCCGGTCGACGAGAGCTACAAACAAGGACAACGATTTGTCGTTTATTTTAAGGTAAATAAAGTACTGCCCCTGATTGGCGCAAAATAATAGCGCAAGGAGATAGACGGGAAAAGGAGGGGTTTCCATCGCTACGACCAACAGATAACGGGAGCATATCCGGCGAAAACTCAAGATCTGTAATAATGACGTTAACCTTACGACCTATCTCCAGTCAAGCATGTGGGAACAAAAAATAGTGAGCCTTCCAAATTAAGGGGTGGGGAGTAAAAAATAACGGCCGACGGATAGTGGCTTTGGTTAAAAGCCCACGTTTTACAATTTGGTTTCAAGAAAAGCGCACGTGAGGTAAATTCCCATTATAAAAATTCCAATAACGAGGCCCACCTCTAATCGTCCTTTAAAAACCCGATCAAATCTTTGAAGCAAATAGTGATCCAAAATGGGCCATAAGAAAAAGATAATCCCGAAAACTCCCAAAATAACCACCCCTACTGAACCGGGAACTATTTTCAGCAAATGATAAAAAGGCAGGAAGTACCACTCGGGTTTGATATGTTCGGGGGTAACCAGGGGATCGCTGGGAGGACCCATGGTGGCGGGAAGGGCAATGGCCAAAAGACAGATGATCAGCGTTAAATAAAGGAATACCGTTAGCTCACTGCTGAAATGCTCGGGGTAAAAGTGGTAGTGGCCTTTCCGGGTTGTTAACGCTTTTTCTTCATCCCGGTCCTGTTGGTTCCCGGGCAGATACATTCCGATGAGGCGCACAAAAAAAAGATGCACGACACTGCAAAGGATAAGTAAAGCAGGAAGGATCTGAACGTGGAGAGCATAGAGACGACTTAAGGTAGATTGATTAATCTCATCTCCGGCAATAAACAGGTGTTTGAGCATTGATCCCATAAACGGAACGCTCGCCATAATATTCGAGGTAACCGTGATTGCCCAGTAGCTAATCTGCTCGTAAACCAGAGAATAGCCGGTAACCCCCATTCCCAGAACAATCCCCAAAAGACAAACCCCTACCATCCAGGCGCCCCAGCGGTATTCCCGAAAGGCTCCAGTCACAAACACCCGGAGGAGGTGGAGGAATAGAAAAACAATCATAAAGTTAGCGCCCCACTGGTGGACTGAACGGATAAACCTCCCATAGCGGGCTTGTTCAGTGATATACTTTACCGAATTATAAGCGGTTTCAGGTTCAGCTCGGTAATACATGGCTAATAAAAGACCGGTACCCGCAACCAGAACGAAGAGCAGGCCAACAATCCCTCCCCAGCACCACCACCAGCGCTTGGCTGAGTGTGGCAGAGGCTCATCCACTTTTTCATACAAGCTCTGAATATCTATGGGAATGGCTTTAAGCCACTTCTTTTGACTGTTGCTGTTTCCGTACTCTTCTGTCATGTTATCTCTTTTAAGCGAATTGGATGAAAATTTTCCCTTCCCTTACCTCGGTTGGGTAATGATCCAGCGGTCGCTGGGGAGGACCGGAAATTGGTTTTCCTTCGCCATCAAAAACCCCTTGGTGACAAGGACATTCAAACTGGTTCGTTGCCGGCCGGTAAAAGACCGCGCAACCCAAATGGGTGCACACTGTTCTGATAGACAGAAGGCTTCCATCCGCCTTGCGGATGATAAGAACCCTTCGTCCCTGGGGGTCTTTGATTTCCAGTAATTTCCCGGCCGCAATCTCTGCTTCCAGGCAGATAAATTGTGCCGGGGATTTCTTTCGTGGTATGGGATAAAGAAAGCCTACCCCAATAACAGCGGCGCACCCAGCAACAAAGGAAAGGCTAATGGTTGATAGCTTGCTGAGCGCTTGACGCCTATCCATCAACTCATCTTCCACGTTTAAACCTCCATAAAAATTAATCAGAAGTGCGAAAGCCTAACATCATAATATCAGACTGATTTCCAATTCTGCCGCGCAAGTTCCTTCAAAATTTTTCACGGCAAATGGTTCCGATACATCACATTATTTCCGGGACAGATACGTCTCCTGCCCTTTAATGGGTGCCCTTTAATGGGTGCCCTTTAATGGGTGCCCCTACCATTTGCCGGTCCATATAAAGGCTCAAATCAGAAGCCCGGAATGTAGCGGCTGTATGGAATGCACCCTGATTTGCCCGGTAAAGGACACGCTGCAATTAAAGACGAGGGGTTTCGGGAAAAAACCATGGTCCCCGGACCGTTTAGGTCTGGTGATCATCGGAAGTTTTATTGTCCTGGTATATGTGGCCGAAATCACGGGACACTGGAGCAACAGGATAACGGAGCATGAATTTCAAATGCGATTATATGAGATGGATTCTCAAATATACCGGCATCCAAAAACAGAAAACTATACAACCGGAGGATTTCTGAGATGAATGAAAACCCAAAAAAGAGGCAAGCAGAATTCGCTCCGCCTTTGGATATCTCTGATGACGATGTGTATGAGGCCATGAAAGAGGTCGAAGGCTACCTGGATATCACACCAAGTGATTTCAAATTATTGTATGGCATAGCTTTCCGCCATGCTGTTTTACGGCTTACTCAGGCCGTTAAGGCATCCGATGTTATGACCCGAAAAGTCATCTCTGTCTCAAAAGACACTCCATTGGTGGAAGTGACGCAAATCATGGCGGTTCAACATATTTCAGGTGTTCCGGTAGTGGATGCAGAAAGAAAGGTGATTGGTGTGATTTCTGAGAAAGATTTTATTTTTCACATGGGCGGAGAAAATATTCGATCATTTATGGGTGTCGTGGCGCACTGCCTGAAAAGTAAAGGATGTGTCGCCCTTCCAATGCGCCACCAGAAAGCAGAAGACGTCATGACACACCCTGCGATCACCGTTAAAGAGGATACGTTAACTTCGCAGGTGGCGGAGACCCTGACGACGAAAAACATAAACCGGGTGCCGGTTGTTGATCAGGAGGGAAAGCTTATCGGTATTGTCGCCCGGACGGACATGGTGCAGACATTCTGCACCATCCTTGTCCCACCCACTAATCAATCAAAAAAGTGAGTGTATTCCATGGGTTACTTTGAAAAACTAATGGGGGGTAACGAAAAGCCCGCCTGCGGTGAGTACATCCGAGATCGTCTGGTCCTGGATCGGTGCTTTTTTGGCATTGCGTCAGTGGCCTTGATCAATTACAATTTCTTTGGTGAGGGAAGTGACTTGGTTCTCATTATCGGTTCTTCCGGCGCTTCAGCCGTACTCATTTACGGCGCCATCAAAAGCCCCCTGGCCCAGCCCAGAAATCTTATGGGTGGCCATGTGATTTCGGCAATTATCGGGGTGGTCTTTTACAAAATCTTTCACGACCACATGTGGCTGGCAGCATCCATGTCCGTGGCCACGGCTATTGCCGTTATGCACGCCACTAAAACCCTCCATCCACCGGGTGGTGCCACGGCCCTTATCGCAGTCATCGGCGGCGAGAAAATCCATGCCCTGGGGTTTATGTATGCGGTGATTCCGGCAGGCCTTGGTGCGTTAATTATGCTGGTTGTTGCCCTTTTGGTCAACAATATCCCCAAAAGTCGCCGGTATCCGGAATTCTGGTTTTGAAATGATCGAAAGGGTGGCGACATCCATTAAATGAACTCTGTGTAGCACAAAGTCATTCCCGTAGCAAGCTACAGGGAATTACCAGTTAAAAAGATACGAAGTGCGGCTTTACGCTGTATCCTTACTACCAAAGAGCCCGAACTTCTGGAAGTAGACCTCACGAATGATTTGGGCATTAAGGGAGGGGATGTGTGTGGAGGAAAGATGCTGATTTTTGTGGAGCCGCTTTAAGATAGATAAATCTCCTATGACAATTCTGGAAGAAACGGCATCGCTTGTTAAGGAGAAACTGGGGCTGATTTTGAAAGGGATTGATTCCCTTGTCCTGCGTTTTGTCTCAGAGAGAGAACCATAGGGCGCACGATTACATTAGCTGGTGAACATATTTTATTACCAATGAGGTATCGGTCTAACAATGAAATCCACGGCACCGTTTCCCTTCGAAAAACTACTATTTTTTTTTATAAGCAGCTTTATTTGGAAGAGGATGAACGCAGGGTGATAGATTGTTACCAGGAACTCTTTGTCGCAAGAAAAGCAGACTTTGCTCAGTATTGTTATGAGTACTTCTTCGATATTCCTGAAACTAAAGTTATTCTGGAACATGCAACCAGTTCCGATAAGATGAAGGCAATCTGGGCGCAGTGGTTTGAATCGCTCTTTAAAGGAAAGTGTGATCAGTCTTTGCTCCCCTATCTCTGGAGAAGCGGACTGAGACACGTGGAATTGAATCTTGACAAACGGTTTGTCAATCTTGGCTATTTTGTGGCCAGGCAGTTCTGTTATCGTTTGGCAAGGCGGGAGGTTCCCCTGGATGATATCGCAATGGTTTTGGCAGGCACCGATAAAATGGTCGACCTTTGCCTTTTGATTGAAACTCATGCCTATATTTCAGGTACCTCCCAATGCGATATGGAAGTAATTAAAGGAATCGCCCATCAGGTAAGAAACCCCATTACCATCATCGGAGGCAACATCACTCGGCTGCAAAAAAAGATGGACCAGAATAACCCGTATTACCAGGTAGTTGAAAAAATTATGGCGGAAAATAACCGCTTGGAGCGCATGGTCAATGACGTCGCCATTTACTCGGAAATATTTCAAAAGGAGCCCAAACTGTCCGACGTCACTTTAGAACATCTTATTATGGGAGCCCTCGAGAAGCTAAAAGAATCGGCAAGGATGGAGGACGTTGCCATGGAAATTGACTTAGACCCGGAATTTGGCCAGGTTCAGGGTGACGCAGACGACTTAGAAGCTCTGTTTTTTTATGTATTTCAAAATTGCCTTGAAGCCATGGCCCAAAGTGAAAAACCCTACGTAAGAATTTCTTCGCGGCTAATACCTGCTGACCCGCGCTTTATTGAGGTAGAAATATTCAACACCGGAACTTCTCCTATGCAGGAAGAAGTTGAAAACCTCTTCGTCCCTTTTTATTCTTCCAAGCCTCATGGCACAGGTTTTGGCCTTCCCATAGCGCAATTAGCGGCAAGGAAAAGCCTTGGAGATGTTTGTCTGGAACCAGTACCGGGCCAGGGCACACGTTGCATAGTCAAGCTCCCGGTACCGATCAGCAATCACTCCTCAGCTTCAACGTTCTCCCTGGCTACCGAGAAGTAAAAGAGCAAAAAATTTGCCCCGGGCCGCCTTGTCAAGTAAACCTCAAATTTGACCGGGCCAACTCACTTCTAAACTGGTAACCATCTATATTCTTAAGGGTTACCTCGATTCCGGTTTTTTGAATTAATACCTCAACTTTTTTCTCAGGCAATCTTCTCGCCTCTCCTCACCGATATGGTTACTGCTGGCTGCGATATTTTGAGCTTCAATAACTTTTTTCACCTCTCATTTTTCTATTGACCGGAGGAATTATAGAATGTCCCCTTACCCTTCACATTTTCTAACTCTGGCAAGATTCGAGTTTTGGTCATTGACAGCAGGGTTTTCGTGATTATCTATTTATCAGAAAGTAGAAAAAAGGAGGTGTTAAAAATGACGATTGTAAGATACATATCTACCTTCGACGATGTTTTTGATGATCTGTTTGATATGCCCTTTGAGACGCTGAGCTTAACTCCAACGTTTGATTATGACGGAGGTTATCGACCAGCGGTAGAAAGTTTCGTAAAAGGGAACGAGCTTCATCTGCGGGCGGAAATTCCGGGAGTAGATCCGAAGGCGGTAGTCGTAGCTTTGGATGACGGGCATCTTTGCATCAGGGGAGAACGTAAACGTAAGATGCATGAGGTGTCTGAGGAATCCTGTGTCTGCCTGGAAGAGCTTGATTACGGCTCTTTCAACCGTTGTTTCCATGTTCCTCGGGACATAGATCGTGAAAAAATTCACGCCCGATATGAACTTGGCATGCTCGATATTACTATTCCTTTGAAAGAAAAACTCTCGCAAAAGACGATTCCCATCGAGGGCACGGAGGGCAGAATCATCAGTATCGAAGGTGCCGGGGAAAAGGGGGAAGGCAATCCGGAGGTGCTTTCCAAAGAAGCGTCTTCAACTGCCTAAGGGGATACCCGGGTAACATGAGCTGATTTGTCAACCAGCTCATGAAAATTTCTTTTGAGCCGCTTAAATGCGGAATAATTTCCCTCTTGGGGAAGTGAGTACGAATAAAAAAGAAGATAACCCCAGTAAGCTTGGAACTACATGGTTTTCAGGCGAAAGGGGTTTTATCTTTTTTTGGAAATCAGATGATTGTTTACGAAATAACGCCATACTTTCAGGATCGCAAAGATGCCGGTCAAAAGTTGTCGCAAAAATTGGCCGCCTACCGTGGAAATAATACCACTGTTTTTGCCATACCGCACGGTGGAGTGCCGGTAGGGATAGAAATAGCCGAAAATCTGGGCGCCGTACTGGATATCATGGTGGTTCGAAAAATCCCCATCCCCAGTGACCCGGAAGCCGGGTACGGGGCAGTTACCGATGATGGAACCATCCTGCTGAACGATCCTCTGGTGGCCCGATTAGGGTTGACGCCAGCCCAAATAGACCGTCAGGCCCAGGCGGTCAAGGTTGAAATCGATCAGCGCAAGACTCGTTATCAGGGAAAAGGGCCATCTTTCCCTCTTGACGGAAGAACGGTTCTGCTTGTTGATGACGGGTTGGCCTCGGGGTTCACCATGCTGGCAGCGATCGAATCCGCTCGCCGGCGGGAAGCCGGGAAAGTGGTGGTGGCAGTACCGGTCGCGTCCGCCTCAGCTTTCCAAAGGGTCGGGGCTAAAGCAGATGCGCTCATCAGTCTGATTGTGTCCCAAACCCCTTACTTTGCCGTGGCCGGCTTTTATCATCATTGGCATGATCTCACCGAGAAAGATGTGAGCCGTTATCTGGAACAGTGGCGACACAAACATGTTCCCCGGACTTAAGCTGATGCCTAATCGAAGGGGAAAGGGTAGGGCGGTGTTGTTTTTATTGTTTTTAGTCCCGGTTGGCGCGCATTAAAAGGAGTTTACAAAATGATGCAAGAAGCCATGCTTTATAAAGAGTTGGAAGACCAAAAGGTTGCCTGTTGTTTGTGTAATCATCACTGCCAGATTGCGGACACGCAATTCGGAATCTGCGGGATGAGACAGAACCAGGCCGGAAAGTTATATACCCATGCTTACGGAGAAGTAATCGCCGCCAACATCGATCCCATCGAAAAAAAACCGCTCTATCACTTTTTGCCTGGCACCACGTCCTTTTCCATCGCCACACCAGGGTGCAACTTTCATTGCGACTTTTGCCAGAACTGGCAGATTTCCCAGACATCAAAAAGAAAAGATCAGAGACTACCCGGCGATAAACTGCTTCCCGAAGAGGTGGTCCGGCAAGCCAAGGCAAACGGGTGTCAGAGCATCTCCTATACCTATACTGAACCAACTATCTTTTTTGAGTATGCCTACGATATTTCTAAGTTGGCGAAGAAAGAAGGCCTTTTTAATGTGTTTGTTACCAATGGCTACATGACCACGGAAGCCCTTGAAACCATCGCTCCTTATCTGGACGCGTGCAATGTGGACCTCAAATCTTTTCGGGAAGACTTCTACAAAAACATTTGCAAAAGCCATTTGCAACCGGTCCTGGAATCAATTCGTTGCCTGAAACGACTCAATATCTGGGTAGAACTCACCACTCTGGTTATTCCTGAAATGAACGACAGCGAAGAGGAATTATCTCAGATTGCCCGATTTATTTCCGAGGTTGATGTTAATATCCCCTGGCACATCAGCCGGTTCCACCCGGACTACAAATTAACTGACTCGCAGGGCACTCCGGTGGAAACCCTAAACAAAGCGTATTCGTTGGGGAAAAAGGCCGGGCTCCGTTATATCTATATCGGCAATATTCCCGAAGAGTCACCGCAGACCGTCTGTCCCTCCTGCGGTCAGACTCTCATCCGCAGACGGAGTTTTTGGGTGCTTGAAAACAACGTGAGGGATTCACACTGTCCCCACTGCGGCGAGCGCGTGCCGGGTATATTCTAACAATCGTCACGTCAGCCCCTGATTTTCTGGCGGGAACGTAACCTTATACCAAGTTGCATTCAAAAGCAGATCGAGACGACGACGAGGAATCGACGTCGAGGAGTATGACGAGGAGACAACAAAGATGTGCAAATGAAGGCGACTTGGTATTAAACCGCGTGACAACTTTTGATGATGAAACCGCCCGACTTCTCTTCAGGTTCCAATTCGAGTATCCCGCGCGCTTCCGCCTCCTCTAACAGCTGACCGAAAGACCGGAAGCCGTAATAGGACTCGCTAAAACCAGGTTTACGACGTTTCAGGGTTTGCTTAATCATGGAACCCCATATCTTCTCCCCCTCCCCGCGTTCTTCAACCAAAGCCTCGTAGGTCTCGACGATCAAATCCCATGCCTCCTGCTTCTTATCCCCGGCGGGCGTGATAGCTTTAGCGGTCAAGCCCTGTGCCGACGTGCGACTCACCCCTCGGCCGCCACCCCTCTTGCGGGGCGGCCGGCGGTGCACCAGGTCATCGTAATAGATAAATTCATCGCAGTTTGCGATCAACAAGTTCGACGTCGAATTTTTGACCCCGATACCGATTACGATTTTATTGTTCTCCCGCAGCTTGCTGACGAGCGGGGAAAAATCGGAGTCGCCACTGAAGATCACGAAGGTGTCCAGGTGTTCTTTTGTGTAACAAAGGTCGAGCGCGTCCACAACCATACGAACATCGGCGGAGTTCTTGCCCGACTGTCGCACGTGTGGGATCTCGATTAACTCAAAGGACGCCTCATGCATCGCCGACTTGAGTTCTTTGTAGCGGTCCCAGTCGCAGTAAGCCTTTTTGACGACAATATTTCCTTTAAGCAGGAGCCGCTCGATCACCTTGGCAATGTCGAATTGGGCGTAGTTTGCGTCTCGAACACCCAAAGCGATGTTCTCGAAATCGCAGAAAAGAGCCATATTCTTCGTCTCAGCTCGATGTGTCATGGCGTGTTTCCTCCAGTAAATAGTTTTCGTGCCCGGGTTTCCTGATAATTATCTTACCCCCCC
>LQYC01000061.1_pt1 | contig 22561 bp, 24 predicted proteins | sample 661771 | NCBI WGS metagenome assembly LQYC01 (sample SAMN03483023, study PRJNA281117) | bioreactor metagenome | isolation source: benzene-degrading methanogenic enrichment culture from a contaminated... | place: USA: oil refinery in Oklahoma | collected 2011-05
TGTCAGGGAGGCCGGTGAGGTGGAGGACCGGCTTGTCGTCCGCGAGCTGATAGCGCAGGTCAGCCGCGAGATGCGCAACCTCTCCACTGCCGGGGGGCTGCGGTACATGCTCAGGTTCCCGGTGCTCCGGAGCACCGGAACAGCAACGAAGGAAAAAGAGGACGGGGATGACGGGCCCCCGGTGCAGGAATGACCCGGTCGCAAGGGACCAAAACGCACGCCCGCACAGCCCCCGGATTGCACCGGGAGGCACCGTATCACACGGGTTAGCGGATGGTTACGGCACAGGGGAATGGTACCGGCAGCCGGGCGGAAAAATGATGCTACAAAAGCCAACCTTTATCGGTACGGTGCAACATAGACACTTTTTACAAGAAAACCGGGATGCCTGACTCATGACTGCACAAAACAGGAAGCCGTATGGCTGGCGCGGGACGATACATGATCTCCTGTTAGTCCCAAGGCAGGAATGGCGCAACGCACTTGACCGGCATTATGCCGCACGCATGAACCATCCTGCCGATGACCGGGTGTCTGCACTGTGGGAGCAGGCGTTTGACGTATTTAAAAAAGAGCTCAAACAGCTTGTCCAGGTAAAACCGGAGCTTGAGCATTACACAATCATTTTTGAATATGAAGTGCCCCATTCCAGCGCGAGGGGCCCCGACATCGTCATCCTCGGGAGCTCGGTTTTCATCCTCGAATTCGTGGACTGCGACGAGATTTTCCAGGCCCATGTCGACGCGACCTGCGCGTATGCGTCCGATGTCGGGCAGTACCACCGGAAGCCCCTCAAGGCCGAGATCATACCGGTCCTTGTCTGTGCACGGGCAAAGGGCGTGATCCGGCGCGTCGGGGACGTGGTCGTCCTGTCCCCTGACCATATCGGGGATTTTTTAAACGTGCAGGCCGAACTGGAAACTGACCTTCCGATAGATGCCGACGAGTGGCTTTCCGGCCGCACCTGATCAGGCCCCCTTTTTTCACGCCGTCCTGCCTGCTGCCGGCTCTTGTCCCGGGGCAGGTTCTCCCTGCATACCCCCCGCAAAAAACCCATGACCAAAAAAGCCCGGCAATCCCCATATTGCGCCCCGGACTGAGGCAAAAAAAATTGCCGGACGGTTCCTTTTTTTGCGTACAAAGAAATTCCCGTTGTGTGTACTTTGCATGGGTCAGCCCCGGCATCCCCTTCACCGGTGTTGAAGGTGACCGGTTTAAAAAAGATCACCAGTTGGCCACGCGAGAAAAAGTGTGAGAAAAAGTGTTGAGGAGAATGGAGCCGCCACCGTTGGTGGTCAATGGCGGCCCGAGAGTACATGTTTTTTGGCCACAGTCTCTGTAGCAAAAGAAGTATTGTTCTTATGCTGATAAACATTTTTGTTCCCCCCCCTCCCATCCGGACAGCTGCAGTCCCCCACGGCACGACGGGAAATCCAAGGCATAAACAAGGGCCCGCGGGTTAATGGATTTCTTTAAACCTATAGATATATACTGATTGAAATACTAACCATGAGATGATCGACCGTGCCACCGGCAGACAAAAAATCAAGGAAAAAAATCTGTACGCTCTGTTATGGCACCGGTTTTGTCAACCATCCCAAAGGAATGAAAGTGCCCTGCCCGCACGGCTGTTCCGGTTCCTATTCATCACACCGGTAAAGCAGGCAGGGGACAAAAAACATAAGGGGAGTACATGGGCTCTTTTTTTATTTCCGGCGTTTCTTCCCATAACAAAAAAAGCACCCGGGACACCAGTGGGCACCGCGGAATTTCCACCGGTTAAAGTGCCGGGACGATCGATATTTTATCCCGGTTGTGCGATAAAATGCCGGGTGTACCTTGCGGATCCCCGCCATATACAGGATCGCTCCACGCCCTTTTTTATCAGCTACAGAGCATGTACCATTAGTGATGGTATGGACCAGAACAGGAAATTTTTCGAACAGGATGCATATGCTCGCCAGGCCGGCATAGAACTGGTGGAGGTATCCGTCGGCAGTGCAAAGGTAAAGATGGAGGTCTGCGACCGGCACAAAAACAGCCACGGGACCGTCCACGGCGGAGCGATCTTCACGCTCGCAGACACGGCATTTGCACTCGCGTCCAATTCGCACGGGATACCTGCCGCCGCGATCAACGCCCACATCTCGTATATGAAATCCGTAACCTCCGGTACGCTGTTTGCAGAGGCAGAGGAATTCAGCAAAAATGCAAAACTCGGGTCATATATTGTCAGGGTAACCGATGGGAACGGGGAACGGGTTGCCGTTTTCCAGGGAATGGTGTACCGGAAAACCCCACGGGCGCAGGCAGCATAGGGTGCGGATGCCTACACCCGCAGCTGGCATTTGTCTTCAACAGATCCAAAGAAAAAACGGGCGTTCGGGTTATACATCATGCACTTCTCCCCAATACACTCCTTGGGCCCCGTAGGGTGGGAAAGAGAAAACGGACAGATTTTCATAATCATTATTTTTTACCTGATGGTTAATAGATAAGCAATACGCAATGAATCCGGGCCCGGGCACTCACAGCTGCTGATGCCCTTGTTGTAAGCGTCCTGAACGCGGGCCCGGACCCCGCAAACAAAAGAGAATCTGCCCATGAACCGCGAAAGACGGGATTTTTCAATCTTCAAGCATGCCCTCGGGCTGGTCCTGTTACTCGGCGTCGGGATCGCAATCGTCATTGAGACCCTCTATGTCGTGTACTGGGGAACGGATTATATACCATACCTTTTTGTCTGCATCGCCGGGCTCATCCTTGTGACATTCTTCTACGGGTTTTACGACAGCGACATTTAAAAACCCATAACCGGCGGCCGTGGACCGTAGATTGTGAATTAAAGTAACCTGCCCTAAAATATTTTTTTTGATCCGCCATGGCAATACGGGATATTTTGTCCCTTTCCTCCTCTTTCCTCTCAACGGCAATCTGGTGCAAAATGTTATCAATGAACATCTGAAAAGGTCTTATAAACCGGGAGATTACGAATGCACCGCGGGGTTATTGTATCGATATTAATCATATGTGTCATCGTTTCGGGATGCATATCAGACCTGTATATAAAAAAAGATACGGTCCGCGTTACATCAGTACCGTCCCGCGCCGAGGTGTACCTCGACGATGTATATCACGGGACCACGCCCTGCACGATTGAAAATGTGGGGCCCGGGAACCACACGCTCGAATTGCGCTCCCCGGGATACAGGGACTGGTCAACGGGCATTTTGGTTCCTTCAGGAAGCAACCTGGTGAATGCAGAACTTGTCCTGCTGCCAAACGGGCAGCCACCGGCCCGGACCAGCGCCCCGTCACCTTCACCCACCACACCCCCGCCGGCCGTGCCGGCACTGACCACTGCGTTGCCGCCCCCGGATCTCCCAACCCTGATCCCGCAGGGCCCGGACCAGAAGACAGGCGTCACCATCAGGTCCGGGAAGGACTCGATCATCATCGGGAACTCTGTATTGTTTTCCGGCAAATGCACGGCGTGCGATACGGTTGTCCTGACATTATTCGGGCCCGGAAAATATTCCGGGGGTGTTGTCCTGAGCCGTGAGCCGGTGCTGGATAACCACCAGTGGACATATAAATGGAATCCCGGATATTCCATCGCGCCCGGCTCCTATACGATGTACGTGTATGATGCCCAGAGGACCGCATCCAACCGCACCGGAGTTATTGTCCGGGCGGGGGAACTCACGATTACAGCAAATCCTCAATCTTTCATTATCGGCAGCCCGGTTACTTTTGCAGGGACAAGCACCGGGAGTGAAATCGTAATCCTGACGGTGTACGGTCCCGGGCAATACGCAGGCGGACTTGATGTGGCGCACCCGGATGTGTTGTCGGATAACACGTGGAGTTATACATGGAACCCCGGCAATTCCATTCAGCCGGGCACATACACCTTCAATGTCCAGGATGTCCAGAAAATAACTTTAAAGAGTGTAAAAATTATTGCAGACAATCAGGCAACGGGATAGGGCTCCATTACCGTTTTTTTACTTTTTACTCGCGAAGGGGACCGGCACAGGAAGTATTTCCACCGGAATGTAAACCCCCGGGACGGCGTGCCGGCTACGGCCCTTATCAAGCAGGCCGGCTTCCGCTCCTGTCCTTTTTTATTGGAATGAAGCAGGTGCCGGCGGGATCCTCCGGATAATTGCCCCGACGACCAGCACCGAGGCAGCTGCAAGGGAGACCCGTCCCCAGTCGGCAAGGGAGAGCGGAACCGTGTCCATGAACACCCCTCCGAACTGCACGAGGAGGATCTGCATTAACACAATGAGCCCCATTAAGACAAAGAAGACAGGGTTGCCTTTGAAAAACGGCGGCATGACGCAGTTGACCGCCCGGCAGTTAATCCCGTTCCAGACCTGCGCGAATACGAACGCGGTAAAGAAGATGGTCGCCTGCTCAGCAGGGTTGCTGCCGCCAAGGAACCCGGTCTTCATGGCAGCGAGGCCCGCGACGATATAGAACCCGGCCGTGATCAGGATGGCCTGCCACATCGTGCGGGTTATGATCGGGGCACCGCGGGGAACAGGGGGCCGCCGCATGAGCGCGGCATGCGGGGCTTCCGAGCAGAGTGCAAGGGCGGCGACAGAATCCATGATGATGTTGATCCAGAGGATCTGGATAATGGTAAATGGCGGCGGGAAGCCAAGCAGCGGGGCGGCAAAGGTCAGGATGCAGGCGGATATGTTGATGGTGAGCTGGAAGACGAGGAACCGCTGGATGTTCTCAAACAGCGCCCGCCCCCACCATACCGCACTCACGATCGTCGGGAACGAGTCATCGAGCAGGATGATGTCGGACGCCTCGCGGGCAACTTCCGTCCCGGCGATCCCCATCGAAAGGCCGACATCGGCGTGCTTGAGCGCCGGGGCGTCATTGGTCCCGTCACCGGTCACGGCAACGACCTGCCCGTTCTTCTGGAGGGCTTTGACAAGCAGGAGCTTGTCGAGCGGCTCAGCCCGGGCCATCACTTCCAGCCCTGGAGCCACCCGCGCCTGCTCCATCTCGCTGAGCTCCCGGAACTCCCTGCCGGTCAGGGCAAGGCCTGAACGGTGGATCCCCGCCTCCTCTGCAATCGCCCGCGCCGTATCAATGTTATCGCCGGTCACCATGCGGACTACGATGCCGGCGTCGTGGCAGGACATGACCGCGGCAGGGACGTTCTCCCGGAGGGGGTCGCGGATGCCCACGTACCCGTCCCAGACAAGGCAGGACTCGTCATCGGACCCGGTGACCTCCCTGTGGGCGAACGCAAGGGTCCGCATAGCACGGGATGCAAGTTCCCTGACCCCGGAAAGGTCGACGGTACCCTCGCACAGGCCTGCCACGATCTCCGGGGCGCCCTTGACAAGGAGGTACTGCCTGCCGCCGATAGCGACAACCGTTGACATCCGCTTACGGTTGCCGTCGAAGAGGACCTGCCTGCCTGCAGGATACCCGTCCCTCACCATGCGGTAATCGATGCCGTGCTGGCCGAGCCACGCGAGCAGGGCACCTTCGGTCGCACTACCGATGGGGACCGGTCTCCCGTCCCTGGTCCCGAGGTGCGCCGTGCTGTTGAGCGCGGCGTTGAATGCAATCCATTCCCCGGGTTTTTCGGGCGTCGTGCCCGCGGGGAGTACCGGGTTGCCAGACGGGGCCTCTTCGACCGTCATCCGGTTGACGGTCAGCGTCCCTGTCTTGTCCGTGCAGATCGTTGTCGCCGACCCGATCGTCTCGCAGGCGATAAGGCGCCGGACAAGGCTGTTTGCCCGTGTCATCTTCTGCATCGCGATCGAGAGCGAGAGTGCAACGGACATCGGGAGCCCTTCAGGGACGGCAACGACGATGATGACCACCGCCAGCATGAAATAGTCCAGCAGGATGCCGGCGGTGTTCAGGTCGGCACCGGTCAGTTCCCCCAGCAGGATCCCCCGTGTCACAAGCGTTGCTACCACAAGGACGGCCATGAGGTACCCGAACCGGCTGATCATGGTGGCAAGGTCGTGAAGTTTTTGTTCCAGCGGGGTGAGGGTCTTTTCCTGTTCGCCCAGCGATGCCGCGATCTGCCCAATCTCCGTTGCGTCCCCGACTGCGCCGACCAGCATAAAAGCCCGCCCTGCGGTCACAAATGTGCCTTTTCTCGCCGCATCGCGGTCCTTCTTTTCCGCCGGTTCACTCTCCCCGGTAAATGCAGACTCGTCAGCCATCAGGCTGTCGGCCTTAAGGACGTACCCGTCCGCCGGGACCGCATCGCCGGCTTCAAGGATGACGAGGTCTCCGGTCACGACCTCCATTACCGGGACCTGGCAGACGCGCCCTGACCGGATCACCTTGGTCCCCGAAAGGCCACGCTGGGAGCTTAAGGCCTCGAACTCCCTGCTGCTGCGGTACTCGTTGTAAAACGATAGTGTCGTGGAAAGAAGAATGGCGATGACAATACCCAGCGTGTCGACCAGCCCTCCCCCCTGGATTACCGCGACCACTGCCGACAGGATTACTGCGAGGATCAGGATCCGCGTTATCGGCTCGTTGTATTTTGCCAGGTACTGTCTCCACAACGGGTCCCGGCGGGGGGGCGTCAGCTCGTTTCTCCCGTAGGTCTCCCGCAACAACCCGGCCTGGTCATCACTGATACCGGCCGATCCGGCAAGCCGCTCCAGCTCTTCAAAGGGGATCATGGTCTGAACACAACGCGGTTATCAGTATCAGCAACCGGTCCCACGTAAATATACCGTTATTATCCCGGCCGGTTTTTCCCCGTCCGTTTAATGATATGCTCTCGCCCGGCGATCACAAAGTCCTTTGTATGCCCGGCGTGCATGTTCCGGACAGGATATGATGCAACATTGGGCCCGAAAGCATTCTGTGCAACGGACACCTGTGCGGCAGGGGGCCGGCACCGGGCTCGGGGAACCCGGTGAAGGGAATGCAGCAGGAATGATCCGGGCCTGCTGCTGTCACGGAAGTGCCAATGAGAGCAAATCACCGGCGCCGTACTATTATCGCCCCGAAAACCGCGGCACACGCGAGCACAGCAAAAGCCGCTTCAAAACCGGGCGTCTTTTTTGTTGCAGAGGGTGCTGCAGGTGATCCTGAACCGGCATCAGCCGGGATGGGCGGGCTTTTCTCCCACCACTTATCGACTGCGTTCTGGTCGAATGGTTTCGGGTCTGATGGCACACCGCCTTTGCTGCAGGTGGAGTTCTGCCCTGCGCCGACCGTTACAGTCTTTGAATTGCCCATGTCGGAAAACGCGACCTGTCCTTCATAGACATAGATGCCGGAGGTACCGTCTGGGGCAACATCGATTTCAAATGTCGTCCCCTTCGGCGCCCCGCTGGAGTACGGGGTGTAGATGCGGAACTGCTGCCCCTGCTTCTCGGCACGGTACCAGATCCCGCCGATAATGAGGTCCAGCGAGTCCGGGTGATACATGAATTTCGAGCCGGGCTCGACCCGGAGAAGGGTCCTGTCCGTGTACATCAGGTACCCCCAGCCCGGCGAAAGCCAGCCGGTCGTCTCGATCATGTCACGGTCCCGTAAGACAACACCGCCCTCCCGGGGATCGACCACATTCCCGTTCAGCGTGACTTCTCCGCCGAGCACGACGAGCCGGGCCGTGATCTCCTGCGGGGCGGAGGAGCCACCCTCCTTCGCATCGGCAATGGCTTTTGCACAGGATTCAGCCGAATCCATCATGGACGCAAGCTCGCCATCTCCAAGGTCATACCCGATACCGGAGACAAAGATGTAGTAATTAGTCTTGTAGATAATCACCCGCTGGCCGTTATGCACGGTCGAGCCGCTGGATGTACTTGGATACGTATACATAAGCGAGACAGAAGCAGGACCCGGAGGAATATACTCGATCAGGTGACGCGTCTTGTCATTTTTTACCCCCTCTAAAACCGGCAGGATGACCTTCTGCCTGTCCAAGTACTCCCCTTTGGCAGCTTCGGCCGACTCCTTGTGGACATCGAACTGGACTCCTTTTCCTTTCCCCGCATAGGGAATATTTGCATATCCCCCGTACTGGCAGGTCAGGGCATAGTACCCGTTCTGCGGGGCGTCTGAAAGGAAGGCGTCAGTATACGACGGGAGGTTGTATCCTTGGCAGGTACAGTCTTTTTTGGTAAAGACCTGTTCCCCGGCGGCTGCAGCCGGGCATGCAAGCAGGATGAGTGCGGCAACAAGAATACCTGCCATCGCTCCCCCGCTGGTTATAGGGCTTGTCATTCTTCTCTTCATGGTATCTTCTCGCATGAACCGATAGAATCCGATCTGTGCCGGCCATGATAAACGCTTCTTTTCTCTACCGATCGACCAAGCCTTCTGTCATAATCTGCAGGCAGGCAACACAAAAAATTGCAGATTAAAAAAAAGAGGGTGTGGATTATCTGCAGGGAATAAAAAAAATCATGGGCTCGTCGAGATTCGAACTCGAGATCTTCGCCGTGTGAAGGCGACGTCATAGCCAGCTAGACCACGGGCCCACAATGCATCGACCGGGAATCGAACCCGGGCTATAGGCTTGGAAGGCCTAAGTCATGCCTCTAGACCATCGATGCAATGGTGCTTTAGAATTTTGGCGAGCGGGTGTATTAATGATTGCTCTCTGGTAGTTGAGAATCTCTCCCGCACGACTTCCCCTTTCGCAGTAACCGGGGGGCCGCCGGATAACAGGAACTGCTGCAGGTGCAGGGAAATAAAAAAATGAACAGGGGATATCAATATCCCCGGATCTCAGCCTCGACCTGTTCAAGGCTGGCAATCCGCTTCTCAAGCGGCGGGTGCGTGGAGAAGAGCTCCATTAAGGTGCTTTTTCCCGACAATGCAGGTATGATGAAGAAGGCGTTCGCACCTTCCACCTTTGCCTTTGCCTCGGCCGGGACAGAATCCATCCGCCCGCTGATCCTGCTGAGCGCCGATATGAGCGCCCGGGGGTTTTTGGTGATGTAGGCACTGCCGCGGTCTGCGGCGAACTCGCGGTAGCGCGAGAGCGCCATGATCAGCAGGTTTGCCACGAAGTACACGATCATCGCAACAATACCCGCGATGATCCACGCGCCGGCTCCCCCTGAGTCCCGCCTGCCAAACATCGCACCCCACAGGAAGTTCTGCATGATGATCGAAGCGACCATCGCGATGAAGCTTGCGACCGTCATGGTAAGGATGTCGCGGTTCTTCACGTGGGCAAGCTCGTGGGCAAGTACAGCCTCGAGCTCGTCTTTATTGAGCAGCCGCATGATCGAGTCCGTGCAGGCCACAACCGCATGCTTCGGGCTCCTGCCTGTTGCAAACGCGTTTGGCACAGGGCTCTGCATGATCGCAACCTTCGGCTTGGGAATGTCGGCTTCCTTTGCGAGTTTTTCAACCATCCGGTGCAGGTCGGGGAACTCGTCCTCGGCGACCACCCGCGACCCCGTCGTCCAGAGTACCAGCTTGTCAGAGAAGAAATACTGGATGAACGCCATAACAACAGCGATCAGGATCAAAAACGATGTGCCGATCCCAAGCGCCCAGAGCACAGCAAGAAACACAAGGTAGACAATAAAGAGTAAAAACATCGTCAGCCATACCCTGCCGGTCAGACCCCAGTCACGTTTCCAGATCATAATTGGTACTTATTCGATGAGGGCGCTTTTAAAGAATTCGACGACACATCAGGCTGAATCCGGAAAAAAGCGGTTATTACCGCGTTTGAACAATAGCGGGCGGCCGGTTTATCCCCCATGATTTTTTTGGAAGGATGATCACAGATAAATCGAACGGCCGGACAACATCAGAAACTATTTTTTCGGGCAGCACCTGACGACTAAGTATGGCAGAAGTCGATCCCGGGGCGCTCGCGGATGTCGGGTACGGTATTTTCGAGCACCTTTTGAACAAGGGGCTGCGGGTGCAGGAGAAGTACCTGTTTGCGCTTGTGGAGCAGGGGGTCGACTTCCGGCGGGAGTTCGATGAAATTTTCCGGCAGTTCACGGGCGAATACCCGCAGCTCGCAGAGGCGCTGATGACAAAGTTTGACGGGGCCGGTACAATTTACGATATGATCCGGGCCGGTGAAGGGGTCATCCCGTCAAAGACCACCCAGATGTACTGGATCGTCCAGGACGCACCGGAAAGCCAGCCAGAGGCAATCGAGGACGAGAATGCCGGCAAGTGGCTCATCTTTTTGGAGCCGGACCAGGTCGATGGGTTGTGGAAGAAGGTGCGGGACGCGACGGTTGAAGGGTCGCTTGGGATCTCGACCAAGGTCAGCACCGCAAAACCCAACCCCGAGTCCCGGGATAACCGCAAGGTTGTCTATGTCTATACAAAGGACTGGGCGGACGAACCGGATGTGATGCGGGTGCGCACAAAGCTCAAAGAGCTCGGTTTTGTCGACCGCATCGGGTACAAGCGGAACATTGAGACCTTCGCCGGTGAATACGCCAAGAAGGGAAAACGGGTCACGTATTATTCCGCGTGAGAGCAAAGGTCGGGTTTCAACAGACTGGAACGATTATTTTTTCGGGTGACTTTTAAAAAATTCCCACATAAGGTCATTTGCGGAGATGTCTCTGCTGATGTTTCCTACGGCCTCTTTCCACCATCGCTCATCTTTGAGATATTCTCCGCCCGGCCACGTATGCCCGCCATCTCCGATGGTGCAGAGCGTCACATCGGCTCCCCCGGGACAATGCCCGTATGTCCGGCATATCGCGCTCCCGTTCCTGAAGCTCTCAACTGATTCAGGCGAACAGGAATTGGATGTCACCCATCTCCCGATATATTCGGGGACTGAAACACAGTTCCATCCCGGGTCCCCCGGAAGCCTCCCGCCACAGTGGCCCCCTTTATACAGGGCTGCAGGATCTGTAGTCCCGTGAAAGTGGATAACGGGAACCGGGCGGGAAGGATGGCAGTTGTCAAACGCATCCTGCCCGGCAACAGGTGCGATTGCGGCAATCCTGCCGGACAGCTCGCATGCCAGCCGGTACGAGAACAGCGCACCGTTCGAGATGCCCGTGGCGTAGACCCGGTCCTTGTCTATGGAAAACCGTAATTCCATGTCATCCAGCAGCGCCGATATAAATCCGACATCATCGACATTGTTCGTTTCGGCTGAGCCGCAACACCTGCCGGCATTCCATGTCCCTGTGGTTTTGCCCCCGATGGTTTTTCCTATTCCCTGCGGAAAGACTGCGATGAACCCCTCACTGTCGGACGTGGCTGTGATTCCGGACTGTCTCATCATCCCATAGATGTCATCGCCGCCACCGTGGAAGACAATGACAACCGGGACCGGTTCAGATCCGGTATACGACAAAGGGATATGGACGAGGAAGGATCGTTTCAGGCCATTATGCTGCAATGTAAATATACGATCCCCCGCAGCAGGAAGGGAAGTCGGACCTGAAACGACTGGACCTGCGGTATTTTCAGGCAGCGTGCCATTCCGGCTTGTTTCAGGTATGTGCTTTACACAGCCTCCTGAGATCGCGAGGAGCAGGACAAGCAGCAGGACGCATACCGGCAGTCGCATGGATCAACTTGAGCTGTGAGTGTAAAATAATTGATACAAGACAAAAAGAAAAGGTAAACTTGTAACGTATTATTCCAAGTGATTTTCTTTCCTTAAAGAACCCAACAGGGGGACAATTTTTTACTGCAGGAATCCCATGCAGCATTATGGGGGAACTCCAAGGTTACGACCAGTATCCCGTATGGATGGTACTGGTATCCAATCTCCTCTCTATATCGGTTTATGTTATTGGCGCTGTGATTATTTCCCAGATCGGCCTCATCTGGCTTGTCCTGTACGTGCTCTTCATCCTTATCCTCGAAGTCCGCCTGGTGAGGGGACATTGCGTAGACTGTTATTATTATGGCAAAACCTGTGCTTTTGCAAAAGGCCGGTTGAGCTGCATGTTTTTTCCCCGGGGAAAACCGGAACAATTTTACAACCGGACGATCACATGGAAGGATATCGTCCCGGACTTTCTTGTCTTTATTATCCCCGTTCTTGTCGGAACCGGGCTCCTGATCCATGATTTCAGCTGGACCCTCCTCGTGCTGATCATCATTCTTTTCTTCCTTGGATTTGCGGGGAACGCGGTCGTGAGAGGTCAGATCGCCTGCAGGTATTGCAGGCAAAAAAGAATCGGGTGCCCGGCACAGCGGCTGTTTGAAAAAAAATAAGATGCACCCGGACTTTTATTTAAGAAAACCAGGTCGTCCTTAAATAATAATGGCGCCCGTTGAAGATGTTTCGGACAAATAGATAGTGAAAAAAGGGTATCGGGGTTACGCCTTTCTTTCCTTGTTCTTGGGGCGCAGATTCTTGTACCCGCATTTGCGGCACGTTGTCGCACGGATCGCATTGCGTGCGTTGCAGTGCATGCAGATCTTCACGTTGAGTAAGCGGGCTTCTGCCTCGGGAAATTTTGCCATGGTATAAACTCTCCTGCCCTATCATGAATGATGTAAAAGCTCTTAACCGTTTGCGTCAGGGCGGGCGCTTTACTTACGGATAAACCAGTCATGGAACGCGGCGAGCGCCTGTGCCCGGTGCGAGGTCCGGCTCTTTTCCGCAAGCGGGATCTCCGCGAGCGTCTTACCGTCACACTCAAAGATCGGGTCGTACCCGAACCCCCCCATCCCCCTCGGTGTTGTGGTGAGAGTGCCGTGGATTGTGCCGGTGAAGACCCGTATGCCTTCAGCATCGGCAAATGCAATTGCTGTGGTAAAACAGGCGCTCCGGTCCTTCACCCCTTCCATAAGCCTGAGAATACCGGCGTTTCCAATCGTGTCGAGCACGTATGCCGCAAACGGCCCGGGGAACCCGTTGAGCGCATCGATCTCAAACGAGGTATCGTCGACGATTAAGGGCAAACCGATCTCCCCGTACGCGTACCGTGCCTTCCCGCGTGCGATCTCGCCCACGTCCTCGCTCCTGAGCTCAGGGCATTCAAGCGCAACATGCGTCACTTCGACGCTGCCGAAGAAGAACTCCGCCACTTCGTGCGCCTTGTGCGGGTTGCTTGTGACAACCACCAGCTTCACCGGTACCGCCCCCTCAGTTCGATCTCGTGCTCGCGGGCGATGACATCCCCTGCGCCGGCAAATGTCTCCCGGTAACCCTCGCAGAAAGCCGCTTTGAGCGCTGCGGAACCGGCCGTCGTGCTCTCCAGCGTCTGGAACAGCACATGGATGTCCACGCCCCTCTGCTCGACCTCCGTTGTCACCTGTGCCAGCCCGAAATCGATCAGGACGCAGCGCCCGTCTCTCATGATCATGTTGGCCGAGGTCAGGTCTCCGTGCATGATACCCGCGGTGTGCAGTTTACCGACCATCCGCCCGGCCTCTTTTACATTGCGGACAGAAAGGTCATGGGACAGCAGCGTCCCGCACACATTCTCCATGACAATCGTGTCGGGTGTGATGTCACTGATGATCGGGGTTGGCACACCTGCATGCCGGGCTGTTGAGATGAGCCGGGCCTCGGCACGGGTGCGTTCGGCGATGAGCCGGCGGTCGAGTGCCGGCACACGGTACCGCTTGGAGAGACGGCGCTTCTCTGCGCTGGAACCGGAAAACCCGACGACGGCTTCAGCGCCACGGGCTGTGGCGGCAGGACCGGGCTGCCGGGCGCTCCTGCGCTCAGGTGCCTTCCACGTCACATCCACCTCATCGGAGCGGAACGACGGGTTGACCTGCGAAGATTCAAGGGGAAGAACCTGCCCGCTTTCAAGCATCAGTTTTCCCGTGTACGCGATCATCGCGCCGTTGTCGCCGAGGTATCTCTGTTCCGGGACAAAGAACCCTGCCCCCCGGTCCTCGCACATCGTCAGCAGCATCTCCTGGAGGCGCCGGTTTGCACCCACGCCGCCGACAAGGAGCACCTCGTCTTTTCCGGCAAGCGACATCGCCCGCTCGGTCACCTCGACGCACATCGCAAATGCCGTCTCCTGCAACGAGTGGCAGACGTCCTCTAGTGGCGCCGTGCTGTCCTTTGCTGCAGACACCAGCCCGGAAAAGGCAAGGTCCATGCCTTTTACCGTGTATGGAAGTTCGATATACCCCCCCCTGGCCGCGAGTTTTTCAATGAACGGGCCGCCAGGGTGCGGGAGATCCTTAGACCGGGCGAACTTGTCCAGTGCGTTGCCGATCCCGATGTCAAGCGTCTCTCCGAAAATACGGTACCTGCCGTTCAGGTACCCTATCACCTGTGTGTTTGCCCCGCTCGCGTACAGCACAACCGGGTCGCTGCAGCCGGTGGCAAACCTCCCGATCTCCACGTGGGCAACGCAGTGGTTCACACCGGCAAGCGGCACACCCAGGGCAAGCGACAGCGACCGTGCGGCAGTGGCAACCGTGCGCAGGCATGGCCCGAGCCCCGGCCCCTGCGAGAACGCGACCCCGGTGATCCTGCCAGGTTCATGAAGGACTGACGAAATGACGGCGTTCATTGCCGATGCATGGTGCTGGGCTGCCTCGCGGGGGTGGATGCCCCCGTGAGGGGGGGAATACGCATCAGAATAGAGTGCGATACAGTCAGTATCAAAAACTGCGGCACTGAGGTTCCACGCAGTGCCTTCAATCCCAAGAACCTGCCCGAAAATAGGCATTTAAAAAAAATTATTTTTTGAATTCCGTATAACCGCATTTCCCGCAGGCAGTCCGGTCCTTATGGTCTGCCATCATGATACCGGGCCCGCAGCGTGGACAGTATTTCTTTGCGGTGGTGACCTTCGCACCCTCGACCTTAAAGAACGTGCCCCGTCCTTTTGCTTTCGGGGCTTTTGCTTTCTTGTCTGCCATGCCTAAGCCGCCCCTTCCTCTTTTGGCTTGGGCATGCCGCGTGCCATCAGGTGCGCGCGCTCCGTCTTCTTCCTGCCCTCTTCGCTGTCATAAATTCGCGCCTCTCCGGTAAGTTCCATCCTGCCGAAGCTGCCCCTCAACGAGTCCAGCACCACCTGCTGGTCTTTGACGTTGAGGAGTGCGCAGACCTTTCCGATGATCTGCATGCGCGAGGGAGTTGCACCCTCGTACCGGAGCGTGAACCGGACCTCCCGTCGTGATAAAAGTTCATTTCTTTTATCGCTGGTAATCTCAAAATCCATCGATATCCTGTAATTATTGGAAACCGTGTTATATATAATGTGCCCATCGCCGGAAGGAATTCTACGGCGGGCAAGCACAGGGTTTGAGAACAGGAATTTCTGCAGAGCTAAAAAAATACGCTGGTGTTATACTGTATCACTGCGGATGAAGTGGGAGAGCAGTTCCCGTGCGGCCTCTTTTGCCTTCGCATCAACGGTGCGGACCACGACGCCGCGGTGGGGCTGCCCGTAGAGCACGACCACGCCTTCAGGTGCAGCAAGGACAAGCGGGACGACCGCGAGGTCCTCCTCCCCGCTGACATAGACCGTGGCAGGCGGGTGGGCGATTGCGTCGTCGATACCGGCGACCAGTTCATCGGTGATGGTGCCCGGGGGATTTTTCACCCGGATTATCCGGCCGTGACAAGGAGGGGCCTGTGTGCACGGTGAACGCATGGTGTGCCCGTCAATGACTGACACGTCCGGGGCAACCCCGTTTTTCTGGAGGTTATGTGTCACCACATCGCCGACTGCGTACACCGTCCTGCGGGCAAGCAGCGGGAGGGCAGGTGCGATACCCGGATACAATTCGCCAAATGGATCTTTGAAAAAATGGCGTCTTTCTTCAGGCAGTATCAGCATCAGCGAACCTTCAGCGCATACCGGCCCTGGAGTCTGATGTTCATCTTTTTTGCTATATCAGAGTGTTCGGGGTCGATGATGACAAGATACCCTGCCCAGTCATCGCTTAAGTTCGTGGTGCCGCAGACCACGCAGTTCTCCCCGTCTACAACGCGATGGCAGTCGCGGCATACCTTGCCCTGTTTCTTCTTCCCGGGAGGTGGCATACCCTTACTTCTCCCGCGGCCTGCGGGTAGGCCGCTCCTTCTTCTCCGCCGGCTGGCCGCCTTTTTCGAGTGCCTTCTCCTTCTCGAGGTTCATATCCTCCTCGAGCCAGAGTGCAGTGCCGAGGCCGGCCTGCCGCATCGTGAGCCCGATCTTGCTGTCACGGGGCTCGCGCTCGTTTAAGCTTAGCGTCACGACGCGGGCACGGATCGTGTCACCCACGCCTACGAACCGTTTCGATTCCTGGCAGATGAGCCGTGAATTCTTCTCATCAAAATTGATGTATTCATCGGAGATCTGGCTGACGTGCAGCATCGCATCGATCGGGCCAAGTGAAACAAATGCGCCAAAGCTCGTCGTCTCAACGACAACACCCTCGATCACTTCCTGCAGCGCAAGCCGCAGCACCAGCGCCTCGAACTTCACATCGTAGTAGATGCCGCCATCACCGGGCACGATCTCCCCTTCGCCGACTTCCAGCACGCGTGTGACGCAGATAAAGATCCCGATCTCCTTGTCAATGCTCCCCTCCAGATGCTCCTGCAGGACATCCAGAATAACCTTCTCGAGATTTTCGCCGAGACGGTTAGGGGGCACCCGTACCTTATCATCCAACCGGATTTTATTATACATAATAATCCCCTAGCTCTGTATCAGTTCCAGTCTTTTCTGTTTTCTCATAGATATAACACCAGTGCCCTGCGCGAGCAGCGCCTCCCGCAGGCGCCGGTCATTGGTCACGACGAAGCAGCGAGTCTCCCGCGCATACCTGATCACCTGTTCGTCAACGGGACCGTTTGAGGGCCCGGGCGCGTGGACCGTCGTGCACCTCTGTGCAACACCCAGGCCGTACCGCGCTGCCGCCGCATCCCGCCCCCTGCCAGAGGAGATGCCGGCAAGTTCACGCGTTACATTTTCAAGGACGAGCGGTTCGAATGCGCCCACGAGCTGGCGCAGTTCATCGAACAGGTCGATGGAAAACTGTGCCGGCATCATGAGCGCGTTGGCGTCGAGGAGGACCCTCACTCGTTCAGAACGCCCATCCCGATCAGGCGCCAGCGTGCCCCCACCTGCCGGCTGATTGCGAACCGTGCACCCGTTTCCGCACACACCGGCCGTTTTAAGGAGATCTCAACATTCTCTTTCTTTGTGCCGGTCACGACACCCACCGTGACCGCCGTACCTACCGAGAGCATCAGCGGCTCGTTGTGTTTTAACGGTTCGATGGCGAGTTCGCTTGTTGCGCCGACAACTCTCTCCATGAGGGTGACCTGGCACCTGACCTTGTCCCATACCGGCGGGAGCTTCCCGATATGGCCGGCGACCTGCCCTGCAAGTGCATCGCTTTTTGTAAGCGCAGGGTCAAGCCGGGTCCCGATGCCAAGCAGCCCGCCTGGTGTTGCCTCTGTCACACGGGTGGAACCGGCATGGATTGAGGTGATCCGGGTTGTGATTGGCTCCCACCTGATCCGGTTCTCGACCTGCAGCTGCCGCCCGGGCCGGATCTCGATCTCCTCGTCCTCATGGAGGATGCCGCGGATAAGCGAGCCCCCGATTACGCCGCCTTTTACCTCCTTCCAGTTGCAGCCCGGCTTGTTCACGTCAAAGGAACGTGCGACAAGTACCATCGGTTCTGCGTCCGGGTCCCGTGCGGGCTCCGGTATCGCCGCGTCAAGCGCCTGGACAAGAGCGCCCATGTTAATCCCCTTCTGGGCGGAGACAGGGATGACGGGCGCGTTTTCGGCGATGGTGCCTTTGATGAACGCCTTGATCTGCCTGTAATTCTCGATCGCCTCGTTCTGGCTGACCACATCGATCTTGTTCTGGACGACCACGATCCTGTTGATGCCGACAAGTTCCAGCGCCATGAGGTGCTCCTTGGTCTGCGGCTGCGGGCATTTCTCCGATGCAGAGATGACGAGCATCGCCCCGTCCATCAGTGCCGAGCCGGAGAGCATTGTTGCCATCAGGGTTTCGTGCCCCGGCGCGTCGACAAAGGAAATGGACCTGAACGGGGTCCCCCTGCCCCCGCATACCGGGCATGTCTCCCGCGTAGAGTAGGCATCTGCATCCTGGCATGACCCGCACCGGTAGAATGTCGCGTCAGCATACCCCAGACGAATGGAGATGCCGCGTTTAACCTCTTCGCTGTGCCGGTCCGTCCATGTCCCGGTGATCGCGTTGACCAGGGTGGTCTTCCCGTGGTCAACATGGCCCACCACGCCGATATTGACGCTGGGTATTGTCACATCATGCATCCTTGAAATCGAACCTCCTTACTCTATATATAACGATCATACTTATACATAACCAGTGAAGGGGTATTTCGTCGGAATTCGCATGAAAACTGTTTTATTTTGCCCCATCCAGCCGGAATACGCGTAAAGATGTTCTTAAAAAAAATTCATACCCCTTGCTACGAAATTTAAACCGAAATGTTAAAAATAACACAAAGGAACATCAGAGTAAGGACTCCGTATGACCATTGACAGTGAGCTCTCCCGCATCGGCATTTCGTTGCCAAAACATCTCCTTGACCAGTTCGACCAGATTATCAACTACCGCGGCTACTCGTCGCGGTCCGAGGGGATACGGGACGCGATCCGCAGCTATATCCAGTATTACAAATGGATGGCGGACGTCAAGGGTGAGCGGCAGGGAGTCATCACGATGATCTATGACCATGACCAGCGGGGGCTCCTTGTCGTGCTCACCGATGTCCAGCACGAGTTCAAGGGCATCATCCAGGCATCGCTCCACTCCCACGTGACCGAGTCGCGCTGCCTCGAGGTGATCCTGCTCCGGGGTGACGGGACGCAGCTCAAGTCGCTTGCCGAGCGGCTGATGTCCCAGAAAGGGGTGGAATCGGTCAAACTTACAACGATCGGGCTTGAAGACTAACCCCCGCCCTCGCAGCTCTGGTCAATATTCCTGAGAGCGTCCTGCAGTCCGCTGCCAGAGGCAAATTCGCGTTCGCTCTCAATTGTCTTTTTTGCGTCCTCGACAAACGTCTTCCTGACCTTCTCGGTGCCTGTTGCCGGTACCAGCTGGTCAATACGGTAGAGAAGGTGCGTGCTGTCCAGTTCGGCAAAAGTATCCCCCCGTACGGTCTCGATGCGCTGGACAACGCCGGTGGTCCCCGTCCGCGGGTACCTCACCCGCATACCTGCCACGACTTCGCCTGCGTGCATACTTGAACGTACAGTCCGGGATTATTAAAATCCTTTGGCATGGGGGAAATGAAGGATATCAGAAGATCAGTTTTTTGAGCGTGGACACGGTCTTCTGGGTGCTCTCGCGGGGCACAACGTCCCCGGTCTCCTGAACCGGGATATCGGTTGAAAGCGCTGAGAATATCCGGCGGATCGCCTCCCCGTGGGAAGGCCCGTAACCCCCTTCAAGGACAAGGGCGATGGGCGTACTGACCGAAGACCTGAGCAGGGATGTCAGGACACCAAAATCCGGGGGCGCCAGCCGCATCCCGCTTTTCGGGTCATCGGCAAGGGGATCCTGTCCAGCAGATACGATCAGGACGCCCGGCCTGTACTGCCGGATTGCAGGCAGGAATACCTGCTCAAATACATACCGGTAATCGGCAATGGTCCCGCCGGCACGGAGCGGGGCATTGATTGTACAGCCCCTCCCGGGCCCCTCGCCGATCTCGTCGACCCAGCCCGTGCGGGGAAATGTGTTGCCCTGGTGGACTGAACAGAACAGGACGCTGTCGCTTGTATAGAAAATCTTCTGGGTCCCGTTCCCGTGGTGGAGGTCCCAGTCAACGATTGCCACACGTCTGACCCGGTCCAGTGCTGCCGATGCTGCGACAGCGGCGTTATTAAAGAGGCAGAAACCCATTGCCCGGTCGGGTTCGGCATGGTGGCCCGGCGGGCGGACAAGCGCAAAACAGTGCTCGCCGCCAAGGGCGCAGTCCACCGCACCGATCGCGGCGCCGGCAGCATGGGATGCCACCTCAAACGAGCGGGTCGTGACATAGGTGTTATGGTCGATGAAGTGCTGGCCCCCGTGCATGCAGAGCTCACGGATCATGCGAATGTGCGACGGAGAATGGACACGGAGAAGGTCATCAACGGACGCTGGGCGCGGCTCACCGATAATAACCCCCCCGGGGACACCCAGCAGTGCCTCGCGGAGCCGGATGCCGGACTCGTCATGCGTCTCCAGGTCATGCTGGGAGAAGATTGTCCCCGATATCGCCCGGCAACCGGTCATAATATGCTGAATTTCTATTGGCCTGCCTGCTATCTTTAGCATTCGGTTGATGCAAAGAGAAAATCCAGTGAAAATCAATCCAGCCTGAAATGCGGATTAGGGAGGTTGGACTGGGTTTTTTAAAACCGCAAAAAATTTTTAAAAAAAAGGATTAGTTTATGGCAAGTCCCTGCATCACGGCATTTTCAGGCACATCAAATTCCCGCGTCATCCCGGCGATCCGGTATTTGCCGGTTGCCTTGACGTCATAGGGGTTGCCGGTCGTGGAGTAGGGTACGATGAATTCACCATTGATTGACTGCTGACGGTAGGTAAACCGGCGGCCGGTGTTGGAAACGAGGGGAACCTCGATGACACCTGTGCCTTTGATATGGGCTCCCTTTACATACTCAAAGACCTTCACGTATTTGACGTCCGGGATTTTTGTGCCATAAACGTTTGTCGGGGACTCATGGACGAGCCGGTAGTGGCGGAGTGCCGGCACCGTGTCCGTAGGGGTGACGATTACCGGATTCGCAACGGTTGCATGGTAGCCCGGCGTCGCCTTTGCATTATACAGGGCTGCTCTCATATGAGCTTCAGCTGCATCTATCTCGCTGGCGGCGATGATCACCGGGGCGGAAACCGAGGATACCGACGGGTCAACGTACTCGATATAGTAGACTGCCGTCGCATTGGTCAGCGAACCGTCAAAATTGTGGAGACGGGATATCATGGTCTCGTAATAGTGCTGGTTGATGAGGGGTGCGGACATATATTTGGTCGGATCGTTCTGGTTTGGGACTGCATACGTCGTTACGTAAGGTTCAACTCCGCGGGACGTGTTGTACCAAGTCGCCATTGCCCAGAACTTCCCCTGGATCGCTTCATCCATCTCAATATCGGTAATGATGTACCTGATCCCGATAGCATCCGCAATCCCGTTTGCGGTCTCTTCAGACTCAGCCATGAAATATGCGGCGGACCCGGTCGGACCAGCGACCCCCTGCTGGAACGGGTTTGCGTTGGGGATCCGTTTTGCAATGTAGGTGATCATATGCCCGTAGTCCCACCAGGACATGACCCCGTAAGACGAATTCGGGTACTCAAACGTCTTCCTGTCATAGATGGTGAGATAATCCACACCGGTTTCTGGGGTATTGTCTTTCATCCATTCCAGTGATTCGCGCCAGTCCCCGTTCATTCGGATCGCATTGTTGGATGCATTGGCGTAACTATAGGAAGCCGACGTATAGGCAAAAAGTATGGCAAATCCCAGCGCAACGACCATCACACCGAGGTTCAGGTAACTGAATGAGTCAGGCCTCTCCACCTTTTTCTGTACTTTTTTATGCCGTTTCCCTTTTGGTGGCTCCGCTCCTCCTCTGTCTTGTTGGCGGCTGGTGCTTTGATCTGAAGAAATCCGGGCTGCCAGCCGGGCTACTTCGGGCCATCCGCGCTCCATGACAAAATGGATGCAGACGGCAGAGAGGAGCGCGATGTTGATGGCAAGGTAATACTCGTACCTGATATGCTGCCATGTGGAATAGAACATCACCACCGACCAGACCAAAGCAAACACCTGGTGGGGGTGCTCGTCCTTAAGATTATTATATGCCATTACAAGGGCACCGCCGGTAAATAGCAGGAGCCCGTAATTAAAGGCAAACCATGCAAGATCAGTACTCCATCCCCGGGCTTCCTGGACGGTAGTGGTCACAACTGCCTGTCCGAAAAAGGAAATAAAGTTGGACACGAGCAGGTTGTAGATATCAGGGAGGAACAGGAACAGTACTGCGCCAAATGCCACGGCAATGCCAGCGAGCGCCGCGGGATAAAAATATCTTGGTCTCCCTTTGAGGTACCAGATCAATCCATACAGCAGCCATGTCCCTCCAATGAGGCTGAGATATGCATAGACATGACCTATCGTATACAGGCTCAGCCCGAGGCCCGGGTACTGGATCCCGTAGCCAAGGAGCCCGATGATTGCAACCGAGAAGATGATGGAATTGGCAACAGCCAGGTACCCGATCGACCGATCCTGGTAGACATTTATTAACGACTGGACAAGGGTAAAAATCCCGACAATCATCGCAAACAAAATCATTGTCGGCATCGTAAACAGGCCGAGCAGATAGGCAATTCCTGCAATACCAGAGAAAATGACCGTTTTTTTGAATGCCCCGATCTTTTTTAAGTCAATATCCTGCTCCCGCGCTGCAAGGATCGCATAGATGTAGAAAAGGCAGAAAAGGGTGGAAAAAAGCACCTCGGCGATATGGTGGTCCATATACCCGTAAAAGGAACGGTAAAAAATTTGTCCTGAAACAACTGCTGTAAACCCGGAAGCAAGCAAGCCGGTCTTGTAGTCCCCACAGGTCTTCCCGACAAAATACATGATGGGGACAAGT
>LQYC01004612.1_pt1 | contig 22463 bp, 22 predicted proteins | sample 661771 | NCBI WGS metagenome assembly LQYC01 (sample SAMN03483023, study PRJNA281117) | bioreactor metagenome | isolation source: benzene-degrading methanogenic enrichment culture from a contaminated... | place: USA: oil refinery in Oklahoma | collected 2011-05
TCGCCTTCATGTGCATATCTTTGTTGTCTCCTCGTCATACTCCTCGACGTCGATTCCTCGTCGTCGCCTCGATCTGCTTTTGAATGCAACTTGGCATAAGACGGTTCGGTTAACTTCTCACCTCTTCTTTTATTGAGACCGCAATTTTATAAAGCACGGTAAGGATCGAAAAACCTATCGCCCAGATCCCGAGGGTAATCAACACTTCCGGTGCCGTGGGGGTATATTCGGTTATTTCTTCCAAGGGTGAGGGAATAAACCCGGTAACGACTAAGCCAAGTCCCTTTTCAATCCACAGTGAAACAAATACCGCCACACACGCCAACGCCAAGGTTTTCTCATTTTTCCGGGTGCTCGGATTAATCAAAAGAAATGTCGCGATTACTGCCAGGATCACAAAAGACCACATCCAGGGGACAAGTTTAGTATGGCCGTGAAGACCAAAAAACAGATATTGAAAGTGGCTCATGTGTTCGGGTATTTGGCTGTAGAACGCGGTGAAAAGCTCCATGAGAACAAAAAAGATACTGATGAGCATCGCGTAGGTAACAATCTTAGCTAAGGTCTGGAAGGCTTCTTTCCCGGGATCAAACTTGGAAAATTTTCTTACGATAAGGCCTAAAAGGATAAGGAGCGCGGGGCCGGAAGCAAAGGCTGACGCTAAAAAACGAGGCGCCATAATCGCGGTGAGCCAGAACCCCCTTCCGGGAAGCCCGGCGTAAATAAAGGCAGTCACGGTATGGATACTGACCGCCCAGGGAATGGAAAGATAGATAAGAGGTTTAACCCATTTGGGAGGAGGTACATCCGCCCGTTCCGCCGCAAGCACCGTCCAGCCGATCACGATATTCAACACTAAATAACCATTGAGCACGACCATATCCCAAAAGAGGATTGAATTTGGAGTAGGGTAGAGCAAAACATTAAAAGCGCGGTCAGGTCGTCCCAGGTCGGCGATGATGAACGATAAACACATCGTGACTGAAGCTACTGCGAGGAACTCACCTAAGATGGTGATCCTTCCAAAGATCTTATAGTGATGCAAATAGTAAGGTAAGACCACCATAACCGCGGACGCGGCTACCCCTACCAAGAAGGTAAATTGGGCGATGTAGAGTCCCCACGATACATCGCGGCTCATTCCGGTTATGCCCAAACCATAGCTTAATTGTTTTAAGTAACAAAAAAGGCCAACAGCAATAATGCCGCCTAAAAGAGATAGTAAAGCCCAATATTTTTTGCTTCCGGTTAGTGCTTTTTCTAACATAGTCTCCTCACGCGATGTAATAAATTTGAGGCATTGTCCCCAGCTGTGGTTTTCGTCGAATGGTATGATGAGAACGCAGAAGCCCCCGCACTTCAGAGTTTGGGTCTTCCAGATCACCGAAAACCAAAGCCTTTTCCTTGCACGCTTCAACACAAGCAGGGATAAGACCTTTAGCGAGCCTTTCGCTGCAAAAATTACATTTTTCTACCACCCCTCTCGTTCGGGTGGGAAATTCTTTGTTGGTTTCCTGGATAAAGGGTCGAGGGTCCCTCCAGTTCAGGCTTCGTGATCCATAAGGACAACCCGCCATGCAGAAACGACAACCAATGCACCGGTGATAATCCATCATGACAATCCCATCCTCCTCCCGCTTCCAGGTAGCTTGAGTGGGACAAACTCGCACACAGGGCGGGTTGTCACAGTGATTACAAAGCATCAAAAACTGACTTCCCTTCAGAGTCTGATCAATGTATTCATGGGTATACTCGTTCTCCTCGCCGGGAAACGCTTTTTCATAAGGTTCTTTCCAGATCCACTTCACCTCGTCTTTGGGATTCCCCAAATTAGGGACATTATGGACTTGGTGACACGCGTTGATACAGTCTTGGCAGTCCTCTTTGCATTTTTTCATGTCAACAATCATGGCCCAGCGTTTTCCGGTGAGGGCGTCTGGACTAGGTAAGATTTTTGGTTCTTCATTGACGGCCAAAGCTTTTTGTAGGGGCTTAGAGCCAATTCCTAAAAGAGAAAACCCGGCAAGCTTTAAAAACGTTCTTTTATTGTTGTCCATTAACTTTTCTCCTCAGGGATAATATGGCAGTTCCAGCAGGTTGGTGTTACGCCGACATAGTTATGGCACTGGTCACAGAATTGTTCTTTATTTGAATGGCAGTTAAGGCAGGTGTTGGTAAGACTCATCGTATGCGTTTTTTCGTCACTCCCTTTGTAGAGCCGCTTATTTTCTCTCACCACCTGGTCTCTCCATTGGATAAGAAGCTTCATGTGGGAGTCTCTCATATAGGGAGTAGCCTCGACACACTGCTTTTCCTTGGTTATGATTTTTAGCTCTGGTTTCGTGGCTGCCTTTCCGGTAATCGCATCATACCATAGAGGAAAAGTTATCAGACCGAGAAAAATAATGAGCCCGGTTATGATCTTACCAGTGTCATACATGCGATTATTCCTCCACTTCTTTTAGCGGTTCACCCCGCAAATCAGTTTCTCTTTCTTTTTCCCCTTTCAACACTAAGGCATTAGCAACCATCTCGTGGATTCCAATGACCTGGACTCCGGGAGCCCAGTAATCGCAAAGGGGAATGAGCGTGGCACGGTCAATGGCGCACATACACGCAAGGCGATTTACCCCATGTTTTTCCTGCACATACTTGACGGCATTTCCTCGAGGGAGTCCTCCCCGGAGACGCATCTCAATGTTTTCATCATTGCCTAAACCCGCACCCCCGGCACAACAGAAGGTTTTCTCTCTAATGGTATTTTCCGGCATTTCATAGAAATCCTTGCAGACATTTTTGATGACATACCGGGGTTCTTCAAGAATGCCCATCGCCCGGGCGGGGTTACAGGAGTCATGGAAGGTAACTTTCAGCTTGTCGTTTCGGCTGGGATCGAGCTTCAATTTGTTGTGTTTAATGAGGTCCGCAGTAAATTCCATGATGTGGACCATTTTGGTTGCCTTGGCGTTTTCAAATTTGGTTCCGGTGAAAGGAGAGACTGGCTCTTCAAGAAAATCAGCCGGGCCATTCATGGTGTCCATGTACTGATGGATTACTCTCCACATATGGCCGCATTCTCCGCCCAGGATCCATTTAACTCCCAGCCGCTTGGCTTCCGCGTAGAGCTTGGCGTTGAGTCGTTTGATCATCTCGTGAGAAGTGAAGAGGCCAAAGTTTCCTCCCTCCGAAGCGTAGGTGCTCCAGGTATAGTTAAGTCCAAGCTCATGAAAAAGAATGAGATAGCCCATACAGGTATAGGTTCCGGGGTCCGCAAAGTAATCACCTGAAGGAGTGACAAACAAGATATCCGCTCCCTTTTTGTTGATGGGTACCTCAACCCGAACTCCGGTAATATCTTCAATGTCGTCAGCAAAAAATTCGAGGGTATCTTTTAGGGTATGGGGCTGGACACCAAGATGATTTCCAGTCATAAAACATTTTGCCACTGGTTCGAGAGCCCAGTTTATACCTAAACCGAGGAGATAAAGAAGCTCTCGTCCGATCATGGTGATTTCCGCGGTGTCAATGCCATAGGGGCAAAAGACGGAACAGCGCCGGCATTCGGTGCACTGATAGAAATAATAAAACCATTCTTTAATGACTGCGGGAGTTAATTCTCGTGCGCCCGCGAGTTTACCCAGAACCTTTCCCGCAGCAGTGAACTCCTTACGATAAATTGACCGGAGGAGTTCTGCTCTTAAGACCGGCATATTTTTGGGGTCGCCGGAGCCAAGAAAGAAATGGCACTTGTCCGCGCAGGCTCCGCACCGGACGCAGATGTCCATAAAAACTTTAAAAGATCGATATTTGCTTAAGCGCTCCGCAATGCCATTGAGGACGATTTCTTTCCAGTTTTCCGGCAGCTTCCAGTCTTCCTCCGTGGCCGACCACTCCCTCGGAAAAGGCAAATCAAGGACCTTAAGGTTCTTGGGAGCAGCCGGATAATTATACGTGCCGGGTTTAAAATTTACCGGCGTATCCATCCAGCCTTTTCGGGGCGGCTGATAATCAATCTTTAAAAGCTCTTCTGGTTTTGGAACACCATCTAATTCGGACATTTTTTTACTCCTTATCCACCGGGATTTCCGCGGTTTTCATCTTTTCCCTAAATTCATCCTCATATTCCTCGTAGGTATGAACTTTTACGGGATAGTTCCAAGGGTTGATGTGTCTTTTGGACCGGTTGTTATTAGCCAAATTTCGGGTTGGACTTAAGAAGACTCCGCCCAGATGCATCAGTTTGCTGAACGGAAAATAGGCAATGAGAAGACAAACAAAAAAAAGATGTACATAAAATATAGCGCCGATCCCTTCGGGGAGTACCGGATGAAAACTCGCGAGGCTTAAAGCCAATTCTTTTACTGTGATGAGGTTTACTTTATAAATGTGGCGCATGAGCATGCCTGATCCGATGATGCTCAAGAGAAGAAAAAGCGGGAAGTAATCAGCCGGAAGGGAGATGTAACGAATTTTAGGAACCAAGACGCGTCGAAGGAAAAGATGGGTTATTGCTGCCACAATAAGAGCATCAGTTAAATAAAGCGCGGGAACACCGATTTCAAAGAGGCGGTCTAATTTGTCAATGAACTGTATTGCAATAGGGACCGGCTCGGTAAACAAGCGAAGATGGCGGGTAAGAATGATAAAAAATGACCAGTGAAAGGTCAACCCAGCCAGCCAGAGCCACTTTGCCGACCAATAAGCTAATGTGGATCCTTCCTTAAGCTCAGTGCTCGTGTTTCGAAACAGAGAGCGAAAAAGAAGCACTTCAAGCGCCATCCGTTTGACGACATCAAAGGCGTTAAAAGGGCTTTCCAGGCGGTTGGCTTTTATCCAATTAAGGGATTTTTCCTGGCCGCAGACGGTGGTGATCCGAAACGGAACCGGGGATTTTGCCCAATTCAGGATGCGATAAATAAATCCCGTTAAAAATATCGCAAGAGCAAGGTAGGGTATAAAAATCCCAAAAACATTCTCCAGATGAGTATAACTAACGCCTCCTAACACAAAGAGTAAAAGGAGCAAAATAACAGCAAGCGGGAACATGATGCTCATAATAAAAATCATATTATTGTGCCTCACTTTTTGTATGATTTATTTTAGCTTCTTCTTCTGGTGTATTGTTTGCCCGGTTTAATCTTCTTACGAGACCCGAATACCTGTTTTTTACCTCATTGGCTTTCAGTTCAAATACTTTTTCCCGACATTCCACATACCGATTAAAAGCCGCCAGGGCCAGTTCATCTATTTTAGACTCAAAGGCAAAAAGCTCACCGAATAATTCTTTTTCTTTAAGCTCTTTTTTTAATTCATCTCTAATCACCTTCTTGAGCATGAAGAGGAAGGAAAGCGCCTGGTCGGGGGTGAATTCCTGGACAGCTCGAATATGGATAATGCGATCCAAAAAGGAAGAAATTTGTTTATGATCACCTTCCTTAATAAGTCCTTCAAACAAATCCTCTATCCCCTTCAAAATAGTTGAGCCAACCGGATTCGCAAAGGGGTCCTTTTCATTTTTTAAAAACAAGGCGGTTTCCTCTGGATAAGTTCGCAGAACAAGGTGAAACCATTTTTTAACGAGAGCTGATTTGTGTTGGGATAAAATTTCCTCAATTTTCACCGCACATGTTCCCTTGGCGTAAGGTAAACCCCGTTAGAGAGTCTTCTACTTTCTAACAGAAAGGCTCATCCGGGGCATTAAACCCCGTGTTCGCTAACCATCATTCCCGCTGAAATCACAGTGGGGCTTTCTAACGGGGTAAAAGGAGAGAAAATAAAAGACCCCTTACATTTTTTTAAAAAAAGATTAATTAATCCGGCACTATATGCCATGAATTTTAACATTAAAAAATGATTATTGTCAGTTTATAGTATGTTTTTTGTCAGAAACTGTAGCCTTTTCCGTAAATGATTATTAATTTTTACCCCGTTAGAAATGCCCCGCTTGCCCTGTTAGACATCAAATATCTAACAGGGCAAGCGGGGCAGAATTAAAGTGGTTACGCTTTTTCACAAGGGGTAAAATCCATGAGAAAATCTTCTAACGGGATTTACGTGCTCCTTATATATTTCCCGGACGGGACATCAAAAAGAAATATAATAAAATTGTTAGGCTATTTATTGCTTACTGATTTTATGACAATTATCATTATTAAAAAGGGTTTGTAAATAATGTTTTTACCCTCTTTTGTTCATTTATTTCAACAGGAGAAATTCGAAGACCATTTATTATTTACTCTGTTAGATACTCTGTTAAATTTTGTTTAAAATTGATGCATTATACCTCTGGACTTTATTCCCTTGAAAAGCAGAATTACAAGGCGTTGATTGAATATAAAGTCGAAACCTCAATGGTTTTTGAAAAGGTTTCTTTTTAAGGGGTGTCGGATATTCAGTTGACCACGAGGATAGGGAATCCCTTAGTTTTGATGAAAGGATTCAGTTAGGTCAGGAGATTGCGCACGAGTTACATCAAAAAAACAAGATTCTATATTGTAAAGGTGAATTTACCCTGTTAGAAAAGACCCACTTGCCCTGTTAAATATCAAATATCCAACAGGGTGAACAAGCACAGGGTAATGCTCCGTGTGAAAGCGCCTTCCTAACGGGGTTTACCATCAAACTATATACCCCGTGGGAGAAGGATGGTAAAAGTGGTCCCTTTTCCTGATTCGCTTTCTACCGTGATGGTGCCAAGGTGGGCTTCAATAATCGCTTTTACTAAAGGAAGGCCCAGACCGCTACCTATCACTTTGCGGGTATATTCGGTGCGGATGCGGAAAAATTTGTCAAAGATACGAGGCAAATCAACTTTAGAGACCCCTACGCCGGTATCGGCTATTTTTATCTCAACGAACTCTCCTCGGTTTTCGGCATTGATGATAACTTTTCCGCCTTCTTGATTATATTTTACGGCATTGCTTAACAAATTAGTGCAAATTGTTTCCATGCCTTGGCGATCAGCATGGATCGTGCATAACTGCGGGTCACAAGTTACCTCAAAATGAAGACCTTTCTTTTCTGCCTCTGGGGTCACTATCTCAATTGCACCTTTAATGATTTCCGGAAGGAAGATTTTTTCTATTTGTTGGATGAGACCTCCGGCTTCAATGCGGGAGAGGTCGAGTAAATTATTGATCATCAGGAGTAAGCCGTCAAGCCGAGCGAGCACCTTATTTAATAGCTCATGCTGCTTTTCGTTGATTTGTCCTACAAATCTATCGGTGACGAGAGCGATTAGTTGCCGAACGGAGCTTAAAGGAGAACGGAGTTCGTGGGAGACCATTTCCACAAAATCAGATTTCATCTGATCGAGCTTTTTAAACCAGGTTACATCATTAAAGATAGTGACCGAACCGAGAACTTCGCCTTCTTCATTTCGAACGGGAGCAGTATGGGCCATAAAAAAAATATTGGGTGGATCCCCCCCCCAACCCAGTTCTTGGGTCATTCCCTGAGGAGGATTGGAGCCTCCCATACTGAGCACACTTTCGACCATCTGCGTGAGCTCTATACTTTTGGTCCAGGCGAAAATATGCTTACCCAACGGAGAATCTTTCTCCAACCCGAACACGCGGGTGGCTGCGGGGTTATGAAGGACAAGAAAGCCATTTTTGTCAGTGACCAGGACCCCATCAGCCATTTGATTGATGATAGTGAGCGTCCGGCTTTTCTCATAAGCAATGTCCTTAAGGCTTCTTTCCCGCTCGCGCCGAAACAGTTCGGCTTCATGCTCCAGTTTTAACTTATCTTCTGCTCTCCGGACAACGATCCGCAGCTGATCCGGAGTGAAGGGTTTGGAGATAAAATCATAGGCGCCATTTTTCAATGCCTCCACGGCATTATCAATGGTGGCGTATCCGGTAATGACGATCACAATAAGCTTGGGATAATCGTCCCTGACCTTTTTTAATACCTCCATTCCCCTGATCCCGGGCATCATGAGGTCAAGAAGGAGGATCTGAAAATCCCCTCTTTGAAGTAATCCCAAGCCTACCTCACCATTCTCGGCAGTTTCTACCTTCCAGCCCTCTTTGGTGAGGATCCGTTCGGAACCTTCCCGGATGATTTTTTCGTCATCCACTACTAAGATATGAACGTCTTGATGGTCATTCATGAGAGAAGTTAATTTCCCTATTTTTTTAACAGCCGTTCTACTAAGTGGACCAGCTCTTTTGGTTCTACCGGCTTGTCCACATAGTCGTCGGCTTCAGTCTCCATTCCCATCCGATGGGTGTAGGTGGTAGTGGAAATCTTTGAAGCCACCGCAGTCAAAAGCAAAATGGGGATGTCCTGGCATACCGGATCAGCCTTCAACTCCTTGCATACCTCATAACCATTTTTATCCGGCATCATCACATCCAGAATGATAGCGTCGGGTTTCTCCTTTCTCGCTTTTTCGAGTCCTTCAATGCCACCGTAAGCGGGAATGACAACATGATTTTTCTTTTCCAGTGAGATTGTTACCGATTCTACCAGATCAGGATCATCATCAACAACCAATATCTTTGCCATGGAGTACCTCCTTTCTAAAAAGGTTATATTTTTTCTTTTTAATTGGTTTAGCTTCTCTATTTTCTCTGGTTTATTTCGTTCGTTTTGTTAAAAATTTTATAAACTAATCAACAACATAAATGAGAGAAACCAAAGAAACCAAAGAAACGCGCTCTCCTTTTATTCAACCAGAGGCCGCGGCAAAAGTCCAGCGTTTTGTACAATATGAGGAACCATCCCCTCCCACTCGATGGCCATGATGTGAACACCATGCACGCCTTCTATTTCTTTCAGGTGCTGGATAGTTTCAACGCATATTTTTATTCCTTCCTCGGCTTGTTTTTCTTTGGCTACTCCTTTTAATCGGGCAATCAACTCATCGGGAACATCCATACCGGGAACCATTTTTTTCATATAGTTCGCCATGCCCAAGGATTTCATCGGCGTCACCCCTCCCAGGATATGGACTTTTTCATGAAGCCCCCGATTTCTTACCAGCTGCATCCACTGCTTAAAACGATCCAGGTTATAGATACATTGGGTCTGGATAAACTGAGCTCCGGCCGCGACCTTTTTTGCCAGCCGAACAACCCGAAATTCGAAGGGGTCGGCAAATGGATTCGCCGCAGCGCCAATAAAAAATCGAGGCTTCCCTTTAATGTCGTCACCCCCCAAAAATTTTCCTTCATCGCGCATCTGCTTCACGGTTTGGATTAAATGGATGGAATCAAGGTCATAGACATTTTTTGCCTTAGCATGGTCTCCAAATTTCTGATGGTCGCCCGAAAGGCAGAGGATGTTATTGATTCCTAAGGCAGCCGCACCTAAGATATCGCTTTGGATAGCGATCCGGTTACGGTCCCGGGTTACCATCTGTAAAACCGGATTGATACCCATCTGCTTTAGTATAACACAGGAAGAAAAACTTGACATCCGTACTACCGACGTCTGGTTATCGGTGACATTGATCGCGTCCACTGAATCTTTGATCAGCGCCCCCTTTTTTTGGATGACCTCAGGATCTGCTCCTCGGGGAGGACCGCATTCTGAGGTTACGGCAAAGTCTCCCCGCGATAGAATTTTTTCTAAACGACTGTCGGACGTCATAGCGTTAAATCCTCCCTGATAATTTTCCGAGGTCCTCCATCCCGACTGGTAGACCAATCATTAATGGGAATAATAATTTCTAATTGATCTAACTTGCCCAGCTCTTTAAGCCGGTCATAGATTAGCTGCCACCCACAGTCAACCTCCGGGTTTACTTCGCACTTTCCTTTTGAAGAACCTCCACACGGGCCATTCAAAAGACTCTTGGCGCAACGACTAATAGGACAAATTCCACCGGTAATATGGAGTTTACAATCACCGCACGCTTGACACCGCTCGGTCCATACTCCTTGCGCTTCGGTAACGCCGATGAAATTGGTGTCTATCCCTGGGTACATGGGGATCTTCCGAAACTTTTCAGCCATAAACTGCACTCCCGCACCGCAGGCAATTGAGACAACTGCCTCATATTCATCCACAAAACTGCGGATCGTTTCGAGGTATTCAGGGTCGCACTGCCGTTCTAAGGTTACTTCTTTAATTTCGATGGGTTTGCCGTCCTTTTCTCTCGCCAGGGAAAGAGCAGCGGAAAGAATTCCTACCTCCTTTTCTCCCCCGGCAGAACAGACCGTTACGCAGCCTCGACATCCGGCGACAATTATTTTTGAATGGTTTTCAATCATAGCCAGAATATCTTTAATTGATTTACCTTTACCGATAATCATGGTAATACCTCCTCAAAACTTGTTTCGACCAAGGGGACAGCGTTTAAACAGAGCATTCTTCTTTTTCCTTTTGCGCACCTTCCTTTGATTTAGTGGGTGCTGCAAGTTTTATTGGATTGGGGCCGAGTTTTTTAATTCTTTCAGTCATTTCCTTGGCGATTTCAACAAACCGGGGGCCTTGCGCTGCGGACATATTGTACATTTCGAGCCGTTCTCCTCCGATCCCAATTTCATCTAAAATCTTTTTGGTATATTCGACCCGTTTTCGGGCCCGGAGGTTTCCGGTGAGGTAATGGCATTCTCCTTCCATACATCCCGCCACATAAACTCCATCAGCCCCGCACTGGAAAGACTTTAAAAGGTAAAGCACATCCACCTTCCCCGTACAGGGGACCTGAATAATTTTTATGTTTGGTGGGTACGAGAGCCTCATCGAACCTGCCAGGTCCGCAGCTGAATACGCTCAGTACTTGCAGCAGAAAGCTAAAATCTCCGGTTGAAATTCGCTCATGCAACTTTCTCCTCAAACAACGCGCTTGATTTACTAATAATCTGCTCATCCTTAAAATGCTGCAGTTGAATTGCTTTTCCCGGACACTCAGCAGCACAGGAGCCACAACCCTGACATATGGCCACATCAATTTGCGCTACTCCCCGCTCATTGATAAAAGGCACGTTATAAGGACAAACGCGAACACAGGTAAGGCACGCCGCACATTTTTCTTCCTCGACCTGAGCCACTATTCCTCCCACCATAATCGTATCATGAGCGAGGATGGTGCAGGCCCGCGAAACTGCGGCCTTGGCCTGAGAAAGACTTTCATCTAATGATTTAGGCGAATGGGCCAGACCGCACAAAAAAATTCCTTCAGTAGCAAAATCAACCGGCCTCAATTTCATATGAGCTTCAAGAAAAAAGTTTTCCTGCGTGCGCTGTAACTTCATTAAGGTGGCAACTTCTTCATTGTCCCGGGGGATAATGCCGGCGCTTAAAATAAGTTGCTGAGGGTTGAGAATAACGGTCTCTCGTAACGAAGGATCAAAGACAGAAATACGAAGGCCTTCTTTTTCGAGGCTCACCTCGGGTTTATTTTCTAAGTCATACCGGATAAAGATAACCCCTGCTTTCCGAGCCTTTGTGTAGTAGTCCTCCAAAAACCCATAGGTGCGAATATCCCGATAGACAATATAAATAGAGGCACTCGGATTTATTTCCTTGATCTTGAGGGCATTTTTAATCGCAGTGCTGCAACAAATCCGACTACAATAGGGTCGTTCGGGGATTCGCGAACCTACGCATTGAATCATTACTATTTCTTGGATGCCTTTAGGGTCAATCTCCTTATGGACAATTTTCCCTTCGAGTTCGTGTTGGGTCATAATGCGCTCATCTTGACCATACAGGTATTCCTTCGGCTTATATTCTTCTCCACCGGTGGCAATTATCGTTACTCCGTGTTCTACTTTACGGTAAGCCATTCCGGGGCCGGACATGATACCGGTTTTAAAATTTCCCTTAAAACCCCCGGCATCTACAATCAACCCATTCAGGATGACCTGAATAAGAGGATGATTGTGTACCTTCTCGATCAGAGAATGCATAAACTCCTGAACATTATTTCCGTGGATAGTGTAGTAGAGATCACGGAGGTTTCCTCCGAGCTGTTTTTCTTTTTCGACCAGAACAACCTCAAATCCTTGATCGGCCAACCCTAATGCTGCGGTCATTCCCGCAGCGCCACCTCCAACCACGAGTGCTCGTTTATTAATTTTCAGTTCTTGTTCATGCAACGGTTCCGTTAAGCTCGCTTTGACTATTGCCATCCGCACCAGATTTTTGGCTTTTTCGGTAGCTTCCTTTTTTTTATCCATGTGCACCCAGGAGCACTGGTCTCGGATGTTAGCCATTTCAAAAAGGTATTTATTGAGCCCTGCTTCCCGTATCGTTTCTTGAAAGAGGGGTTCATGCGTCCGGGGTGAGCAGGAGGCGACCACCACCCGGTTAAGCTGGTTTTCCCGGATAACTTCTCTGATTTTGGCTTGGGTGTCTTGCGAGCAGGTGTAAAGGTTCTCATCCACATAAACAATATGGGGAAGGGTTTTTGCGTATTCCTTCACTGAGGGGACATCCACGACACCACCAATATTGATTCCGCAATGGCAGATAAAAACTCCAATTCGTGGTTCTTCGCCGGCAATACTTTGTTCAGGGGGTAACTCCTTTATAGTTACTAATTCACCCCGGGCACGAGAGATAATCTCCGAGGCAAAGGCAGCCGCTCCACTTGCCTGGGAGACGGTTTCGGGGATATCTTTGGGCGACTGGAAAGCGCCGCAAACATAAACCCCCGGTCGTGACGTCTCCATGGGACTTAAAGAAGCAGTTTGGCAGAAGCTATACGGAGTGAGTTTGATGCCGAGCGTTCGTGCCAAGTTTCGCGATTTTTCTGAAGCGCTCATTCCGAGAGAAAGCACGACCAGATCGAATTCTTCTTCAACTATTTTCCCGCCTTCATCAACATAGGTTATCAGAAGGTTTTTGGATTTAGGGCGTTCTATGATTTTTGATATCTGACACCTGATAAAACGGACGCCGTACTCATCCCGGGCTCTTTCATAGTACTGGTCGAACCCTTTGCCGTGCGCCCGAATATCCATATAAAAAATGGTGGGTCTAACTTCAGAGTCGTGCTCTCGGGCAATAATGGCTTCCTTGATGGCATACATGCAGCATACCGAAGAGCAATAGCCTTTGTTGATGGAAGGGTCCCGGGAGCCGACACACTGTATCCAGGCAACCCGCTTCGGTTCGGCATGATCGGAAGGACGGCAGATGTGCCCCTGAAAAGGGCCGGATGCCGAGAGAATCCTTTCAAACTCCAGGCTGGTAATCACATTCGGATAGCGTCCATACCCGTATTCGTTCCGGAGTGAAGGATCAGTGAGCTCAAAACCAGGAGCAATGACAACCGAGCCAACGTTAAGGTTACGATACTTTTCGGTCATCGAGTGGTTTACTGCCTTAGCCAGGCACGCCTCCACACACTGGAGACACTCGCTGCAGATTCCACAGTCAAGACACCGGGAAGCCTCGGTTAGTGCTTCTTCCTCGGAAAAACCTTTTTGTACCTCCTGAAAGTGTTTTATTCTTTCGGCTGCCGGCACTTGACCCGGATGATGACGGGGATATTTTTTTACGCCCTCAGGGATTTTCTCGGCGACCGGAAGCTTTTTCCCTCTGCCTTCGTAGAGGTCAATTCCCTGGAGATAACGGGAAATGGAGATAGAAGCTTCTCGGCCAGCGCCGATAGCCTCAACCACGGTTGCCGGGCCGGTTACCATATCTCCACCAGCGAATATTCCTGCTACATTCGTCGCACCCGTAACGGGATCAATAACCAACGTTCCTTTTTTAGCAACGTTCCATTCCCTTTCCTGGGGAAGAAACGACAGGTCAATCGATTGACCGATGGCGGGAACAACCGAATCTACGTCAAGAGTAAATTCGGATCCGGCGATTGGGATCGGCCGACGTCTTCCGCTTTCATCAGGGTCTCCCAATTCCATGCGCAGACATTCAAGCCTTGTGACCTTTCCCTCTTTGCCGAGAATTTTTTGAGGAGCAACAAGATAATTGATCTTAACTCCTTCTTCTTCTGCTTCTTTGATTTCTTCCGGCAAAGCGGGCATCTCCTCCCGGGTGCGACGGTAGAGGATAAAGACTTCTTTTGCGCCCTTGCGAAGCGCGGTGCGAACCACGTCAATGGCTACGTTTCCCCCGCCAATCACGGCAACGCGGTCACCGAGAAGAAGGTCTTTGCCGGCATTGATCACTTTCAAATAGTCAATTCCATGAATTACTCCCTTAAGGTCTTCTCCCTCTACACCCAGTTTCATGCTTTTTTGGGCCCCCACTCCCAGGAAAGCGGCTTTAAACCCTTGGTTAAAAAGATCATCGAGAGTGAGGTCAGGTCCGATGGGGGCGTTAGTTTTGATTTCGGCTCCTAACCGTTTAATAAAATCGATATCTTTCTTGAGAATGTCTCGGGGAAGCCGATATTCGGGAATTCCCCACACCATCATGCCTCCTGGTTCTGAAGAGGCCTCAAAAATCGTTACTGGATAGCCTTCTAATGACAGATAATAAGCCGCTGAAAGACCAGCTGGGCCGGCTCCCACAATTGCCACTTTCTCTTCCCGCTTCTTTTCAATAATTGGGACTTCAGGTTCCTCCTGAGTATATTCCCAATCAGAAACAAACCTTTTTAGGTACATGATCGCCAGGGGGTCATCAACCTTTTTCCGGGAACAAGCAGTCTCGCATGGGTGGGTGCAGACCCGCCCGCAAATTGCCGGAAGGGGATTGTTTTTTCTAATTAATGCCAAAGCCTCCTTGAATTTCTTTTGTTTGATGAGAGCCACATACCCTTGAACATGGATTCCCGCAGGACAAGAAGCTTTACAAGGAGAAATCCCCAGCTTGTCAATCGCAAAAGCGTTGGGGATGGCTTGAGGATAGCGCTTATAAGCAGCCTTTCGGTTGATCAGATGAGCATCAAATGCGTTCGGAACTTCCACCGGACAAACCTTGGCGCAATCACCGCATCCGGTACATTTATCCAGTTCAATAAATCGTGGTTTTTGTTTAACCTGAACGGAAAAGTTTCCTGGTTCTCCTTCTAATTTTACTACCTCAGCATAGGAGAGTATCTCAATGTTGAGATGTCTGCCAACCTCAACCAATTTTGGAGAAATAATACACATGGAGCAATCATTGGTGGGAAAGGTTTTATCCAGCTGCGCCATCCTTCCCCCAATTGCCGATTCTTCTTCAACCATATAGACCTTAAATCCGCTATTGGCTAAATCGAGCGCTGCCTGGATACCACCCACGCCACCCCCTACCACGAGTACTGCCCCGATCGGGTTTTTTTGATTTTGCTGGTTTTCTAATTTTTGATTCATTCCTTGGAGCACTTTTCTTTAGGGTTTGAACTCTTAAAAATCTTGAAAATCGAAACTCAACCCGTTAGATCAGTTTTTTTGCTTTTAACAAAGGCCGCGGGTCCACGAGATGACGGCGGAACCACTTTCGAGATCCTTTAAGGCCGAAGGCTAATCCCAATAGTTCAGTAAAATAAAAAACCGGAAGGTTATAGGTAATCCCCTTAGCCTTCCCAATTTCTTGCTGACGAGTATCCAGATTAGCCTGGCAGAGCGGACAGGCAGTGACAATGCAGTCAGCTTCTGCTTCTCGCGCCATATCGAGAATCCGGCCAATCAATCTCCGAACAATATCAAGGTTGGTTAACAGTAAACTTCCGCCACAGCATTCGGTTTTATACGGCCAAAAAATAGTCTCTCCTCCCATTAAAGAGATTAAATCATCCAGAGCGTGAGGATCTTCCCAATTCTTGGCATCGGTAATCTGGGGAGGTCGGACGATAAGGCACCCATAATAACTCACTACCTTTAAGTTTGAAAGGGGTCGCTTGACCTGCTCTTTTATTGTCTCAATTAAATCTTCTCGGGAGAAAAACTCCAGAAGGTGGAGAACGTTGATCTCTCCCCTAAACGGAGTAGTAGCACCGGTTTCTTGAGATCCTTTGATGAGAGCTTTTTCTGCGTTTTTGAGACGGCTAAAACACGCCGCGCACGGAGTAACCAGATCCTGTTTAAGTTTTTCAGCTAATAATAAATTTTTTGCCGCAAGGCTAACAGAAAGAAACTCATTGATACAATGAGCGGCACTTGCTCCGCAACAGGTCCAGCCGGGTAGTTCCTCGAGTTTGATTCCGAGAAAGCGAGAGACTGCATCAATTGATTCACCGTATTCTCGAGCTGTTCCTTCCAGAGAGCAGCCAGGAAAGAAAGAAACTTTCATAATTTTTTATGTTCCTCGGCCTGGTCAAAAAGCTTACGTAATTCTTCTACCCCTTTTTTTGAGGGAGGCAATAATTTTAACTTCCCCCGGAGAAACATTTTTATTCCCAACCTTAAGTCATTTTTCCATTCTCCGCTCTTGAAATTATCCCTGATACCACCGCTTTTGCGGAGAAAATTTGTCAAAAGAGAAAGTTCATGGATTCGGCCGAACCTTTTTATGGTATTGAGGAATGTTTTATGAAAAATAGGAACCCTTGGCTCTTTTGCCTCTGTTCCGCTTTCAACCTGGATTTGTCTCAGGACATCCATAACCTTGGCAATATCAATCTCATTCGGGCATCGGGTAGTGCAGGTTTCACAGGAAGCGCAGATCCAGATGGTTCGGGAAGACAACGCTTTCTCCTTCTGGAGCAACAAGACTGATCGTATTACCTGGTGAGGAAGAAGATCCATGGCAAAAGCAACGGGACATCCAGCCGAGCACTTATAGCATTGATAACAGCTGAAGATTGTCTCTCCTACTGCTTCAACGACCAAATCCCGAAATCGGGTATCTCGGTTTACGGTAACAGGTAAAGAAATGAGCTTGGTTTCCATTCTTGCGTCCTTTTAAACACGGCTTCGTAAAAAGTCCCGCCTTGCGGGGGATAATGATCTGAAGCGCGCCATCTGCGGCGTTGCGCTGCATCCTCAGTCATTGCGGCGTACAGGTAAGTACGCCTCATTTCTTCGGATTTGCGCGCCTTGCATCTGAAGCTTTTTACTGTGCCGTCTTTCAACTTTTTACGGCTCCATTAACCCTCTACCTGATCAACTACCGCTGCGAGTCTTTCCTCCTCACCAATGGCCACAAGCAGTACACCTCGACAGAGATGTTTCAGATTTTTGATGGTTTCCGCGGCGATAACAATTCCTTCTTTGATCTTGTCAGGAGCTTTTCCCAGGCGGTCGATTATTTCTTCCGGAATCACCACACCTTCTATATGGCGGGACATAAACCGGGCCATGCCCACTGATTTGAGGACAATGATTTGGGGAAAGACGGGGACTTTAAAAGGGGATACTTTTTTCAAGAAATTTTCAAAAACGTTCAAATCATACAAAGGAGGGGTAAAAAAATAATTTGCGCCAGCTTTGATTTTTTTTTCCATTGCGAGAATTTCTAATTCCAGTGCTCCTCTTTGTAATCCCGCATTTACCTCTGATCCCACGCAAAAATTAGGAACCCCTGAGAGTTCATTGCCGATCAAGTCGGTCCCTTTCTGGAATTTCTTGATAGCCTCTAATAAAGCAATTTCATCGAGGTCATGTACCGGCTTCGCCTCAATATGATCACCACTGGTAATCTCACCTCCCTTACTGATCAAAAGATTTTTTAAACCTAAAGAAAAAGCGCTGAGAAGATCGGCTTGGAGCGCCAGACGGTTACGATCGCGGCAATGGAAATTTACGATGGGTTCTAAACCTGTTTGTTTTAAGAGAACGGAAGCGCCAAGTGACCCCATCCTCATGATAGCTCCGCTTAGTTCCGGCACTAAAACAGCATGGACTTTTCCTTTAAGGGAGTCGGCGGATCTCACGAGTTGAGCGGTGTCGATCCCCTTGGGTGGTTCTAACTGGGCGATGATTAAAAACTGGTTGGCATCTAACAGGCTTTCAAAATGCATAATAGCTCCTTCCCTTTGTGTGGGACGCATTACCCTTCAACGAGCCACTGGCTTTTCGATGGCATTTTGTACTGCTAATAATAACTCCTCCGTACCAAAGGATTTTACGTGGTAGTAAAAAGGTTTCTGACGAAGGATACGGGCTTCGAGATCAGGCGTGTTGTGGGTGGACGTAATGATAATCGGCAAACCAGGTTCAAGTTCTTTTATAATTGCTACCGCTACCTCCCAGGCCATGTCTTGCACGTCTACGTCAAAAACTAAAACGGAGATATGTTCTTTTTGAATGGTGCGAATAGATTCTAAGGCTTGCTCGGTTGTATTCGCGATCAGCCCATCCTTTCGTAAGATCAAGTAGATTTTTTTCGCCAGTTTTTTGTCAGGCTCAACAATAAGGATTTTTCTTCTTTCCATCCCATCCATTTCAATTGACAATTCTTTTAACACTTATTAAATTTTACGTTTTTATCGGTGAGAAATTTTTGAGAAAAAGTGTATCAAGAATCATACCAATATCTATAATAAGCATGAAACCTGGTAATTGAGAAATAAAACCAATAAATTAATTAGGTTAAACGAAGAAAAATGAAAAGAAAAAAGAGAAGGGAATCGTTATCTTGCTTGGGCATAGGGAAAAATACCCCAACAAGATTTTAAATATCAATTAATATATTGAAATAATTGCAAATAATAAAAACAGGGAAAATAGTAACAATGGGGTAAAATTACCCAGGATTTACCCCGTTAGAAAACACCCGTCTGGAAGTATGGGGTAAAATTAAAGATGCTTACGTTTTTTCAGCCGGGCTAAATGCCCCGTGCGAAAGTCTTTCTAACGGGGTTTACCCTAATTCATATTTTTTTATCTTAGTGTAGAGGGTCTTTCGGTCGATGCCGAGTAAGGATGCAGCCTTTCCCTTATGGCCTTTGGTTTCGTTAAGTACCATCATGATGTGGTGTCTTTCTATCGCTTCGAGGTGATAATCGTTCGGGGAGATAGGCAAAGATATGGTAGTTCGTTTGGCTTTTATCCAAGGAAAGCTTCGAGGTAATAAGGTTGCTCCGTCCTCTAAAATAAGCGCTCTTTCAATTGCGTTTTCCAATTCCCGAACATTCCCCGGCCAATCGTAACTCATCAACAATGACATAGTCTCACGTTCAATCTGAGTGACTGGAATCTTCCTTTTTTTATTATATTTTTGCAAAAAATTGTTTGCTAACAAAGGAATGTCTTCTTTTCTTTCTCTTAGGGGAGGAATATGTATGGGAAAAACATTGAGTCGATAATAAAGGTCCTCCCGAAAAGTTTTTCGGGCAATGGCCGGTTTGAGATCCTGATTGGTAGCCGCAATTATTCGGACATCTACTTTGAGGGTTTTTTCACTCCCAACTGGTTTAACTTCTTTCTCTTGGATTACCCGGAGTAGTTTCGCTTGGGTATCAAGGCTCAAATTCCCAATTTCATCAAAAAAAAATGTCCCGCCGTTTGCTAACTCAAAACTGCCATATTTGGTTTGAATCGCGCCGGTGAAAGAGCCTTTGACATGGCCGAAAAGTTCGCTTTCCAGTAACGTTTCAACGAGCGCTGAACAGTCAACGGTTATGAATTCCTTGTCTTGTCTGAGGCTATACGTATGGACTGCTCGAGCAATAAGTTCTTTACCTGTGCCGCTTTCGCCGGTAATTAAGACCGTACTGTCTGTGGGAGCAGTCCTCCGCACCAGTTCATAGATGTTTCTCATCACTTCACTCTGACCAACAATGATGTCCGTTTCATTTTTTGCTTTTAATTGCCGGCGGAGTTGAAGATTTGCAGAAAGAAGACTTTTTCTTTCTAATGCCCGATTAATAGCTACCCGGAGCACATCAGGAGTAAAAGGCTTGGTGATATAATCATAAGCGCCCAGTTTTATTGCCTTTACGGCAGAATCAATTGATGGGTACCCGGTTACGATTAAAATCGTTATTACTGGATCCATTTCTTTGAGGCGTCTCAGTGTCTCAATGCCGCCGATGCCCGGCATTTTTATGTCGAGCAAGACAATGTCGAAAGATTCACGGTCAAACTTTTCAATTGCCTCCTCTCCCGAAGAAGCAGTTCGTACTTCATGCCCTTCTTTGGTTAAAATGCGGGCAAGACTGTCCTGCATGATCTTTTCGTCATCAACAACCAGGACTTGAATAGCATCCTCTGAATTTTGTTTCACAGCGCTTATTCCTGAAATTTTTCGAACGCAATGGGAAGGATTATTTTAAAGGTAGCTCCTTTTCCTGGCGCGCTCTCAACCTCGATGGTGCCGTGGTGACTTTGTACAATCCCATAGGAAGTGCTCAGACCAAGGCCCGTGCCTTTTCCAACATCCTTGGTAGTAAAGAAGGGGTCAAAAATCTTCGATTGTATTGCCGGAGGTATTCCTGGGCCGGTATCTTTAAAAGAAATAACAATTGAAGATCCATCCGGATTTACTCCTGTCGTGATGGTTAAGGTGCCGCCTTTTTCACTCATTGCTTCGGCAGCATTGACCATCATGTTCATAAGTATCTGTTTTATTGGATTGGGATCGCCTTGAATGAGCGGAAGGTCAGGATTAAGTTCTCTTATCGTCTTGATATTATGAAAAAGAGCCTGTTTTTCTAAGAAAAACAAAACATCATTAATCAACTTGTTAATATATACAGGTTCAAATTTTGATTCGGTCTGGCGACCAAATTCTAATAAATTTTTTACAATATCTTTACAACGGGTTCCCTCCTCAACAATCCTTTTTAGATCCTGAACCCGGGGATCGTTTTGATCTGCAAAATCTTCCATAAGCAGACTGGCATAGATCAGAATGCCTCCTAAGGGGTTATTGATTTCATGGGCTACTCCGGCCGCCAAACTCCCCAGTGAAGCCATTTTTTCCGTTTGAATAAGGCGCATTTGGGTATCTTGCAATTCTTTTTCCATCTTAAGTTTCTCGCGCAAATCAGTAAACAAGCCGAGGGAGGCAAGCTCCCTATCTCCCTCATAAATAATAGACGCCGAACAGCTCACCGGTACCTCAATCCCGTCTTTTCCATAAAAGGTGATTCGAAAATTTTCTAATTTGCCACGACCGCCGTACTCATCGCTTCGCAATTTTCGCATAATATCTTTCGCTACCTCTATCGGGTAAAATTTCGTAATATGGAATTTTTCGATAACTTCTTCGGCGTGATAACCGGTTAATTTTTCGGCGGCCTTATTAAAAAAGATAACGTTTCCCCTGGTGTCGGCAGCGACAATACACTCTACCGAACTTTCGAGAAGATTGGAAAAAAAACGATTTTTTTCCTCCAGTTCCCGTTCCATTCTGATTCGATCAGAAATGTCAATTGTCAGACCCTGATAGCCGACCACCTTATCGTTTTCGTCCTTAATCACGTGAGAGGTTATTAAAACCGGAATTTTTTCTCCGTTCTTTTTTTTCCAGATCACCTCATAATTTTTCACAAATCCGTCTCGCTCGATAATTTCCTGGTACTTTTCTCGGTCTTCGGGATTTAGATATAAATTTTTAATAATATCCATTTTGAGAAATTCTTCTTTACTGGTATAACCTAAAATATTCAGTAAAGCGGCATTGCAATCGACAAATCTTCCTTCCTTACTACTAACAAAAGTTCCTTGATCGACGCGGTTAAATAGCTCATTGTATCTTTTCCCGGACTCTTGTAATTCTCTTATGAGATGCCACTCGACTGATATCTCGCGAAGATAAATTAAATATTTTTTGTCCCGTGAATGGGTTAAACAACTCGTTAAACACATTTCGGTAACGACGTTCGTAGCATTCGCGGTAATAAGCTCTATGCCAGGGTATATCTTGGTAGAAGAGGTATCGATTTTTTCCTTGAGGGTCTGAAAGATTTTTTGATTTTTTTCGTCTAAAAAATCGGTAAATTTTTTACCTAATAGGGTGTTAACTTCGTAACCCATAAAATAGGCAATCATACGGTTAGCAAACTCGATACGATTATCATCATCTAAAACCAAAATGCCGATATTGGCCATTTCCGCAATGGTTTTGAAAAGATTCGAAGCTTCTAAGAGATCAAGTTCAGAAATTTTTTGAGGCTTATGCGGATAAGGCATATTTTTTTATTTATCGTGTTAAGAGTAATAACTTTTTCGACTTTTTAACTATAATCATATTAAAGGGAAAATTCAATCACTATTGCAACCCATGAAAAAATTAAGATATTTTTTTGCAAAACAGGAATAAAGAACTAATTGAAATCATTATACTCATTCTCTCGCAAAAGTGACAAATTGGCAATTATTAGGGGTTCCCTTAAGTCTATCTTCTCACAATTTTCCCACGGATTTTCTTTACCACTCTTGGGATAAATTCCTACGCCTGGGAATTCCTCTTATAAAAATGAAGTAGATGCCTCATTGACAAGGATTGAAATTCTTATTATCCCCCAAAATAATAAAAGGGGGAGAGGGGAATCAAAATCTTATTGGGTAATTATTCCCCCCTCTTTTAAAAAAACGACCCCTCAACTTTCGGGAAGAGGGGATAAGGGGAGTTCAAAACTTAAAACTGTACAAGGTATCAAAGACTTTAAATTCTGTCATTCCGCACTTGATGCGGAATCCAGTTTTTTTTCTGGATTC
>LQYC01000148.1_pt1 | contig 22414 bp, 14 predicted proteins | sample 661771 | NCBI WGS metagenome assembly LQYC01 (sample SAMN03483023, study PRJNA281117) | bioreactor metagenome | isolation source: benzene-degrading methanogenic enrichment culture from a contaminated... | place: USA: oil refinery in Oklahoma | collected 2011-05
CGGATTTAGCTTAAATATGCCTCCTCATTCTTCATTCTTTTCGCTCGAAAACTGAAAATTTCGTTCTGAAGCTAATTCGGCGACAGACCCATAATGAACGCGGGAGGGCGCCGCATCAAAATCGGCGGTTGCGATTTTGCCGGTTTGCCGTAACAAAATCAAATCAATATGAGCGAAACAAAAAAAGTTTTGGTCATTGACGACGAAATCGTTCTGCTTGATCTTTTGAGTTCAAAAATAAGCCAAAACGGTTTTTTCGTGATCGAGGCGCATGACGGCGACGAGGGCTTGCAAAAAGCGCTGGCCGAACATCCCGATCTGGTGTTGCTGGATATTATAATGCCCAAGATGGATGGCATCACAATGCTGAAGAAACTGCGAGAAGATCCTTGGGGAAAAACGGCACGGGTGATCATTCTTTCCAATTTGAATACCGCCGAGGCGGTGGAAAAATCTTTGGCCAACGGCGCTTATGATTATTTGGTGAAGATCGACTACACGCTTGACGATTTGGTGAGGATTGTTAAAAAAAGGCTTGAAAAGAAAAGGGATTCCCGATGATCAATAAATATGGAAGAAGATATTCAAAAAAAGTTGGAAGATCAAGGCAAAAAACTCGACGATATTTACAATTCGGTCGAGAAAACGAGAAAATATTTCTTGTGGATACTTGTCGTAACCGCGGTTATGATAATTTTACCTTTGATCGGTTTGGCAATCGCGATCCCGCAATTTTTGGACGCATACGCCGCCGCGCTGAATTTTTAGCATCTTGCCAAGTCGGGATTTGACTTTCAGCCTTTTTTGCGGTTAAATAGAGCCGTGTTTGATTTTGATGTCGGAATTTATGATTTTTTGAAAATTGGAAATTAGAAATTGAAAATTGTCCCGCCGCGGCGGGACTCGCGGGCGTCGTATAGTGGCTATTATGTGACCTTGCCAAGGTTAAGACGAGAGTTCGATTCTCTTCGCCCGCTCAAATTTAAGAGCCGCTCTTGCAAGAGCGGCTCTTAAATTTGAGCGAGGTTTTTGTTTTTCGTTCGGTTGGTGTTTATTTGACAACGGCTTTTTTGTTTGCGAAAATGAATCAATGGGGATAGTGTTTTTTGTTGAATAATTAATATTCCCGAAAAATTCATTTATGAATAAAGAACTCGTTGATTATATTAAGCAACAAATAGAAATCAATGTTCCGAAAAATAAAATAACAAACATTCTTTTAAAGCAGGGCTGGCACCAATCGGAGATTGACGACGCGTTTCTCGCGGCTGGCGCCGGGATCAACAGTCCGGAAGGGTCGGGCGCCGGCGGGTTTGAAGACGGCGGGTTTGATGATCCCGACCAAGATAAAAACGGGGTTGGCTCGAGCCGAAAGATGATTTTCACGGTCGCGGTCGCGCTGGCGGTTTTGGCGATTATCGCGGGGATCGTGGTCTTTTCTCCGTTTGGAGATAAAAAGGAAGAAACGGCGCCATCGGGCGCGGGGACGACGACCGATGCGGGCGCCGGCGACACTGCGGCAAATCAACCCGCCGCCGGCGAAGAAACGGAAGTTGGCGCCGAGGTTTTGACTTTAATCAAAGAACTGAAAACATCGATACAGCCGCCGTCCGGCTGGGTCGCGCGCGAAGGCACGATACGCTCGCGGCCTTTGGCGGCTTTTTTCAAGGCCGTTCCGGAGAAAGACAGTTCCGGAAAAACGATTTTTAATGAAAACATAAGCGTTACTCTGGACAATTTCGGATCGGCCGGCGTTGGCGACGGGGCCGCGTATATCGCCAAGTCCAAAACAACGCTTCAGGCAAAGATAGAGAATTACAAGATGTTGACGGAGCGCAAGGTAAACTTGGGAGACGGTTCCGAGGCAACGCTGATTAACAGCTCTTTCACGCAAAACGGGCTTGATTTGAAAAATATGCAAATGTTCGCCGTTAAAAATGACAATGTTTACATAGTCACCGGCGTGGCGCTGGCTTCGAATTGGGACAAGGAAAAGGATATGATCGGAATGGCGATAATGTCGTTCAAATTTCCGTCCGGACAATAATTTTTTGGCTTTTAACGAGACCCCTTTCGCAGAGGGGTTTTGATTTTTATGGCAAATAAAAATGATATGTCGGACCTGGTGCGTTTTTTTTCCGCGCTGGCGGGAATCGTGATCGTGATGACTTTCATTTTGTCGTTTGGCTATGTTGTCGCGGATAAAAAATACGGTAAAAACATCCGCTATTGGAAAGCGTGCGTTTCAAGCTATATTAACCAGCAGTGGTATCAGGCGAAGAGCGCAAAGTGATTTTTGTCGATAATCATATGGGGAAAACAATATATATTGTCGGGATCGGCGGCCGGACCGGCGCGATGTTTTGCCGCGAACTGCAGGGCGCGGCGCGGATCATCGGCGTGGGTATGGATCGCGAAATCGAGGCGATCAACAATGGGAAAATTAAAACGCGGAGAGGCGCGGGCCAGCCGGAAATTTTAAAAACCGAAATTGTCCGATCCGCGGATTTTGCCGTGGCGGCCGAATTGAATCCTCCCGATTTCATCTGGCTGGCGACCAAGAATCCGGTGATCGAGACGGTTAAATTTTATTACCGTGGTTTTAAAGGCAAAGAAAAATTGCCGGCGCTGGTTATTTCGCAGAACGGATTGTCGGCAATCAACGACGCCAGAGCCGGTTTGTTCGAAGTGTTGGGACAAGCGGCCGACCGAGTGCGGATCATCCGGGTGAGTCTGATCAACGGAGTCGATCTTCGGGCGGAGGGGGGTGTTCTCGCCGAAACCGCGGCGAGCCCGAATGGGACATCCGTTATAAGTTACAAAATTCCGATTAAGCTCGGTTTTGGCGTGATCGACGGCAAAAGTTTTGATTTCAAGGAGATTTTGCTTGCCGGCCGGATTAAAGCGCGGGAATTTCCGGGGGCGGAAGTTTTTGAAATGGAAAATTCAAAATTGTTCACGAACTTGATCGGCATGGCGGCCGCGGTTAACGGGATGGATGCCGGCCAAGGGTTGCGCGACAAGAAAGTTTTTAAAGAGGAAGTCGCGGCGCTCAAAGAATATGTTTTGGCGATTAAAAAATCCGGCGGCGGGTTTGTCGGTGATTTTTGCGGTTATCCGATCAAATTTTTGGCTCAAATGATGTTGTGGCCGTTATGGTTGCTTTTGCCTTGGCGCGGCTTGCTGGCGGATATCGTGGCCAAAGGCCGCAACCGCCCCAAAGACCTGTCCGAAATCGATTACTACAACGGCGAAGTCGCGCGGCTGGGCAAGCGCGCCGGCGTGCCCACGCCGATGAATGAAGAAATAATTGCAAAAGCCAAAGAAATTAACAATCAACGCGCGTAAATAAAAAGATGGTGGCCGGATGTGGTCACCAATCTGGATCGTAATCAATCCTCTCGAAGACATCATTAAACATGTAGTCTTCGTCGTAACCCAGATATCTGGGTACGCGAGGCATGCAAGATATTCTAGGCAATCTTTGATCAAAGTCGATGATGTAATTTTCACCTTTGGCTTTGCACTCAACCCACATATGCCCTTGGTGGGTTGTTTTGTTGTAGCCGCGGACTACCATTGCCGGATAGCCTTTGGCAATCAACAGGGAGCACATGAAGGTTGACAGATCATTGCAATCTCCTTTTAGGGTAGTCCCTGTTATGGCTACTTCCTGCCAATATTCGGCACATTCGGGATACACATCCCGATCGCTGGCGTATGCGATATTAAGTTGGCGGCCGGTTTCATTAAAAAAGAAACCTTCTCCTATTTTAAATGTAACTCTTGCCGCGAACCACCGGATTATTGGATCATCCGGTTGGATATATTTGCTATATCCGGTGGTATAACTCTTTATCCATGGAGCGCAGTCTTCCCTGTAACTTACGCTTTGATCATGCGGTGCGGTTTCATATGAGGAACTTGCTTCAACCGCAAAGACTATTATTATTGCTACAATTGTCGCGAACAGTTTAACATTAATAATGAATTCCCCCTTTGTAATCAACTGGTATTCTTATAAAATAACTTTATTAATTTGTCAAATTTTTTTGGAAAAATTTGCGGTTCAAAAATTGTTGCAAACTTATTCACAAACTTATTCACAATTGACATTGCGTTTTAACTTTGGGAAAATAAAACAATGAACTTTGTTTTCTAATTTTTAATTGGAATTATTTCCAAAACATTATGGACATAAAAAATCTCGCTAGTCATTTTCCCGCTCATGTTAAAACAGTTGCTTTTTTTGTTCTTCCGCTGGCAATGGCTTTTATTATTTTTAATATCGTGGTGCATGCCGCCGATTCAGACTGTACGAATTTGTGTGATAATGAAAGGGTGGATAATGTTCTGAAATGGACTTGTAGCGAAGGCGGGTTCAGCGAAACCGACACTATCAGGTCCAGGGCTTGCGATAAATTAAAAGCAGATTTATCCAAGGCGGAGACAGCCGCGCCTGCTTCAACGGCGGTTACGGCAAAATCAACGGTAGATTTAATAACAGAGGTTAATAAAGAGGTTTATAAAGATGAATTGGCCGAGGCTCGTTCCCAGTTTGCGGGTTCGTCTTCAAGCGCGGCCGGCGGCGCGAGTGTAGCAGATTCTCAATCTGGCGCGGGAAGCGGTTGTTATGATATGATCGGCAGAAGTTGCGTGGATGTTTGCAGGGAGGCAGACACTGATTGCGGCCAAAAACGCTGCGTGTGCGATGCCAATGGTTTTTTGACGGGAGAGGAGATGTATTGCAAGGGTGCTAGCCATAGATGGACTTTGAGGCAAAGCAGCGACTGTACTGCGGACCAGAATTTGGATCAGGTTTCCGGCGGCAATCCGGCGGCATCTGGCAGCCCAAGCAGCACGGCCAATAGTTCGGCGGCAAATATTCAATGTAGCGGCGCGTGCGACAATAGGGCGGGCCACACTTGCGGTTGGCAGGTAAGTACGCAGCGGCATTGTTATTGCGATCCGAACGATAAATCTAAAGGTGAAAACGGGACATTCCACCTTGATACCGACTTGACCAAATACTGCACTTATTGTGCGTGGGATTCCGCGGCTTGCAATTGTCTCTACACTTTTGCCGATGGCACGACAAAGAAAACGCTGGCTTTTGGCGCGGCGGTGTGCGAGGAGAGCGGTAAATCGCAGAATTTCAGCATGGTTTGCAAGGGCGGGGAAATTGAAGGAGGAGACGGCTGTTTGAATCAGGTTTGCAACAGTTCCAATCCGCTTTGCTATAACGATGGCAATACCGAAACTTGCAACAAACTGGACGAAGCGATCATCGCGGTGGCGGGCGGAAAAGATTATATTACCAGTTCGTGTTCGGAAAAAGAAATAGAAAAAAGAGAAAAGTTCAAAGCCGATAATAGCTATTGCGCGGATAGCGAGGTGTTGCGCGACCAAATGAACATTGTGATCGGGAAAGGTATTTTTTCATCGGTTTTAAACAATGCTTCCGCGATAAATAATTTGGCGCAGGGAGACGCCAAAAAAATCGCGTGTTCGAACACAAATCTCACTTCTTGCGAGAAGAGCGATGATAAAACCAACGAATACCAATGCGTGAACAGCGGCGGTTGCCGGCTTTGGAATTGGGTTACGGGCGGCGGCAAATTATGTTCGGTTAAAAATCCCGATACCGGAACAAACTGCACTTCTGTTAAGGACGGGGGGGACAAGTGTTATAAATATATTGAGCTTGTGGCAGGCAATAATTGCGTAGGTATAGGCAAAAATGAAGGCAAAACAACCCTATCCGGCGAATATAGTTGCGGGGGCAAGCCCGAAACCGCCGATAAATCGTATTTGTGCGCCAACGGCGAATTCACCGAATCAGAAAATTGCGCCTCAAAAGGCGGCTGCGAACCGGCGACCGGCAAATGCCGCGGTGATTATTCCGAACAATGCAAGGCCGGGACTTTCCCGTGCGATAAAAACGAAGAATGCGATGCGTGCGGAAGCGATTATGAATGCAAGATTTCGTCTTCGTCGGGCGGTTCGGCGTCAGGTTATACCAACGCATATAACGACGCAGATTATACCGCCGGCGGCAAGAAAGGCGTTTGCCGAAAGAAAGACGGCATAACCGGCGAGTGCAGTTTCAGCGTTGACGCGGGAACTCCCAGCGCCAGCAGTTCGAAGTGCAAAACCGGGTCAAGCTACGGCGTATATGTGCCGTTCACGGTCGATACCGAAGGAGAATGTTCGGGTATTAATTGCACAGTGGCCAACGATTTTGACAACACTTCGGTAACCGCCACGCAATCGGGAGGATCAAGCTGGTACGCGTGCGCCAAACCGCAATCAAGTTCTTCGAGTTCGGACGGGTCAAAAGGAGATAATCCGAGCAGACTGAATTTCACGATTTCCTGCACCGACGGCAAAAAAACTTCCCAAGATACCGCCAGTTGCGCGTTTCCCACCGCGGATGACAATAAATTCAAACAAGCCGAAGAAGATGAACAAGCCAGCACGACCGAGGACAAGGCCAACGAAGAGGAGCAGAAAAAACAGGATGGCACCGCGCCCAAAGTAACGGTGAACAGCCCCAAAGACACGATTTCGACCAAGACCGCGGAGTTGAATGTGACCACGGATATCGGCGCGACCTGCAAATATATGGACAGCAAGAACGGATCGTTCTCGGCGTCCAATTTTTCCGGCAACGGCATGGCGATGAGCGGATCGGGCGGCACGACCCACACGGTTACGCTGGGCAATCTGACCGAAGGAACCGCCGATGACTGCAAATACAACCATACGATCGTCGTGCTTTGCAAGAACAGCAAAGCTTCATCGAACGCGACATCCGGCGCGATCGGTTCGGGCCAGACATCGTTTACGGTCGATCTCTCCAAGAACGCCGAAAACGCGCCCAAGGTGGCGAACGGGATGAGCTCGGGAAAAATCACAATTGCCAATCCCATATTAAAGGTTAGCACCGATCGGCCCGCGGATTGCGAATATAAAGAAGGCGGCAGTTTCACTTTCAGTTCGGGTAAAAAATTCGATTCCACCGGCAATTACAACCATACCGCGCAATTGAGCGGCTTGACCGGCAAAGATTACGATTATTATGTGATTTGCAAAGACAAGGAAACCTGCGCGAAGAGTTCCGCCGATTTCAAAGTTGAGTTTACGGTCGATCTGGCGCTTGATCCGGCCAACGCGCCCAAGATTACCGCCACCACGCCCGCGACCCAGACGGTGGCCAATCCGACATTGTCGATAACCACGGAAAAAGCGGCCACCTGCCAATACAAGAAAGATGCCACTTTCACTTATGGCGATTCCTCCGCGACCCAGTTTACCACCGATGGCGACTTGGGACACACTGTGCTGTTGACGGCATGGCCGGACGGCAAATATACTTTTTATGTGGCGTGCAAAGACAAAGCCACGGGCGCGGTGAAAACTTTGGAGCAGGCGATTGTCACCACATTGGATCGGGGGCAGGGAGCGCCGACAATTGTCAGCGTTACTCCGGAAATCCAAACCGTGGATAACCCGGCGCTGTCGGTGACAACCGATATTCCGGCCACCTGCCAATACAAGAAAGACGCCACTTTCACTTATGGTTCCGGCACCGCGCTTGAAAGCGCCGATGGTTACAGCCACAAAATCTCTATTGCCGGTTTGGCTGACGGCACGCACACTTTTTATGTGGCGTGCAAATCGAAAGACGCGAGCGGAACGGCAAAAACAATGGGAAACCCGATTGTAACCAAGCTTAGCCGTACCGGGACGGTGCCGGTGATCACCAATACCACCGCCGGCAATCAAACCACGAATTCGCCCACGCTTTCGGTGAACACTTCCGCGGCCGCCACTTGCCAATATAAAGAAGGCGGCGATTTCACTTATGGCGGCGGCACTCAATTTATTACCGACGGAAGCACAAACCATAGCGCGCAGTTGGCCAATATCGCCAACGGCCAGCATACTTATTATGTGGTTTGCAAAGATACCGCTTCCGGGAATACCAATCCTTCCGGCGCGCAAATTGTTTTCACGGTTAACACTACGACCGGCGCGCCGGTGATTTCCAACACCACGCCCAACAATCAGTCCGCCGGCGCGGTCACGCTTCTCATAACCACTTCCGCGGCCGCCACTTGCCAATATAAAGAAGGCGGCGAATTCACTTATGGCGGCGGCATTCAGTTTACCACCGATGGCGGAACCGGCCATAGCGCGGTTTTAGGCAATCTTGGCGACGGCGCGCACACTTTTTATGTGGTTTGCAAAGACACGGCGACGGGTGCGACTAACGGTTCGCCGGCGCAAGTGATCTTTACGGTCACATCGGCGGCAACTTGCGCCGATTTATCGACCAACGACAAGCAAAATGACAATGATCGCAATGTTGACAACGAAGACGAATCGGATTCGGATTATTTGTGGCGCTCGCTGGAAGCCGGCACCCGCGATAAATTTACCAAAGTCGACTGGTATGCCGGGTATCAGTTCACAACCGAAAAAGACGGCCAGGTTACCCAACTCTGCGGTTATTTCGATGACGGCAGTTCCAACAAAGTGAGCTTGTACGGCGCTTCATATGCCGAATTGGCCAGCGTGCAGATTTCCGGAACAGGCGACTGGAAATGCGCCAGTATCAGCCCGGTTCCGGTTAAAACCGATAAACGGTATTATGTGATTGCGCGGGTGAAGGATGGTCCGATTTACTATGAATATAAATCCGGATTACTGCCGCGCGATAACGATAACGCCACGGTTGAAGCGGGCATCCGGCAATTGGCCGGCGAAAAATTCGGCAAAGATATTAAAAAATACGACTATATGGTGTTCGGGCTGGTTGACGCCAAAATAAAATTCACATCCGAAAGCAATAAAGGGCCGGAGGTCGATACCGCCATTCCCGTGGGCACGATTTCGGGAAACGACACAATGATCTCGGTGGCGACCGATATCGAAGCGACTTGCAAATTCAGCCGCGAGGATGTTGAATACGCGGATATGAAATACTCTTTCGCCAAGACCGGCAACAAGACGCACGAACAAAAGGTTTGCAGTCTCGACGACGGCCCTTTCACTTTCTATATTCGCTGTAAGGGCGAGACCGGGACCAACGACGCGTCGACTTTGATCCAGTTTGAAGTGAGCGATTAGATGTTTGAGATTCGCGATAAGGCCGGCCCCGGCGTATTTAACGGGGCCGGCCTCCGAGTCGTATAATTTGAATTCATTAACAAAAATTATGCCATTATCATTGTTTTCAATAAACCAAAAAAGCATTTTAGCTTTATTGTTGGGCGGATTGATTGCCTTGACCGCCGGCGCGGCTTTGGCCGCGGATTTGGTTTGGATGCCGGATTGGATTGAAAATAATGATCTTAATTTTGGCGGTTTTTCCAATTTTATCGACGCGGCGGCCGGAGCCGGATTAACCGAAGACGAAACAAGAGCGATGATAGTGGCGCTGATCAATTCCAAATTCGGCGAAGAAGATTTTCTAACGGTGTTGCGCGAGAGCAATGCTTCAGCCGCTGGCAAACTGGCGGCTTTGGCAACTGCTGATCCTACATTCCAACAGCTTCTCGATGGTATTGACATGTATGCCAAAACATCCGAAGGCAAGAATGATCTGAAAAAAATTCAAGACCAACTTGCGAATAATACAACAGGTAATACAACAGGCAATACTGAGAGCAAAGCTCAAGCAATCAAAGATTATCAGGCAAAAATAGACACCGGCACGGCAACGGAAAAAGACAAAGAGGCCTATATCGCGGCTTTGAAAGCGTCGGGAGACACGATCGTGACCGATCCTTTGACCGGCAAATCATGGGCTTATTCAAGTTACGATCCTTCCGATCCGAAAAATGAAAAAGGAAAAAATGTGATTGATACCGCGGCGCAATTCTCGCTGGACACCGGTTACGACCCTTGTCTTGACGGTTTTATGGTTGGCGGCGGCGATGAGGGCGGGGGAAGCGGGAGCGGGAGCGGGAGCGGATCGGGCAATGCTTCGGTAGTTTGCAATACTTATATTTATAATGATTGGGGGGCTTGCGCGGGAGGAACTCAATCGCGGACCATTTTTTCCAAGGGGCCTTCGGGATGCACCGACACTTCTTCGGCGCAGTTGACGCAATCGTGCGCCGTTTCCTGCACTTCCTACACCTACAGCGATTGGAGCGCGTGTTCCAACGGCAGTCAGAGCCGGACGATTAAAACTCAATCGCCGGCAGGATGCACGAATACTTCTTCGGCGGATTTGACCAATGATTGCACCGGGAATGACGGTACAGCTTGCACTTCCTACACCTACAGCGATTGGAGCGCGTGTTCCAACGGCAGTCAGAGCCGGACGATTAAAACTCAATCGCCGGCGGGATGCACAAATACTTCTTCGGCGGATTTGGCGCAGTCATGCACGGTTCAGACAGCTGTGTGCGCTTCATATACCTACAGTGATTGGAGCGCGTGCGTGAACGGCGGCCAAACCCGGTCAATGATTTCGCGGGTGCCGGCGGAATGCACCGATACTTCTTCGGCGATATTCACGCAATCCTGCGGCGTCGCCCAGCCGCCGATAGTCGCCAATACCACGAACGCGGTTCAAATCAGCTCCAATCCGGTTTTGTCGGTAACCACCAATCAGGCGGCGGTTTGCCAATATGCCGAGGCGGGCGGTTTCAGTTATGGCAACGGCGCAACCTTCAATACTACCGGCGGGTACAACCATAACACCGGCTTGAACAATGTTAATAGCGGCCAGCATACTTTTTATGTGATTTGCAAAGACAATGCCACGGGTGGCATCAGTACGGTTTTGAAAATAGATTTTAATGTCGATCTTTCGTTGGACCCGGCCAGCGCGCCGGTAATCGTTAGCGCGACTCCGGCCAAACAAACCGGCTCCAATCCGGTTTTGTCGATAACCACCGACCGGCCGGCGGCGTGCCAATATAAAAAAGACGCCGTTTTCGCGTATGGCGCGGGCGTTTCAATTTCCACGACCGATAATTATAGCCACAGCGTTTCGATTTCTTCGCTGGCGGACGGCAGTTACAATTTTTACGCGGTTTGCAAAGATAAAACCACCGGGGCGGTAAGCGCGGCGAAACAAATATCGACCGCGATTGACCGGAGCGGCAACAATCCCGCCGCGCCCGCGCTTGTTAACAACACGGATACCTATCAAACGGTTAATAATCCGATATTGGCGGTGTCCACGGACAAAGCCGCGGTTTGCCAATACGGTTCCGGCAGTTTTACTTACGGCGCCGGCATCCAGTTTGCGACCGATGGCGGCACCAGCCATAGCGTTCAACTGTCCAATATCGCCAATGGCCAGCATACTTATTATGTGATTTGTAAAGATGCCGCGACCGGAGCGGTCAGCAATGCCGGATATCAGATTATTTTCACGGTTGATGTTCTCGATGGCGATAATTGCGCCGACCTTTCGTCCAATGACCGCAAGAGTGACTCGAACCGTTCCAATTCCGGCGGCGGGAATGCCAATTCAAGCTATCTTTGGCAATCGGTTGAAACCGGCACGCGGGAAAGATTCAGCGATGTTGATTGGTATGCCGGTTACCAGTTTACTCCGGAAAAAGACGGGCGGATTACCCAGTTATGCGGTTATTTTGACAGCGGCGCCACCAATAAAGTTTCCATATACAACGGTTCCTACGCCGAGATTGCCAGCGCCCAAGTGGCCGGCAATGATTCGTGGAAATGCGTTGATATCAGCCCGCTGGAAATAGACGCCGACAGCCGTTATTATGTGATCGCGCGAGTGCAGAATAATCCGATTTATTTTGAATATAAGTCCGGAATGTTGCCGCGCCAATCCGGCGATGCCATCATTGAGGCCGGGGTCAGGCAGACGATTATCGATCAGAAATTTAAGACTGATGTGGTTAAATACGATTATATGATCTTCGGCTTGGTGGATGTGAAAATTTCTTATGATCCGGCAAGCAATTCCGGTCCGGCAATAAGCTCGGTGGGTCCGGTGGGAACGATTGACGGTTCAAGCGCCACGATATCGGCGCAAACCGATCGGCAATCGTCATGCAAATTTGATCGGGAAGATGTTGTTTATTCTTCGATGAAATACGCCTTTTCAAACAGTTCGGCGGGTAATTTCAGCCAAAAAGTGTGCGGGCTGGAAAGCGGCAATTATACCTTTTATGTGCGGTGCAAAAATGACGCGGGAAACGAGAATAATGTATCCAAGATCATACAATTCAGTATCTCGCGATAACTGATTCGTGTTTCGTTCGCGATCCGGCCAACCCGCGTTCGCGCGTTTCAACCGAAATGAAAATCTTTAAAGCAATTTTATTTCTGATTATCTTTACGATCGCGGCCGGCTTTCCGGCAAAACCGGCTTGTCGCGCGGATGATGCGGCGGCGAAGGCGGGCGTTGCCGATTCCAAAACGGAAAAAAGCTATAATTTGGATTTGAGCTACGATAACGGCCAGCTTTCGGTGAAAGGTATCACGGTGGAAAATTTCCGCGCGCCGGACCGCCGCGTCCAACCCCAGGATGGCTGGATTTGCGATATTGTTTCATCCGGCGGCCAGCTGATATATTCTTTCAGATTTTCCATTCCGGATATAACTTGCCGCGACCAGCCCGGAACGGCGGGCAACTTGGAAGGCGGATGCCAGGCGGTTGCCGCAAAGGATTTTATTTTGATCGCGCCTTATTATTCCAACGGCGCGAAGATTGTCGTTTATTCGCCCGAGGGCAACGAGGTCTTTGGCATTGATACGGTCAAGTTCGCGGATTTGTGCGGAGATGATGTGTGCCAAGCGGGCGAGAATCGCCTGACTTGCGCCAAAGATTGCCGTTCCGGAGTGAAAGACGGCGTTTGCGATGGAATCGCCGACGGTACTTGCGACGCGGATTGTTCGGAAAAAACCGACAGCGATTGTTCTCGCGGTCCGCAAGGAGTGTTGATTTATTCATTGATTGCCGCGGTTCTGGGGTTGGCTGTTTTAACAAGCTTTATCATCTGGCGGATAAACAAAAGAAAAAACAGTGATTTTATATGATTAATTTATTTTGGCGATTGTTAAAATTAAAATATCTCGCCCGGCGATTATTGTCCGCGGCGTTGGTATCCGCGATTATTGCCGGCAGTTTTCCGGTCGGAATGTCGGAAGTCCGGGCGGCTTTGCCGCAAGGAGAAAAAGAATCTTTGTCCGGCCAGGCCGGAGGCGATTACCTTTGGCAGTCGCTGGAAGCCGGCGATTTGGGAGGAATTGAAAACACATCGCAATACGCGGGTTGGCGTTTTTCGGCGTTGAAAGATGCTTATGTTACCGAGCTTTGCGGCTATTTCAAGGGGGTTTATTCGGTGAATTTGTATGACGGCGCGTATAATCTCAAGGCCAGCGGCCAGATTACCGGTTACGAACAATGGAATTGCGCTTCAATCGCTCCGATCGCGGTTTTCAAGGGCGAGAAATATTATGTCGTCGCCGAAATTTTGAACAGTCCGGTTTATTACCGGAGCGGCGCTTCGATGTTGCCGCGGCAGAATAAAGAGGCGATAATCGAAAGCGGAATAACGCAGAGAATCAATCAGCCGTTCGGATCGGATATGAAATCGGATGACAGTCGGGTTTTTGGCATGGTTGATGTAAAAATCACTTCCAAGCAGGAAGCGGAAATTTTGATTAAAAAAGCGGGCGCCAGTTTGGCGCAAGCGGTGAGCGGCGCGGCCGGAAACGAAGCGGCCGGTAATTTTTCCGCCGTTGTGCGTAATTGCGCGCATGGAAAATGCATCGCTTGCGCCGCGGAAAGCTGCCGGATTGAAAGCGACGAACAGTCGAAAGATCAGAAAGAAAATACTTTTATTCAGATTTGCGCCAAAGGAAATTGCTGGAGTTGCACCAATGAAAATTGCGCCAAAACCGATGCGGCGGGATTTGTTAAAACCGGTTATTCATTCAAGAATTGCAAGAACAATAAATGCATAAATTGCTTAAACGGCCAATGCAATGTTACCGGTGGCCAAGAGCCGACTTATTATAAGTGGGATGCGGCCGGCGGCGGAATGGATGGCGGCAGTTTCTTTATGGATACCGGTACGGGCGGAAGCGGCGGCGGGGGTTCGGGCGCGTGGGAAAGTTATTATGGCGGTAATTATTCCGGCGACGCTTTTGGCGGCGGCGGAGGAGGAGGCTTTGACGCCAAAGCCGCGGCAGTGGCGCTAGTTAATCATGCTTTCACTGACCAGGATTTTATTGACGCGTTGTTGGCTTATATGGCGGCCGCCAAAGAAGAAGGAATTACCAATACAACTCCGACTTACGGCCAGCTTGCCGAGTTTATCAATCGTGCCGCGGGCGAAACACTGATAGACACAGATTCGGTTTCCGTTAAAGAACAATCAACGGTGAGTTCGGCAATCGAGACAATGGCGCCGATCTATTCGGCTTTTAGCATGACAAAAACCGATCCCAAAACCGGCGCGCTTGTGGTAACTCCCGGAAATCCGGAAACCGCGGCTTCCACTCGGGCATCCAGTTTGACTACCGGTTGGGGTTCCAAGATGAACGCGCCGGTGGCAAAAGACGCCGACGGAAAAGAAATTTATGTCGCGGTAAATGTGGGAGAAGAGGTTACGGCCGGCAGTTCGTTTTCGGTCCCGTTGTATGTTTTGGAAAACGGCAAAATTGTTTCAAAGGGAGTAACCGGTTACAGCGTCAAAAATTCCGCGACCGCGCCTCATTCTTCCGAGGAAGCCAACGCGATAAACGCGAATGGCGGTATAGTATATGTTCCGGTGAGGGAATCGACGCCTGCCTATGGGCTTTTGAATTCCTCAACCGCGGCGACATTTACCAATAACGGGAAAAAAGCGGCCGGCGGCGGTGTTTCGCAGGTGGCGGCCGGTTTGCCGGCCAACGCGATTGTCGTTGACGCGCCTTCGGTTTCGGATAATTCTTCAACTCAAGGCGCGACGGTCGCGTCATCGGTGATTTCGGACTGGCTGCCGACCGGGTCGGCGGATAAGACCGCGGCGGCAACAACCAAAACCGGCGGCGCGGCGGCAACGGTTTATGTTCCGAAAGTTGTTGCGGCATCGCCAACCGCGATTGCTTCGGCGGATGGAACGGCCAAGATCGAATCCGATCCGCAAACCGTGGCCGATAATTCTCGAAAAATTATCGATGAAATAAAATCGCAAATGAGCGAAACCGTAGTGGACGAATCCACCGGTGAAATTGAAATTATTCCTCCGGCAAGCGAAAGAACCAATGATTTGATTTATGCTTGGGGTTCAAACACGCTTGGGCAGGCGGTGGGCCAAATCGAGGTAACGGCCAACGCGGATGGAACGCCGATAAACGCATCAACCGTAATCGCGCACCAGGCGATAACATATTCCCCGGCGGCGGTTCGGACGATTACTGAAGGCGGCGAAGCAAAGACATCATTGGTTTATGCCGCTCCGACAACCTATTATTTGACTGAAGAAGATGTCGCGTCGATTAAAGCGGGAAATGTTCTTTATGCGCCGGTAGTCGCGGCCGAGCCGCTTAGTTTGAATTCCGGAATCGGATCGGAGTTTCAACCGGTGGAGAAAACCGGCAACGCGAACACATTGACCACCGGCGCGCCCGGACATTCTTTCCAAGCAACGGCTCAAGTGTCGGATTCTTCGGCCGGCGGCGCTCAACAAAATGATACGGTTTCCGATACGGCGCGGGCGATAGAAAATACCGGCGGGTTGTCTCTCGTTGACAGTCAGAAAAATTTTTTGGACGACGGCAACGAGATACCGTTAAGCACGGAGATATTTTATAGCGACGCGGTAAATTGGCTGCGTTTGCCGTCCGGTTCAATTAAAGATTCTTACGAAACGATTGCCGCGGCGGATTACCGGCGGGCGGGGTATTTTGAATTCAGAGACGCCGGTTTGTCTTTTAAAAAAATAATTTCCAAATCTTCCGGTTCGGCGGCCGCGGCAGTCGGCGATCTGTCGGCCGGAAGCGGCGATGCTTCCGCGGCCGGCACCGCGGCCAAATCCAAAAATAAAGGGCCGTTCGTGATTGGTTACGATCCGGTGATTACCGGCAATCAGATGCCGGAAATTTCCGTCAAAACCGACAGAAAAGCGGTTTGCAAGGCCGCGCCCTATGATCTCGAATATGGTTTGATGTGGAATATATTGGAAACTGCCGATGGCAAAAACCATCAAAAGAAATTTACCGCGCAGTTAAACGAGGGAACATATACTTTTTATGTCCGCTGCAAGGATGAAGCGGGAAATTTAAATATGTTTTCCCAAAAAATTGTATTTACGGTTGATAAAAGTTTTGACGAAAAAATTGCTTTTAACGAGGTGCCGCCAACCATAAGTTCCGCGGGCGCGCAAGTTCTAAATTCCAATGCCAAGATATCGGCGAACATCAAGAGCGGGGTGCCGGTGGACGGAGTCGAAGCGCGGGTGCGCGACCGAAACGGCCGTTTTGTCGCGGCGTTTATTTTGGCGGATGGCGGCAACGGCAATTGGAATTATGACTGGCAAAATGTTGCCGGCATCGGCGCGGGCGAATACAAAATTGATATATTCGCGAAAGACGCGTCGGAAAATTTTTCCGAGCAAAAAAACGCCGTTGCTTTTACCGTGGCGGCAACCGCCGCCGGCAATTGCAAAGATATGAAAATGGGAGGTTCGTTCGCGAAAAAGATCGATGTGGTTTTCGTTCCCTGCGGTTATGGAAGCGATCTGGTTTCTTTTGAAGCGGATGCCGAACGCCAGATTGAACAGTTTTCCAAATTCGCGCCGGTTGCCCAAAATATCGATAAATTCAATTTCCGCGCGGTGGAAGTTTCCGGTCTTGATTGCGCCGATGATTTGAAGGATAATATGGATAAGGATGCCGAAATTTTTCGCCAAGTCGCGCGGCCTTGCCTGCCGGACGCGGTGATGGTTTTGAAAAAAAATTCCCAAGGATCGGCCCACGGCATTTCTTTGGCGGGCGCGGGAATAGGGTTTGTTTCGGCTCAAGCGCCGACCGCTTCCATCCATGAACTCGGACACGCTTTTTTCAATTTGAACGATGAATACAGTTATGGTTGCACTTATACCGATATGTCAAATTCTCCAAATTGTTCCAATGAACCGAAATGCGAAAAATGGAAAGATTTGGCGGGCGCGGGGTGCTATTCGGGGTGTACTTGCGAGGGTAATTACCGATCGTCAAACGATAGCGTGATGCTTGATCCGTCGCGGGCCACGCAGTTCAGTCCGGCGGCCAGCCGCCAAATTTTAAAAATACTGACTGTTTTTGAATAATCATAAATAACCAAAATTATGCCATTGATTAAATTTGTTTCGATTAAAAAATGCGCCGCGTATTTGTCTTTGGCGGGGCTCGCCTTGGGGATTTTGGTTTTTGGGATCGTTCTCGCCGACAGCGGCCCGGTTTTGAAGAATGTGAATCCGCAAGGCACGGTGACATCTTCAAGCGTTAAAATAACTTTGGACACCGAAGATCTCGCGCGTTGCCGGTATTCGACCAGTGACGGCGGTTATGACAGCATGGGAAACAATCTCGATACTCCGGACGGGTTATATCATTCGGCGTTGCTGGGAACGCTTAACGCGGGGCCTTATACCTATTATGTCCGCTGTAAAGATTTTGAAGGCAATGCCAATGGTTCAAGCGCGGTCGTTAAATTTACGGTGGGGAATATCTCTTGCGTGGGCGAAAATTGCCCCACGACCACGCCGTCGTCGGGCGGCGGTACGGCACCGGTTCTTTCCGGATTGTTGCCGTCGGGGACGACTTATAATTCCTATGTCACTTTGTCGGTGAAAACCAATGAAGCCGCCAATTGCCGTTATAGCTGGTATGACAAGGCTTTTGATGATATGACCTTGGTGTTTTCCACCTCGGATCAAAAATACCATACCGCGACCGCGTCTTTATCCAACTACGGTTATTACACTTATAATGTCAGGTGCCGCAATACCGCGGGAAATGTGAACCAGGTGGCGGGAAAAATTTCTTTCCGTTACGCCAATAAAAATCCGGTCGTATCCACTCCGGTTGTCACCGCGCCCAAAGATACCGCCGCGCCTGGGATTTCCAATTTGTCGCCTGCCGGGGATGTTAACGCGGCCAGCACCACCATTTCTTGCGTTACCGATGAAACGGCGACATGCAAATACGATACTTCCGATACCAGTTATGATTCAATGGCCAATACGATGGATGGCGCCGGAAGCAAAAATCACAGCAAGATCGTGGCGTTGGACGCGGCCGGTCGCTACACTTACTATATCCGTTGCAACGATAAATCCGGGAATAAGAGCGATAGCTCAAGCCAGATCGGTTTCAATTATGTCGCGCCCGTCAAGGAAGGTCCGGCGATTTCCAATCTTCAGCCGACCGGCGCGATCTATCAAAGCAATGTGGCGTTAATCGTGACAACCGATAAAGCCGCGGATTGCCGGTATTCGGACAGCGACGCGGATTTTGAAGCGATGCATGATTCATTTTCCACCAACGACGGTTCGCTCCATCAGGCAACGGTTAATTTGGATAACTACGGAACATACGCTTATTATGTGCGTTGCCGCGATACCCAAGGCAACGCGGATGACCGGTCCGAGGTGATCAATTTTGAATACAAGAATCCGAATCCGGATGAAATTATTGGCGAAACCCCCGACGAAATCCAGCCCACGCCGCCCGCGGAAGCGACATGCGCGGAAACGAAGAACGGGGACAAAGACGGGGTATGCGACACAACCGCGGATTGTATTTGTGATTTGGATTGTCCGGTAAGCGGCGACGACGCGGATCCCGATTGCGCGAATGTCGCGCCGGCGCCGGCAAACAACGGCTGGATCGCGATCATTCTTATCGGATTGGCGCTATTGATTATTATCATAATAATTATTGCGGTCATTAAAAGGAGGAGCGCCGGCGAGGAAGATGTGGAATTGCCGTAAATAATTTAAAATTTAAAGATCAAAATTAAAAATTTTAGCGTCCCTTCCGTAGCAGGAAGGGACGCTAAAATTTCATCTTAATTTTACATTTTGATTTTTTAATTTTTAATCAAAAAACCGCAGATAATTTCAATATCGGCGTGTTTTTTAAATCTAATCGCAGAAGCATCGGCCTATGAGATGTTGTAGGCGATTTTTTTGATTTTGCAATTTATTTTTCCGGACGGATCAATTTTAATCAAGTCGCCGGTTTTTTTACCAAGCAATATTTTCCCAACCGGAGATTCGTTGGAAATCATTCCTCGGTCGGGATCGGCTTCAAGCGTGCCCACGATAGTGAATTTGCTGTCTTTGCCGTTGATGTTTACCAATACGGTCGCGCCCAGTCCAACCGAGGCTTGCGCGGTTTTAGCCGGATTTTTGATGATGCTGGCGTTTTTAAGAATGGCTTCAATCTCGGCCAGCCTGATGTCGAGCAGTCCGAGATCTTCCTGCAGGGCGATATATTCCGGATTGACATCTTCGGAAACCAATATCGCCGGAGCCTCGCCTTTGGTTTTTGAAAGCTTTATTCGCTTGAGTTCCTCGTATTCCTTCTTTATTTTTTTAAGTCCTTGGCGCGTCAGATAGAAATTTTTTTCTTCGAGCATGGCCTTGTGCCTTCGCGGGCTTTTTTGCCCGCGATCAAAGATTACTGGCAAAAAACGCCGCGCGCGGGCTTTTCAAAAAATTCCCTCGAGATGGGGAAATTTCATACGCGGATTGAATTTCATTTTTCTGTTATTATTATTCTATGCCTAGCCTTTTTTTTGTCAACTTGTCCCTTGCCGGCGGCGGAAGGGACAAGTTGACTGCCGAATGCGCGGTTGTTAGGCTATAAATAGCGGTTGCCGCAAACAGGATTAACCCGGTTTAGAATGATTAAATTCAAAGTTAATCGAATTATCAAATTTTTGCTTTTGTCGGATTTTGTTTTCTGGAGCGGTTGGGGTTTGGTCGCGCCGATATTCGCGATTTTTATCGTTGATAAAGTCGTGGGCGGGAATGAATTCGTGGTCGGAATTTCCACCGCGATCTACTCGGCGCTTTCGGCGCTGTTGAGAATTCCGTTGGGATTGTTTTTGGACAATCAGCCGCATGAAAGATCCGACCTTTGGTTTGCCATAACCGGATTGTGGATCGCATCGTTGAGTTCGCTGTTCTTCGCGTTCGCGTTCTTGCCGTGGCATATTTATGTTTTGCAAGCGATCCATGCGACCGGCATGGCAATGAACCTTTCGGGTTGGACCGCGCTGTACACTCGCCATATCGATAAAGGCCGGGAATCGACCGAATGGGGCATCAGCGCCGTATCGGTGGGCGTGGGCGCCGCGCTGACCGCGGTTATCGGCGGATGGATGGCCGCCAATTTCGGTTTTAAAGTGGTTTTTATATGCGTGGGAATAACCGGTTTTCTCGGTTCGGCAATGCTGTTGTTTATTTACCGCCAGATACAAAAAGGCTCCGGCCACGGTTTGTATTTCAGTTTGAAGGAATTGGCGCGGAAAGCCGGAGAATAATTTTATAATTTCTTTGGATTACGAAACGCTTTGTATTCGGGGTCTATCCCTCGCGCCTGTCCCGAGGCTTTTGCGAGGGATAATCGCAAGGGTTAGACCCCTTCAAGGTATTTGAATTTAATGGTTTCGTAATTCAAAGTAATTTATGCCAAACAATCAGCTGGCCAAAATTTTTTATGAGATTGCCGATATGCTCGATGCCGACAATACGCCGTTTAAGCCGTTTTCTTATCGCAAGGCCGCCCGCGCTCTGGCCGATTTGAAAGATGATGTCGCCGAAATTTATCGGCGCGGCGGTTTGAAGGCGATTGAAGAAATTCCGGGAGTCGGCGCCAGTATCGGCGCGAAAATAGAAGAATATATTCTAAAGGGCGGAATTGATTATTACGAGGCGCAAAAGCGCCGCTTGCCCGCGGATTTGAGCGAAATCGCCGCGGTGGAGGGGCTGGGCTTCAAAAAAGCCAAGGTTTTATATGAAAAATTGGGCGTGAAAAATTTGGCGGATTTGGAAACCGCGGCGCGCGCCGGAAACATCGCGCCGCTGTTCGGGTTTGGCGAAAAATCCCAAGCCAATATCTTGCAGGGGATTGAATTCCGCAAATCGTCCGGCGGCCGGTTTTTGCTGGATCAAATCTTGCCGCGAGCGCTGGCGGTCAAAGATATTTTGGAAAAACACGGCGGCTTGGCGCGGGTGGAAATTGCCGGATCGCTGCGCCGGCGCAAGGAAACCATCGGCGATATCGATCTTTTGGCCGCGATAAAGCCGGGCGCGGACGCGGCCAAGATTATGGATTTTTTCACCGCCCTGCCCGAAATTGAAAAAATCTGGGCCAAAGGGGCGACGAAATCGTCGGCGAGAACAAAATACGGTTTTGATATGGACTTGCGTTTGGTGCCGCCGGCGTCTTTCGGCGCGGCGTGGCAGTATTTCACCGGCTCAAAGGATCATAATATCGTTTTGCGGTGCATCGCCAAAGAAAAAGGATTCAAGCTTTCCGAATACGGGTTATTCCGCGGCGCGGAAATGATCGGCGGCGCAAACGAGGAAGAGATTTATCAAAAATTGGGATTGGAATGGATTTGTCCGGAATTGCGGGAGAACCGCGGCGAGATTGAGGCCGCGCGAAATCATAATTTGCCCGATTTGATCGGCGATCGCGGTTTGCGCGGCGATCTTCATTGCCATTCGGATTGGAACGGCGGCGACAATTCCATTGAAGAAATCGCCGCCGCCGCGGGCGCGATGGGCTATGAATATGTCGGCATTGCCGATCACACGAAATTTTTGAGAATTGAAAACGGACTTGATGAAGCGGCGCTGGCGCGGCGCAATCTCGCGATTGACGCGCTCAACAAGCGAAACGCCGGTATCCTTGTTTTGAAAGGATGCGAGGCCAATATTATGGCCGACGGAACGATTGATATCGCCGACGAATCGTTGGCCGAACTTGATTTTGCCATTGCCGGCGTTCATTCGGGTTTAAAAATGAAACGCAAAGAAATGACGGCGCGGATCATTCGCGCGATGGAGAATCCCTGGGTTGATATCATCTCGCATCCCACTGCAAGATTGCTCAAAAAACGGCCGGAGTGCGAAATTGATTTTGACGCGATTTGCGCCGCGGCGGCGGCGACCGGCACGATTTTGGAAATAAATTCCCATCCGGATCGTCTGGATCTAAACGATCGGCATATCCGCATCGCCGCGGCGCGCGGAGTGAAAATGGCAATCAATACCGACAGCCACGATGTTTCCCATTTGCGGTTTGCCGAATTCGGCATCGCGCAGGCGCGGCGCGGCTGGGCGGCCGCGAGCGATATTGTTAACGCCTTGCCGTGGCCGGAAGCAAAGAAAATCTTGAAAAGAAACCGAAAAAGAGTAAATTAAAC
>LQYC01004425.1_pt1 | contig 22155 bp, 17 predicted proteins | sample 661771 | NCBI WGS metagenome assembly LQYC01 (sample SAMN03483023, study PRJNA281117) | bioreactor metagenome | isolation source: benzene-degrading methanogenic enrichment culture from a contaminated... | place: USA: oil refinery in Oklahoma | collected 2011-05
TCCGGCGGGGTATTGAGAAAGAAGATGGGAAGCATTACCGATGAAATTAATCCGGACACCGGCCAGTTTACCTCTACCAATGGCATTATCCAGACCATTAACAAACTGCGGATTGTTGGTTTTAGATATTCAGATTATTCTTACCAGGGAACTTACAGTGGAATTGATTGCAACTGCGGCTGGATCGCTGACCGGACGATCAATGCGGGCGAGTGCCGGATGTGGGGCAACCCGATCGCGGAGATGATGTACGAAGGGCTGCGGTACTTTGCCGGCAAAGCGGCTCCCACCAGCGTTTTTACCTATAGCGGCACCACTGATGATAGTTATTTGGGCTTGCCTCAGGTAACAGACTGGAATGATCCTTACGATCCTGACGATGGCGGGTATTCGTATTGCGCCAAGCCGGTGATGCTGGTCATCAGTGATATAAACCCCAGCTATGACACGGACCAGGTGCCCGGGAGTGCTTTTGGATCGTCGATTTCCGACGATCTAAATGGACTCAATGTGGCTGACCTGGCAGATGTTATTACCACGAATGAGTCTGATGTAACCGGCTCGCGCTACATCGGACAAAGCAGTGGGAGTAATTATAACGGCGCCTGCACCCCAAAAGATGTCTCCAGCCTGAGCGCCACTCGTGGTTTATGTCCGGAAGAGCCGACCAAGCGGGGGGGGTATTATTCCGGCAGCGTTGCCTATTTTGGGAAAAAAACCGATCTTAATTCCGCCGAGGATGATCAGAAAATGGATACCTTCGCGGTTGCTCTCGCTTCACCCCTTCCCCGGATACAGATACCCCTGGTGAGTGGTAAGGTGATCACCATGGTGCCGTTTGCGAAATCGGTCGGCGGTTATGGCATCTCGGCTGACCATGGTGATTTTCAACCGACAAACACCATTGTTGACTTTTATGTGGAACAACTGACTGCTACTTACGGAAAGTTCCGCATTAATTTTGAGGATGTGGAACAGGGCGCTGATCATGACATGGACGCGATTGTTATTTATGAATACACGGTTAGTGGTGATAATGTCACCATTAATCTCACCTCAGAGTATGCGGCCGGAAGCATCATTCAGCACCTGGGGTATATTATCTCCGGCACGGAGGGTCAGGATGGTACCTATCTGGAGGTACGCGATAAGGATACGGATGAGGATGATGACCCGGATTACTACTTAGACACGCCGCCTGGACCGCCTCAAATATGGCCCAGCACCACTTACGACGCCGATGGTGACTGGAAAGATAGCACGTATCTTCCTCTTGTCGCCACAAGGACCTTTACCGCGGGCACGACTTCCCCGGCTACCTTGCTGACCAATCCTCTCTGGTACGCGGCCAAATGGGGCGGGTTTAAAGATTATAATGAGAATGACCTGCCGGATCAGCAAAACGAATGGGACGAAGATGATGACGGCACGCCGGACACGTATTTCTATGTTACCAATCCCCTCAGACTGGAAGAACAGCTTGAAAAAGCGTTTACGAAAATCATCCAGCGGGTTGCCTCCGCTACCGCGGTTTCAGTGCTTTCTACGTCCGAACAGGGGGAAGGGTCGCTTTACCAAGCTTACTTTAAACCGAGTATCACCGAGGGTACGAGGGAAGTAACGTGGACCGGATATCTCCAGAATCTCTGGGTAGACCGGAAGGGAAATTTACGGGAAGATACCGTATCGGACGAGGCCCTGGTTTATACTGAAGATGATATCATCAAGTTTGTCAGAAATACATCATCTGGCGAGGTTGAGATCTATAAATATCACGACAGCGACGGTGATGCTGTGCCGGATGACAGTGACGGCAACCCGGATAACGGCGCTACCCCTTTTGCCATTGTCTCCCTATCGGATATAAAACCTGTCTGGGAAGCCGGCAAACGCCTGGCGGAATTTTCTGCCGGAGACAGGACGATCAAAACCTTTGTTGATGCGGATAAAGACGGGGTTGTTGATACCGGTGAAGATATTGATTTCACAACCACCCATGCAGCAGCGCTCCGGCCATATCTCCGGGCCGCGGATGACACTGAGTCAAATAATCTTATCGAATTTATCCGTGGGGTGCAGCTTTCTGCTATGCTCGGCTATCGGGATCGGCAGTTGACCGTCGATAGCGCGCTCCAGGTATGGAAATTGGGAGACATTGTTTACTCCACCCCCTCAGTTGTGGGGAAACCGTTGTCTAATTATAATGTGATCTACAATGACGCGAGCTATGATGCTTATTACCGAAAATACAAAGACCGGGATACCGTGGTCTATGTGGGAGCGAATGACGGCATGCTCCATGCCTTCTGGGCGGGGAAAAGCGTGAGTGGAGATAATCCCGCTACCGTCTCCACAACAGAAACCAGCTGGTACAGTAAAGCGAGCGGCCTGGGAACCAACCTGGGAGAAGAACTCTGGGCGTATATACCGTACAATTTGCTTCCCCACCTGAAATGGCTGGCTGATCCAGATTATCCCCATGTCTATTATGTTGATCTGAAGCCCAGGTATGCTGATGTCAAGATATTTACTCCGGATACCAATCACCCAAACGGCTGGGGGACCATCCTCATTGGAGGGATGAGACTGGGAGGAAAACCGATAGCGGTGACCGATGATTTTGGAAGCGGAAGCGAAACCAGGACATTTCGTTCCGCCTACTTTGCCATCGACATCACGGTTCCTGATGCTCCCGCGCTCCTCTGGGAGTATACTGATACGACCGGAAAACTCGGGCTTACTACCTGTTACCCGACGATTATCAAGGTTGAGGATAAGTGGTTCGCTTTTTTTGGGTCCGGGCCTACTGATCTTACCAAAGGAGATTGCAGCGATACCAATAAAAAGGGAGATCTGTTTGTTCTTGACCTTGCTACCGGCGCACCATCCAGAATATTCGAGACCGCTGAACTCGGGGCTTTTTTCTCTGACCCGATCACCGTGGACACTCAGGTAGATTATAGTGTTGACACAATATACATTCCGGAAACTTACCAATCCGGGGGCGCGTACCAGGGAAAAATATACCGCCTGTGGACAAAAGACAGCAGCAACGCCATAAACGATGATCCCACGCAGTGGGTCGCTCCATCCGCGCTTTTTAACACCAAATCCGGCCAGCCGATTACCTCCGGTCTTGTACTCTCCTATGATAACCTGCATAACCTTTGGGCATTTTTTGGGACCGGAAAGTATATGGGCGTTATTGATAAAACCGATTCTGAGCAACAGACTTTTTATGGGATTAAAGAGCCTTGTTTGACGGCTTCCTGTGTCACTACGGTGGTGAATGACGATGACTCCTTATTTAATACCACTGACGCGCATATTTTTCAGGACAGTGGGAGCGTAAGAGTCGAGGGTGTCAGCGGCGCGACAACGTGGCAGGCATTATTGAATATGGTTTATACGTATCCCGGAGGCTGGTATTTTAACCTTTGGAAAAGCGGCACTGACCCGAGCGAGCGGGTTATTAACCGGCCGACTGTTTTAGGCGGGATAGCATTGTTTACTACTTTTATTCCCGACACTGATGTCTGCAGTTACGGCGGAAGCAGTAATCTGTACGCCTTAAATTATATAACCGGCACTGCCAATAACACACAGGTCATTGGAACGTCTTCGACAGGTGAGATTTTGAACAAAGAAGAACTCGGGGTAGGAATGGCTTCGGGGATAGCTATTCATACGGGTGGAGATGACGCGGGCGCCAATAAGTATATTCAAATGAGCACGGGACAGATTATAGGCCAAAAAGTTTATCCTCCTGGAGACATAAAGTCAGGAATAGCTTCCTGGAGGGAAACCAAATAAAGATTTCCATGATCTTTCGGTGTCATTCCCCCGTACTTGCTACGGGGGAATCCAGAATTATTACTTATAGATTCCCGCTTTCGCGGGAATGACATAGTGTGCTGTTTAATTGCCGGAGTAATAAATTGATAACTTTTTGAACGGGGAGAGGCGTCAAAATCAGGAATTTGACAAAATCAATTAATTGTGGCAAAAAGATAAGGTTGCTTCGGTCTGCAAGAGGCAGGTCCAGGCAACCTCGGTTTTCACCCCGTTAGATATCAAATCTCTAACAGGGTTAAAAATTCTTACACTTTTTCACACGGGGTAAATCCTATTAGAAAATTTTCTAACGGGGTTTCAATGCTTAAGTGCTTTTCCTATCACTCGTGAAGAGACTGTTTCACCATTCAAAAAACAGGGGGGTAGCCGCAGCCTTCAGGCTGCGTAACATAGCGAAATCACATATCCGAGAATCGCAAGCAGTAGGGGCGCACGGCCGTGCGCCTCTACTTGATACCAAAATACGTATTACGATATAGTCTCTGAACCAGAGAAAGAAAACAAACAAGGGGTACCTTTTAGGGAGCAAGCGCATGAAAAAAACTTTTATTCTTTTTTTAGTTTTTTGTTTTTTAGCCTGTTTGTGTTCAGGAGGGTGTAAGGAGAAAAAGCAAGAAGGGAATAAGCCGGCGACGTCTCACGCTAAGAAAAATGAGAAAAAGACGGTTGCTCCCCCTGCGCCCAATTATGCGCCAAAAATTGTTGAGGCAAAAATAGTTCCTGACCCGGCCTACGCCAACACTGACCTGGAGGTAGCGATAAAGGCTGAAGACCCCGAAGGAGATTTAATCAACTTAAAATACCAATGGATCACATTCGACAATAGTGGTCCGGTGCGGAAGGCGGAAAATTTTGAAGGAGAAACCACCTCAACGCTTTCTCACGATAAATTTGTCCATGGAGATGTTGTTGCCGTGAGAATAATTCCTTTTGACTGGAATGGCGCCGAGGGACAAATGTATCAAAGTCAGTTGGTAGTGATTAAGAATTCACCCCCCGAGATCATTTCTTCACCTCCGGAAAATATTGCGGGCAGTCTTTTTACTTACCCGGTTAAAGTTAAAGATCTGGATAATGATCCGATCACCTTTTCTCTCAGCGATGATGCGCCGAAGGGTATGACTATTGACCCTGCCACTGGGCTTATTGAGTGGACGCTCTCTCCCGGAGCCACTGGCGCTTTTCCCGCCAGGGTAAATGGAAATGATGGTCACGGGGGGACCTGTTATCAACGTTTTACCATCACCGTGCCCGTTCCGCCAAAGTCAGAAGAAGGGAAGGAATAGTAAGCCAGTGCACGAGGCGCGAAGGGTGGACGATACTAAGATAAAACTCCGAAACGAGCTTATTTCGATAACCGAACACTTACATAAACAAGGGAAAAAGATCGCCCTTACCAATGGATGTTTTGATATTCTCCATGTGGGACACATTCACTCGTTCCGAGAAGCCAAAAAAAAGAGCGATATTCTTATTGTTGCTTTAAACAGCGATGATTCGGTCCGTGCTTTGAAAGGAAAAGAAAGGCCTTTTGTTCCTGAAGACCAACGGGCGGAACTCCTCGCGGCGATGGGCGATGTGGATTATGTGGTAATTTTTAATGAACTCGATCCACTTTCCATTATCACTGACCTTGAACCTGATGTATTGGTAAAAGGGGAAGATTGGGCGGAAGGAACCATTATCGGCCAGGATGTAGTGGAAACCAGAGGAGGAAAAGTTGTCCGGGTCTCCTTAAAAAAAGGAGTATCCACTACCAATTTGATCAAAAAAATAAAAACATCAGGATGAACTTCTCCCCGGAATGCCTCCTGCCTTTCTTATTGCTCTCCTCCTCCATTATAAAATAATATTGACGTTGCTATGAAAGTAGAGAAAACTGACAATAAAATCCCGATTTCCATTACTTCAAGAAGGAAGATGGCGCGGATTACCATTGTGGTGGATGCCTCTACGCCGATGCATTTGGAATTTGCTCCGGCGAAAATTATTCCCTGGATGATTCACGATTTTGTTTTCAACCAAAAGTTAGAATTTCACGTTTTTGGTGTGCGAGGAGGGAAAATCTCTGATTCCGAGCTTGAAATTGAATGGCTCTCAATACGATGGAACCAACATTAGCAATGCATTATCAGAGTAAAAATAATAACCTTGACTCTTCCTTTGTTAACGCTATAATTCGCCCCTTTACCCCGTTAGAAATACCCTGTTAGATATCAAATATCTAACAGGGTAAACTTAAAAATCCTTACACTTTTCCACACGGGGTAAATCCCCGTGTGAAATACTTCTAACGGAGAAAAAGATTGGAAGAGGTAAAAAACTTTATGGATTCAACAGGATTGATTGATCTTCACATTCATACCTCCGCATCCGACGGCACTTTTTCTCCTCAGAAAATTGTAAAAATGGCAAAGAAAAAAGGGCTGAGGGCGGTTAGTATTACTGACCACGATACGGTTGATGGAAATGAAGAGGCTCTAAAAGCCGGGACGGAAATTGGATTGGAAGTAATTCCTGGGGTGGAAATCAGCGTGGAGTGGGAGGGGCGGCCGGTTCACATTTTAGGGTATTTTATTGACGTGAAAAATAAAGTTCTCCAGTCAACCCTCAAAAACCTGATCGCCTTTCGCGAGGAACGTAATCCCCAAATTATAAAACGACTTAATGCCTTGGGCGTAAATATTTTGTATGAGGATGTTAGGACTATAGCTGGTGATGGGACAGCGATAGGGCGTCCGCATTTTGCCCAGGTGCTGATTGAGAAAGGCTACGTAAAAAATGGGGATGAAGCATTCAAGAAGTACTTAAAAAGAGGGGGGTCTGCCTATGTGGAAAAAAAACGCTTAACCCCCCACGAGGGAATTCAAATAATCAAGAATGCTTCGGGAATCCCGGTATTGGCTCACCCTTACAGCATTGACGGAATAAAAAACAAGGATTTAGAACACTTCATTCTTCAGTTCAGAGGGATGGGAATCGAAGGAATCGAGGTATTTTACCCATTGCACAATCCCCAACAGACATTAAAACTTAAAACTTTTGCTGAAAGATATGGTCTGTGCATAACCGGAGGCACTGATTTTCATGGGGAACAAAAGCCTGACATTAAGCTCGGGAGTGGTTTTGGCGCTCTTAAGATCCCTTATGAATTGATAATTAAGATGAGAGAGAAGCGTGGGGGTAAACCCCGTTAGAAGGATTTCACACGGGGTTTATCCGATATGAATACCTCACCCAAGCAAGCGGGGTATCAAAAGACTTTACATTCTGTCATTCCGCGCTTGATGCGGAATCCAAAAAGTAAGGTAAATCGACTGAGCCTTTTTTGTTAGTCCCTGATGCCCACCCTCTGGATTCCCGCCTAAGGGCGGGGGAAGATGAACTGATGCGCGCCCGTTTTCACGGGAATGACATGAGTGGTTATTTAACGACGTGTCTCACCCCGCCGAAAGCGGGCGGGGTATATAAAAAATAAAACTGATGACTAAGATTCGTCCACTCGAGCTCCAGGACTTTCCGCTGGTAAAAGCGTATCTTCGCCGCTATCCCCCTCAAGTATCCGAGTTAACTTTTACCAACCTTTTTGTCTGGCGCGCTTCCCGCCCCATTTTTGTCGCTGATGAAAAAGACACGTGCATTATTCTCTCTGACTTTCGAGAGGATGGCTGGTGGGTCTTCGGCCCTCCCATGAGCACATTATCATCTTTGAAAGCAGTACAGATGCTTGGGATGGGTGTTAATGGATTCACCAGGATTCCTGAAGATACAGCAAAAATACTAAGCGACCAGGGGTTGAGCATCATCCCTGATCGTGATAACGCAGACTATGTCTATCGTGTATCTGACCTGGCAAATCTTGCCGGGGCGAAGTATCACAAGAAGCGGAATTTGGTAAAACAATGTTTGTCAAAATATCAGTGCCAGTACGAGGAAATTACTCTGAAGAATATCTCTGAGTGCATAGAAATGCAGAATCGGTGGTGCACGGTACGCGAATGCGGCCGTGATCCTGGTTTGTGTCACGAATATAATGCTATTCGCGATGCCTTTACGTATTTTGAGTTTTTCAACCTTATTGGCGGCGCGATCCGGGTAAATGGGGTTATTGAAGCGTATTCCCTCGGAGAAGAATTAGCGCCAAACACCGCGGTGTGCCATTTTGAGAAAGCCATACCCGATATTCAGGGCCTCAGCCAGCTTATTAACCAATGGTTCTCCTTGCGCTCATTGCGGGGTTTTGAGTTTGTGAACCGTGAACAAGACTTGGGTATTTCCGGATTGCGTCAGGCAAAAGAAAGCTACTATCCTCACCATATGGTTGAAAAGTTTACCGCGATTATGGCATCAGCGGGCATGAACGGGGTGCGCCGGCCGGATTCCAAAGAATGCGATCGCCATAACATGGCGCAGGAATAAAAAACCCTGCGAACGTTGCAGGGTGATAGGAGATTGGCTGGTAGAAATTTTTTGGCTCAGAAGGGTTTCGGATTTTATTCTTCGTATTTCATGAACTCCTTTACAAAATCCTCGGTTTCTTTTCTGTCTTCCGAATTGATAGCAAGAAATTCAAGGCCTACGCCGCACTCTTTAACGTGCTTTACCTCGCCAACTGCCTCGATATATTTGGGTGAACCCGGAAGTTGGAAAACTAAACTAATTTTACTTCCAATGGGGGTTTCTTCAAATTTTTGTAGAAAACAACCACCGGAAGATATATCTTCAATCATCCATGCCTTTTTACCGCCGTCATCCTCAACCCTAAAACCAAAATGAATTCGAGGACATTTTCTTCTTTCCTCCACGGTGTTCCTCCTTTTCAGAGGTTCTTTCCCTTTTTACAAAATAAAATAATATCACCGATAGCACAGTTAGGATTGTTTTGTCAAATTTAAAGTAAAAGCGGAATAAAAAGTAGCTAAACTAAAGGGGATAATAAATAGAAAATACACGCCGGGAAAAGGGAAAATTTTCATCCACCAGCCTAACCTTTTTAAAGGCAAAAGTCTTGTATGCGGCGCCATTCCTTTCGAATGATTTTTGGCTTTTCAGGAGAAAATTGTTGTTCTTCAATCCGTTTTACCGGGCAAATTTCGAGGATAGCTGAGGTAATGAAAGCTCCTTCAACCTTTTTGAGATCTTTCTTGGTCAAAAAATCTTCGAGAAATCCATAATTTTTAATAGCCCCAAAGGAAAGGAGATTTTGCCTCATAATCCCATTTAAAAGCGGAAGTTCTTTTGGGGGGGTAATAATTTTGTCCTTGATGATAAAAAAGAGGTTGGCGGTTGACGTTTCCAGGACTTGCCTTTTCCAATTGAGAATGATCGCGTCATAGAAACCATTTTTTTGGGCAAATGTTTTATGAGTAAGATTGGAAAGATAGCTGATGGTCTTGTGGTGATAGATAGACTCATTCCCGCGCAGCTCCGGCGAGATACATAGGCTTACTGGCCTAAGGGGCTGGGGGGTCAAAGGAAAAGCTAAAACCACCATAGTGGAAAGCTCTCCTTCGTAGTTATAGACCCGGTTTTTAAAGTCACATCCCCGGCTCACGATAATTTTGATCCGTGCGTCATTTAGGTGGTTTTTCTTAAGAAGGTGGCTGATGACTGTAGAAAACCCGGGGTCCGAAAAATTAATCCCGAAAAATTGACAGGAAGATCGGAGGCGAGCAATATGATGATCCAGAAACAGGGGAACCGAATTTTCTACTTTGAGCGTGGTAAAGATACCATCTCCGAAAAGCAAACCCCGATTAAAAACTTTTAGTAAGGATTTATTTTCTGCGTAATAATTACCATTGAAAAATATTTTCATAATAATGCCTTCATTATGCTCTGGGCTTTTTCCAGCGTCTCTTCGTATTCTCTTTTTGGGATCGAGTCATAAACAACAGCTCCACCAACGTTGAAATAAAGGTGGTTGGTTTTAGCAATGATCGTGCGGATCACAATGCTCGAATCAAAATGATGATCATTGCCGATAAAAATCATACCCGTATAAAGATTGCGGGCATATTTTTCCAATTCATCAATAATCTCCATGCTTCTTATTTTTGGGCAACCGGTGATTGATCCTCCAGGAAAACAGGCCCGGATAAGCGAACCATAGCTCTCGTCTTTTCTTAGCCTGCCTTCCACAATGGAAATGAGGTGCCAGACGTTAGAAAATCCCTCGATCCTTTTATGTTCCCGAACTCGCACACTCCCGTAGTCACAGACCTTGCCGAGGTCATTCCTTAATAAATCTACAATCATTGACAGCTCGGCATCTTCTTTTTCTGAACCGGCAAGCAGGAGACGGTTTTTCTGGTCCTCTTCTTTTGTTTTTCCTCGGCACATAGTGCCTTTGATGGGGCGGGTTTCTACCTGATCTCCGTCTGCTTTGAGAAATCTCTCCGGCGAATTCGAGAGGATAATAGTATCGCCAAAGTTCAGAAAAGCGGAAAAAGGCGCAGGGTTGATTTGAAAAAGGTTGAAAAAAATGCCGTATGGATCACCGTGGTATTGTGCCTCGAACCGGTGGGAAAGGTTAACCTCATATACATCCCCCTTCTTGATATAATCGATTATTTTTTTAATTAAACTTACATATTCTTCCTCCCGGCAACAGGATTTTGGTGATTCAACGGCATAATTACCGAATGCCCCTCTTCTTTGTTTGAAGAGTGCTTGAAAATCCTCAGGATCATTAAACCCGTCTCCGATATCCACTTGAACCAGAAAGACGATTTTTTGTTGATAGTCAAAGATGAGCATGTCTTGATAATAAATCATTTCCATTATAGGCATATTCAAATCATCAATGGTGGTTTTGGGTAGGTTCTCAATGACGTGGGCAGCATCATAGGAAAGGTAACCAATCGCCCCCCATAATGAGAGGGGACGTGGGTAAGTTTTCAAGGGGTAAAAATCGAGAGCTTCCCCAAGGAGGTGAAAAGGATCGACAGCAAGGCTTGCGTCCCGGTTATGAAAGTTCACGGTAGCCTGAGTTCCATTGTGTTTGACTTTAAGAAAAGGGTTGATGCCGATATAGGCATATTGAGCGTTATCACGGTTTCCTTTCCCACAAAGGAGGGCAGAGTAAGTTTTTCGCCCCACCTGGGAAAATATCACTTCTGGATCAATAAAGTGATCGAGCGTTTTTTGGCGAAAGGATTTTATGGAGGGAAAGATTTTAGAATGATTCATGCCGTTAAAAAAGTTAAAAAATTTTTAATTATTGTTCTCCCTCCCTCGGTCAAAAAAGACTCAGGATGGAACTGCACCCCGAAAACCGGATATTTTTTGTGGTGAATAGCCATGGGGATATTCCCCTGCTCGGTAAAGGCGTCAATCTCTAAACACGAGGGGATCTTATCAATGATGAGGGAGTGGTACCGGGCTACTTTTAAGGGGTTGTGAAGATGAAGAAAAAGATTTTTATTATTATGGCAAACAAGACTTGTTTTTCCATGGACCGGTAGATTTGCTTCTCGAGTTTCTCCGCCAAAAACTTCATTTACACATTGCATACCGAGACATACCCCCAAAATGGGCACTTTGTCGCTGAACATTCTTATTATATGTTTAGAAAGCCCGGCATCTTTAGGCGCTTTTGGACCAGGTGAGATTACAATGCCATCGGGGGCAAAATCGTTAATAGAGTGTAAGTCCAATTGGTCATTCCGATTAACCTTCATTTCTACCGAGGCATTGCTCATGATGAGTTGCACCAAATTATACGTGAAAGAATCGTAGTTATCTACCATTAATATCCGGATCATGAGCTACCTGAAAACAAATTATTTTATACTTTTGATTATTGGTTGGCTGCTCGGGCACATCTAACTGAGAAAATATATAAGATTTTTTCAGAGATTAAAATGTTTTTTGAGTAATTTCTTGACAGTGGTTTATGAGTTGTATATATAATCCGAACCAATTATCTTATTGATACAAGGAATCGAAAAATATAAAAGATCCCAATTGGTTAAAATTTATGAAGATTAAATAGGGGGCTGCAAAAAATGAGTGAAGTAATTGCCAGCTTTGAAAAAAATTCGTTTGAAGAAGTTAGAATTTCTCTAACAAATTTTAAAGGGAAAGACCTTATTGATCTGAGAGTTTACTACCGTCCTGATGATGGAGAGGAAATGCGCCCCACAAAAAAGGGAATAACTATTTCCCTTGAGAAATTTTCTGAATTAAAGAATGCAATCCTTGCTCTTGAAAAAGCTCTTCCCAAAAAAGAAACGTGATTAAAATCAAAACCTCGCTGTGTTTCATACCACGTCGCCTTCATGTACGTATCTTTGTTGCCTCCTCGTCAATTTTCGTAAATCGTAAAAAGTTAAACGTAAGGTGTTAAAACACTTCACACTTCACGTCTCACTTTTCACGTTTTGATTGTCGCCGCCTCGATCTGCTTTCGAATGCAACGTGGTATCAAAAAACCCAGCCATAAAGAAGAGTAGGGAAAGTAACAATCATTTCGCCTGGGTAAAATTCTTTTAACAGGGTTTATTCATATTCTTTTTCGATTTTTTTTGACTTTTCCTCTACTTCCGCCAGCAGTCTTTTTCGATAATCTTCAATTTCTTTTTTTATTTCTGAATACTTGTTTGCTAAAATCTGAGCGGCAAAAAGAGCGGCGTTTTTTGCCCCTGATTTACCGATCGCCATGGTGGCCACGGGAACCCCAGGTGGCATCTGAACCGTGGAAAGTAAAGCGTCAAGGCCGTTCAAGGATGACGAATCTATCGGGACACCAATAATTGGCAGACAGGTATTGCTTGCGATCACCCCCGCAAGATGGGCAGCATGACCAGCTCCAGCGATGATTACCTCTATTCCCTGATCCGAAGCACTGCGGGCGTATTGAGATGTTCGCTCAGGGGAACGATGAGCTGAGGTTACCATGACCTCAAAGCCAATTTTTAATTCTTTGAGCATTTTAATCGCTTCTTCCATGACCGGCATATCAGAAGCGCTTCCCATTACGACACTGACTAATTTTTTTCCCATGGTACCTCAAGTATTATGAAATTGTTAAAAGAAAAACTTATCTATCCTTCTGACTCCAGTTTTTTCTGGATTAGTTCATACTCTTTTTTAATTTCTTTATTTTGGGGGCTTAGGCTTAACGCTCTCGTTAAAACCCTTAATGCCTCGTGATACCAACCCCCTTCTCGATAATTTCTCCCCACCTTAAGGTAAGCATCAATTAAGCCCCGGTCATAGATGCTTTCAAAAAAAGATTTTAGTGATCCTTCACCATAAACACGATCAAACTGGTCTTCCGCTTCTACCAAAAACCGGATGAGCAACCCATCATTTTTGTTCTGAATGATAATTTTTTGAAGTTGGTCCATCGCTTTGGTAAAAAGGTACCGGAGACTATCTGTTTCTTGAGCGATACTCTCCTGCGTTCTTTTTATTATCGTTTTATATTCTTCACACAACGCCGCGAGATTTACATCGTCAGGAATGTTTTTGCTTTCGGTAAAGACATTTCCCCACTTTCGATAAACTTCCATAATATAAACATCTTCTTTTAACTTCATTCCTTCATGAAAAATTGAACCGAGGGTCCAGTCGAATATATTTTCGTAGAAACGTTGTTTGGAGATATTCTCGCGAAAAAGAACATGGGAGCTGTCTTTCAAATTCCACAGAGCCCCTTTATTGTTTTCGGTTCCAATCCAGAGTTCTAAATCTTTGAAAGCGAAGTGGCCGGATTTTTTGTAATGGTCATAAAGCTCATTAAAAAACAGTCTGGTCGAAAGCACCTGTTGGATGAGGTCCTTGAGTAAAACCGATTTTCGCTCTTCAATCCACTTTTTTTCTTTCATGATTATAACCGTTTTTTCGTTTACTAAGGTAGTGAATTTTACATAAATTCCGAACTCGTCATTCCCGCGAAAGCGGGAATCCAGCCCAAAAACACTGGATTCCGGGTCAAGCCCGGAATGACACATAAAGCAAAGACATTTTTGAATCACTACACCAGCGTCTTAAATGAAAAAATATCTTGCGTGAGGATCATTTTCTTTTAAGCGCCTTGCTGCCAATGTCTTGTCGATGATAAGCGCCTTCCCAGGCGATCGTTGATACTGTTTTATAAGCCTGGTTAATAGCCTCTTGAATGGTATCTCCGAGAGCAGTGACTCCCAGTACCCTGCCTCCATTCGTTACCATGTTTCCGTTTTTCCAGGCAGTGCCTGCATGAAAAACAAAAGCCTCTTTTACTTGTTCGGCTGCCTCCAGTCCGGAAATTAATTTTCCCTTTTCGTATGTTCCGGGGTAACCGGATGATGCCATGACAACACAGACTGCCGGTCTCGCATCCCATTCGATTTTAATTTCCCGCAGGGTACCCGCAGTCGTGGCTTCCAAAACAGGAAAGAGATCGCTTTTCATTCTTACCAGCAGGGGTTGTGTTTCAGGATCTCCAAATCGGGTATTAAATTCAAGCACCCTGGGTTCACCTTTATCAATCATCAGACCTGCATAAAGAATTCCCCTGTATTTTCTGCCTTCCGCAGCCATTCCCTTAATAGTTGGGATCATTATTTTTTTCATTGCTTTTTCGCTTACCTCCGGCGTTACCACGGGAGCAGGAGAGTAGGCCCCCATCCCTCCGGTATTAGGGCCTTGATCGCCATCATAGATTGCTTTGTGGTCCTGGGAGGAGGGCATGGGGACAACGGTTTTCCCATCCGTAAAAGCCAGGAAGGAGGCTTCTTCACCCCGGAGCAATTCTTCAATAACCACTTTATTACCCGCAGCCCCAAAATCCTTTTTAATCATTATTGAATTGATTGCATCGAAAGCTTCCTTTTCAGTCATCGCCAGGATTACTCCCTTTCCTGCTGCCAGACCATCAGCTTTAACCACTAAAGGAGTGCCGTGTTCCTTGACATGCTTCTTTGCTTGTTCCGGGGACGAGAAGGTCGCATGGCCAGCAGTAGGAATATTATATTTTTTCATAAATTCCTTGGAAAAAGCTTTACTGCCCTCTAATTCCGCTGCTTGAGCGCTGGGACCACAAATAGTAAGGCTGCGTTTTTGGAAGATGTCAACGATCCCCATGGTAAGAGGGACTTCCGGCCCAACGACCGTGAGATCAATCGATTCTTTTTCGGCAAAACTAGCTAAGCCGGGTATGTCTTCCGCATTTATAGGAATACACTGAGCCTGACGGGAGATCCCGGCATTTCCCGGCGCGCAGAAAATCTTACCTATTTGGGGACTGGAAGATAGTTTCCAGACGATCGTATGTTCTCGTCCTCCGCTTCCAATAACAAGAATTTTTTTCATTTTTTTCCTAAAGCTCTTTACCTGTTTTTGAATATCACTCCAATTACTTACTTCAGCAATGAGGCAGCCTTTTAAACTTTTTCTAAATATTCGGTGATCGCTTTATCATAAAGAGAAGTTAATTTAAAAACTTTTTTGGCTAACCGAAAACGGGTTTCCAAGGAAAGCGCGCCTTCTAATTTTTTCATCTCTTCGATTATTTTTTCATAATCCTGAGGCTCAGTCACCACGGCCACGTCATGATAGTTTTTTGCTGATGAGCGTAGCATAGTAGGGCCGCCAATATCAATATTTTCAATCGCCTCTTCCAGTGTGCAGTCTGGTTTGGCAACAGTTTTTTCAAAGGGATAAAGATTTACCACTACCAAATCAATCGGCTCGATGCCGTGGGTATTCATCTGTTTCATGTGCTCTGCATTATCCCTTTTCCCCAGTAAGGCGCCATGGATTTTGGGATGGAGGGTTTTTATCCGCCCATCCATCATCTCGGGAAATCCGGTATAACGTGATACTTCAATGACCGGGATTCCTGCTTCCTGCAGGGATCGAGCCGTGCCCCCGGTTGAAAGAATCTGGACTCCCATCGCATGCAACGTTTGACTCAATTGTACAGCTCCGGTTTTGTCGGAAAGACTGACCAGTGCGCGTTTAATTTTTACCTCTTTCACGGCATTTTCTCCTTAACTCAGGTGAAATTATTTGTTGCTTTTCTATGTTCAATTTTGATGGACTCGTAAAAAGTCGGAGATGTCACCCTGAGCCTGTCGAAGGGTGAATATAAGTATGGATATTACGTCATGCTTCGACAAGCTCAGCATGACAAAATCAGCGAATTTTTACTTTTTACGCGCTCATTACTGTTTAACCTTGAACAGAGCGCCGCTTTTTTTATATATCCGTGGAACACGACTGCTTATCCCACAAAGAATTTCATACGGTATGGTATCAGCCCATTGGGCAACCTCCTCGACAGAAATAGTAACTTCTCCCTGACGCCCAAATAGCACAACTTCCTCCTCCGGCTTTACTCCAGGAAGTTCGGTAACATCAGCCATAATTAAATCCATACACACTGAACCCACGAGAGGCAACTTTTTCCCATGAATTAAAACTTTTCCCCGGTTAGAAAGTCGATAATGGTATCCATCGCCATATCCAATAGCGATAGTGGCAATAAGGCTTTCCTTTTTCGTGTAAAAAGTACGGCTATAACTTATGGGCGTTTCGGGAGGAACGGTTTTTATCTGAATGACGTGAGTTTTGAGGCTCATAACCGGTTTTAAAGAGAGATGAGTATCCTTTAGATCATCAGAAGGATAAGCTCCATAGAGCATAAGCCCTGCTCTGACCATAGTGAAATCAGGGATCAATTCTTCAATGATAGCCGAACTGTTGGCCATATGGATCAGGGGAGGTTCAAAATGTAGCCCTCTTATGAGGGATAATGATTTTTTAAATTTTTTCGTTTGATCAGCCGTAAAATTTCTGCTTTCTTTATCCCGAAGATGGGCAGAAGAAAAATGGGAAAGAACACCTTCCACTTTTAAGAAGTTAACCGATTGAAGACTGGTGAAAAATTTTTCTGTTTGGTCAAACGGGACCCCCAACCGGTTCATACCTGTGTCTATTTTAATGTGCACCGGAAGCGCGTGATTTTGTCTTTTCCCTTCAGCGTCAAGGGCGCGGGCTAAAGCAAGGTCAAAGACCACGGGAGTGAGTCTAAAGGTAAAAATTTTTTTAACGTGAAAGGGAAAAATCCCTCCTAAGATCAAAATAGGTTTTTGGATGCCGGCTTTACGAAGCTTAATCCCTTCTTCGACAAAGGCAACACCCAGAAAATCTACTCCCAGCGCCTCCAGTTCACGGGCAATACCAATTGCGCCATGACCGTAGGCATTGGCTTTTACGACAGCAAGAATTTTTTTCTGTTTTCTCCCTAACCTTCGGACCTGGGTTACGTTAAACGCCAAGGCGTCTAAATCAATTTCCGCGTGGGTAGGAGAGTGAGCTAATGTTTTCGCCATAAAACTCTCACGGTAAGATAGCTATTTAATTTGCCCCGTTAGAAAAGTCAGGCTTGCCTGTAAGATATGAAATTGTTAACAGGGTTAAAAATCCATACACTTTTTCACACGGGGTAAATGCTCCGGGCAAAATACTTCTAACGGGGTTTGCCAAACCCTATCAAAAAAAATAAAATGGGTTTAATAAGTTGATAAAAATATTTCCACGACTATCTAAAAGGGAGTATATATTTTTGTAATAGGTAAATCAATTATTCTGTGATAAAATTTATCAATTTTTAACCCTACATCCTAAGTAAAACGACTGTGTCGTAATGAGAAAAGATGTTATTCCGAACCCTTCGCTTTGTCATTCTGAAGGAGCGTAGCGACTGAAGAATCTGGCTCAGGACAGGCTCCGTGAGGAATCTTAACACGCTGAATTTATTGAAACCAAGATTTCTCGCTTCGCGAGGGATGACGAACTGTCGCGCACTCGCTTCGCTTCGAAATGACACAAAAATGACTTGTGACACAGGCTCAAACGGCAGAGGAATATTATGAAACATGAGTTTCGCAGAAAACGTGGTGAATCCGACTCTTCACCCAAAAAACATGAGTTTCGCAGAAAACGTGGTGAATTGGGCTCTTCACCCAAAAAAAAATTTTCAATCACCACCATTATTTTCTTTTTTTTGGGCGTGATTTCGCTCGCGGGATTTTTGCTTTTGTTTTTTTTCCCGGACTTTGTTGATCAGGTTATAAAAGGAGGGACTTCTTTTTTTAAGACAAAGCCGACGTTGCACCAGGTAATAATAAATTTAAACGGAAAAGAAAGCGAGCTTCTTGACCAAGGTATTGTAGAAGTACAGTCAGGAGATAAACTGACCTTGGTGAACGTTGATACCAGTGCGTTTTTTAACCGCGGAATAAATGCAGGGATCGAAAATATCCAGTCTGATATAAGTTTGAATACACCGGTTGAGATTAATAAAATGGTTGAGACAAGTTTGAAATCTTCCCACGATGGGCAGGGAAAAGAATTTCGTCTTGCGTTTCATAAAAATGGGGAAGCCTTTGGCTCTATCACTATAAAAGTAGCTTTAACTGCGGCAGATTGGTTTACGTGGGGAGATGCCCAGAAAGAGGGTAAGGTAAAAATTAAATGCTACCAATTCGCAAAAAAATTATCTCCTGAAAATCCGGAAATAAATCTCCGTCTGGCGGAAACGTATAAAGCGGCAAAGAACCTGCGAGATTCTATCAGATCTTATGAGGAAGCAGTAAAAGCAGATCCCAAAAATATGGATAATCTTCTGAGTCTGGAAGACCTTTATTCGAAAACCAAAAATAACGACGGTCTTATAAAGACCTATGGAAGGATTTTAAAGCTTGACCAAAAAAATGCTACTGTTTATAATAATTTAGGCTATGCGTATTTTAAAAAAGGGGATTTAAAAATGGCTGAAGGGGCCTATAATAAAGCTCTGGCTATTAATCCAAAGGATGCTGATTTTCGGACCAATCTTGCCAAGGTATATGAACAGAATAAAAATTACCCCCAAGCTATCAAAGAATACGAAAAGGTTTCCTCTCAAAATCCCCGAAATAAAAATGTCCTTTATTCCTTGATTGACCTTTATGGCGCAAAAAAAGATACTGATAACCTGATTAACACGTATGAGCGTCTTCTGAAACTTGAACCCAAAAATGCTACTCTTTACAATAACCTTGGATTCATTTGCCAAGAGAAAAAAGAATGGAATAAGGCGATAGAATCCCTGCAAAAGGCGGTGAAGCTTAGTCCCAAAGACTCAACTTTTCGAAAGGCTTTAGCCACCTGCTATTATGAAGCAGGCAAGAAGAATGAGGCGGTTAATGAGTATGAAAATTTTCTCTCACTTAAGCCCAATGATCGGGAGACGCTTTACGCATTAGCTGATCTTCTTAAAAAACAAAATGACAAAATAAAACTGGTTAATGTTTATGAGCGGATTCTTGGTATTGAGCCTAAAAACCACGTGGTAGAAAATAATCTGGCGGTGCTCTATGATGCTTTGGGTAAGCGAGACGAGGCACTAACCCATTACCGGAAAGCTCTTTCTTTAGCCCCGGAAAACAATGAATATCAAAAGAACTTAGCCCAATCTTTAGAAAAAATGGGAAAACTAAATGAGGCGATTGAGGTGTACGAAAAAGCGCTCCTTCTTATTCCTCGTGACGTCGACTCTCTTAATTCTTTGGCTGACCTTTATGTAAGGACGAATAATGAGAAAAAACTGTTGGAAGCGTATCGGAAAATTTTAAAGGTAGAACCTAATAAAGCAGAGATCCATGACAAATTGGCCTCTCTTCTGGCTAAAAATAAGGAATTTGACGCTGCTCTTAACCACTACCAGAAAGCAATTCAGCTTGCCCCTCAAAACTTCGCCTACCGGATTAACGTAGCTCGGGTTTACGAAATCAGGGGGGATTTAGAAAACGCGCTCGCGGAATATAAAACAGTTTACAAAATCAATCCCGGATCCCAGGAAGCAAAAGACAAGGTCCATGACCTTAATATAGAGATTTTAAGACGCAAACATACTGCTACTCCTTAATATATCCCCATGCCCGCAAACCTCACTCCGCAGTATTATGAGGCTGAAAAAAATTATCGGCAGGCAAAAAATCCTTCCGAGAAAATTTTTGCCCTGGAAACCATGCTCGCGATAATGCCCAAGCATAAGGGAACCGACAAACTTCGGGCTGATTTAAGGCGCAAAATATCGCAGCTAAAAGAAGATACCCTAAAAAAATCAGGAGGGAAACGAGGCCAACTTTTTGACGTGATAAGAAGTGGGGCAGGGCAGGTTGTATTAATAGGGTTCCCTAACGCGGGGAAGTCCCAGCTGGTTGGCAGCTTAACCCAGGCAAAGCCCGAAGTTGGTGAGTATCCCTATACTACTCATTCCCCCATCCCTGGCATGATGGAATATCAAAATATAAGGATTCAGCTCGTTGATATTCCTTCTGTTTTCGATGAATCGGCTCGGGGCTGGCTCATAAATGTTGTTCGGGGTGCTGATGCTTTGCTCTTGATAGTTGATCTTTGTGATGAACCGGAAGCGCAGGCAGCACTGCTGCTGGAAGAACTTGAAAAATATAAAGTTAAACCTGAATGGACGGTGAATGCGGAAGAGGGTATTTTTTTGGGAAAGAAAATGATGATTGTTGGAAATAAGTTCGATGCAGCAGAAGCAGCAAAGAACTTTCTTCTGGTTCAGGAAAGATTTTTTGCTTTTCATCCCATTGCTGTCTCAGCAGCGCAGGGGAAAAACCTGGCAAACTTGAAGATCGAAATTTTCGCGTTTCTTAAGGTTATCAGGGCGTATACAAAAACCCCGGGAAAAGAGCCGGATTTAAAACATCCGGTTATTTTAAAAAAAGGCAGCACCGTTTTGGGCTTTGCCGCCGAGATTCATAAGGATTTTGTTGAGAAGCTTCAGTATGCTCGTATTTGGGGTTCAGAGAAATATAAAGGCCAACGCGTTCAAAGAGATCATCTTTTGGAGGATGGAGATATAATAGAACTCCACCTTTGACGTCTTCGTAAAAAGTCCATCTCTGCGGCGTTGCGCTGCATCCTCAGTCATTGCGGCGTACAGGTAAGTACGCCGCATTCCGTCGGATTTGCGCGCCTTGCATCTGAAGCTTTTTACTGTGCCGTCGGATTTTCGACTTTTTACGGCTTCATCATATTTAAACCGGTCTATGGTTGCGAGGTGCAAGCGTGTGCTTCCAATTCTTTGTTTTGAGGTGACGTATCTTTTTGTGCCATAAGGTTAATAAACTGATCAGTAGCCGCTAAAATCGCTTGTCCCACCCGGTTCTGGAAATCGGTCTGTTTTAAGGTTTTTTCCTCAACTGGGTTGCTGATAAAACCAAGCTCGATGAGCACTGAAGGCATTTCTGCAGTTTTTAAGACTCTGAAAGCCGCCTGCTTTGGTTTTTTAAACTTTACGGAGTGGATATTTTCTATCTCTCTCAGAATCAAAGCTCCATACCGGAGACTGGAATTGATGGTGTTGGTTAAAGCTAAGTCGAGCAGAGTAAGGTTGAGGTCATCATTTTCTGAAAAAGGGATGCCGACAATTAAATCTGAGGAGTTTTCTTTTTCCGCTAAACAACGGCTCGCTTCATCGCTTGCCCCCTTGAGAGACAGGCAATATACTGAAGCTCCCTGAGTTTGCTTTATATGGTTGCTGTCAGCATGGATACTGATAAAGAGGTCAGCATGGCAATCTTCGGCTATTTTTGTTCGTTCTTTTAAAGGGAGAAAATAATCTCCACTTCGGGTTAGCACAACGTGATACCCGGTTTTTTCATCAAACATCTTTTTTAACGTCCGGGCGAAGCTCAAAACAATATCCTTTTCCTTAGTTTTTCTGGGGCCAATCGCTCCCGGATCCTCTCCACCATGACCTGGGTCAATCACAATTACTTTTTTATTTTTTGCTTCGGAGAGCATTGCGATTCGGTCTTTCTCAACACCATTTTTCAGATCCGGTCGGAAGAGATTGATTGATAATCGTTGGGTTTTCTCCGGGGAATTTTCAATAAAAAAGATATTTGGCTCAACCGGCTGGACCACGTCAAAGACGACTCTTAGAATATTTTTTTCAAAATTTCCAAATCGGATTTGATTCACAATTCCATCTGCTATCGTGATATTCTGATCAGGGAAAGCAAGAGTGGTGTTATCGAAATCAACGACAAAGCGGTTGGGATTAGCTAATGAGAACTGTTTGTAGGAAGCTTTGCCGCTAACCTCCAGAAGAATTCTGGTGTGGTCTGGGGCTGACCAGTATTGAATGCCGGTGACGTGATAGTTTTCCTGGCCGAGTCCGAAAAAGGTACTCCCAAAAAACAATAAGATCAAAACAGAGTAGGTAAAAATTCTTGTCATGGTTTAAAATATTTTTATAACAATTTAATTTTATTATTTAATAATACA
>LQYC01004451.1_pt1 | contig 21931 bp, 23 predicted proteins | sample 661771 | NCBI WGS metagenome assembly LQYC01 (sample SAMN03483023, study PRJNA281117) | bioreactor metagenome | isolation source: benzene-degrading methanogenic enrichment culture from a contaminated... | place: USA: oil refinery in Oklahoma | collected 2011-05
CATTCAAAAGCAGATCGAGGCGACGACGAGGAATCGACGTCGAGGAGTATGACGAGGAGACAACAAAGATATGCACATGAAGGCGACTTGGTATGAATCCCTTGATACACCATGAGAACAAAAAAACCAGTAGGGGCACGGCGCGCCGTGCCCCTACTTATCATTCTTGGTTTATGTTTTTGCTGGTCATTGTTTTGTTTTCAGGAATCGCCTGCCGGCAAGCCATACCAAAAAAAGAAGGATTCCTCTATCTCCGGCTGAATACGAACCCCAGCACCCTCGACCCCGCTCTTATTGTCGATGTCATTGGCGCTTCAATCGGAGCCAAGCTTTTTAATGCCCTGGTAAGGTTTGATCAAGACCTTCACCTCCGACCGGATATTGCTGAAAAATGGGACGTATCTGAGGATGGAAAAACCTATACCTTCTTTCTTTATCATGGAATCCATTTTAGTAATGGCAGGGAAGTAACTGCCGATGACGTTAAGTACTCTTTTGAGCGGGTCTTGAATCCCACTACGCGCTCTCCGCGAACCTGGGTTTTTGATCGAATCGAAGGCGCTCAGGAATTCATGAAAAACCAGGCTCAGGAGGTATCGGGAATCACGGTAAAAGATACCTATACACTCACGATCCATCTTAAAAAACCCTTTGGCCCATTCTTAAGCCTTATGACTCTTACAACTGCCTCAGTGGTGCCTAAGGAAGAAGTGGAAAAATGGGGAGCAGACTTTTCTTTCCATGTTGTGGGAACCGGGCCTTTTATTCTCCACGAATGGCGGCATAGCCAGCACCTTTGTTTAGTCAGCAATCCCAAGTACTTCCGATCCCCTCCCCATATTAAAGGGATCGTGTACCGCATTATCCCTGAGGATTTAACCACGATCGTGGAATTCGAAATCGGAAACCTCGATATTATCCGCATTCCCGCGCCGGAATTTCACCGATATTATAACCATCCCACCGAAAAGCACTCTGTTAAAGAGCAACCCGGCCTGAATAGCTATTACCTCGGTCTTAACTGTCAGCAACCGCCACTTAACGATATCCGGGTCCGCCAGGCGATCTGCGTGGCCATTGACCGGGAAAAAATACGAACCACGCTCTTTGAAAAACGCGGCGTTTTAGCCTCTGGCCCTATCCCGCCCCTCTTGCGGAAATCTTTTCCGCCATTAAAAGACTACTTCCCCTACAATCCCGCACAGGCGCGTGAATTACTAAAGGAGGCCGGGTACCCCGAAGGTTTTCCACTCACGATTACTATCACGGCGCTTCCGGAGGTGCTCGATATTGTTGAGGTGATTCAACAGTACCTTCAAGAGGTAGGCATTACGGTGAGCATCAGCCAACTCGAATGGAGTTCGTTCAAAGAAACCGTCGCCCGGGGCGATGCTCAGGCTTTTTGGCTTTCCTGGTGGGCGGATTATCCGGACGCGGAAAATTTTCTTTTTCCTTTATTTCATTCGAGCAACTGGGGCGCGGGAGGAAACCGGTCCTTTTACAAAAATCCCACGGTCGACCTCCTCATCGAAAAAGCTCAACAAGAACCGGACGAAGCCACTCGTATACGCCTCTTTTATGAAGCGGAGAAAACCATCATTCAAGAGGCTCCGTTAGTCTTCTTCTGGCACCAGACAGATTATTACTGCGCGCAGCCCTGGGTCAAAAACTTCATCCCCTACCCGCTCACAACCAGCGAGGATGGAACGGATATTAGTCTGACGCAATCCGGCAAATAAATGGTAGGGGCGCCCCTACGGTTAATATCGATATTTCAATTACCCATCATTTACCTCGCATAATATTTATCCTCTTCCCATCGCATGGGGTTATACCTGATATATTCACGAATTTCATTAATTGAATTTTCATCACGGATAATGTGTTCATAAAAATTTCGTTGCCATACCGGAATACCGGGAGTTTTGCGAATCTGATTGATTTGTTTGGTGGTTGTTGATTTAAACAACCTTATTATCGTGGGAATCGAATTTGAAATTGGTTTGCCAAATTGTTCTTTGGTAGGGGCACGTTGCAACGTGCCCCTACAATTTATGATTATTATTCCATGAACATGATTGGGCATAATAATCCATTCATCCAATGTGATATTACACCGAATCTGTCCGGTTTTTATCCATTCCTCGTGAATAATTGCCCCGTATTCATTTAATCGCATTTTACCATTTACAATTTCCCCGAACCAACATTCCCGATTATACGCGCATATCGTAATAAAATATGCGCCGACCGATGAATAATCATAATGCCGGAGACGAATAGAACGCCGATGGTGTTTTGCAGGATGGTATGGCATATATCCTCTTCCCTGGCCAAATTGGTACGGGCACGTTGCAACGTGCCCGTACACTTTATGGATTTCTTATCTTCACCTGACCATCAAAAGACCAATCATTATGCCCACCCTCAATGATTGTCAGTTTCGAGGTAGGGAGAGCAGCGGCAAGAGCCTTCGCGTGCCGCACAGGGATAATAGTGTCAGCTTCAGCGCCAAAAATATCAATCGGGCCTTTATAACTTGACAGAGCCTTTATATTATCCCAATCGCTCCTAAGTATCAGATACACCAGAATGGAGGGAAAGTGATCTGCACCTACCGAAGAAAGTCTATCAAAAGGAACGATAAGAACCAACTTATCTGGTTTTTGAGGGAGGTTGGCAAGAGATGCGGCAGGTCCTGATCCAATAGATTCTGCGACTACACAGACTGGAAGTTGAGGATACGTTTTTCTAAGAAAAAGGTAGGCTTCTTGGGCCGCGCGATTAAAAGTCTCTTTCGATGGAATACCTTTGCGATTACCGTATCCTGGATATTCAAGAATAAAGACAGAATCTTCACTTGAAAAACAAGGCACTGCGTATAAACGGTCAGATGCCTGCCCGGCGTTTCCATGAAGCATCAGCCAAACATTTTTTGGCGATTCTATTGTTCGCGAGTAACCGATGATTCCGCCATTCTTAACCCATGGTGTAAGGCTGTTATTGTGAGGATGGTGAGTAGGATAGAAAAGCAATTTTCTCTCAATCGGCGAATATCGGAGAATCCCCAAAAGGGTAATGGATAATAAAAGAGTTAATACCATTATCGATCTAAGTCTCATATCAGTGTCGAACGTTAGCGATGACCATCGCGCATCATTGACCACATAGGCATTTGAACATCTACCACTACAACTTCATTCTTTTCCATAATAACCCCCTTTATATTTTAAAAATGAGAGCAGCCAGAGAGTCGCGAGGGAAAATGACGCAATCCCTTCGTAATCAGGTCGGCTGGAGGAGTGATTAGACTCAAGTGAATTAGTGAATTAGTAATTTATCTTCTGACCTATCATCTTATTAAGCATTTTTAAAATCTCTTCTACCATTCCCTCCCGCATTGACCAAAGCTCTTTATTCACCCATCCCATATCTAAACATTTGATCAGCCAATTAAGGGTCTCGGTAGTCGAGCCCCTTGCAACAATGAGATAATGAACGTACTCTTTTCCTTTCCTTCTTCCAAACCCCTCAGCAATGTTTGCGCTGATAGAAGCGCTCGACCTGAGAATTTGATCAGCTACAATTTTCCCGATCTGGGTCCGGGGAAATAACTCTACATCTTTAACAAAATCTAAAAATAATTGATGCGCCTTCTGCCAAACCACCAACTCTCTAAAACTCCTTAACCTGTCCATAATTCCCCCTCTTCCTAAATCACTAAATCACTATCCCCTAACTCACTGCCTGCTGAAAGCAGGCTGTCGCAATCCCTTCGTACATCAGGTCAATTAAGTCACAATTCTTATGATGGAGTTTTATTTGACCCCCCATATGTCGCAATCCCTTCGTACATCAGGTCAATTAAGTCATTATAATATAGTCAGTCTATATTAATAAGAGAAATTTTGTCGCAATCCCTTCGTACATCAGGTCAATTAAGTCGTGGTCTCATAATCCACTATGCGGCAGTTCGAATCTGCGTCGCAATCCCTTCGTACATCAGGTCAATTAAGTCACGACTGTGAGGAGGTAGATAGAGAAAAGGAGACAAAGCGTCGCAATCCCTTCGTACATCAGGTCAATTAAGTCTTAACAAAGGTATGCAGTAATTGTAAGGTCTGCTAAGGTTGAGTCGCAATCCCTTCGTACATCAGGTCAATTAAGTCTGGAAATACCAGACAGTAAATTTAAAATCGGTGACGGTGTCGCAATCCCTTCGTACATCAGGTCAATTAAGTCACAGAAGGTTACTTCTCCATTACGGACTGCTACCGTGAGTCGCAATCCCTTCGTACATCAGGTCAATTAAGTCTCGAAGAGACGAACTCACCGAAATAATCCGCTGGGCCACAAGTCGCAATCCCTTCGTACATCAGGTCAATTAAGTCAAATAATATTTGAAGAAGATAGAGACCTGATCGAATTAGTCGCAATCCCTTCGTACATCAGGTCAATTAAGTCGCTTGAAATGATCAAAAAAATGAATGACTGGGAAAAAATGTCGCAATCCCTTCGTACATCAGGTCAATTAAGTCTTAATATTTCGTGGCAAATTGATGAGCCAACCATGGAGTCGCAATCCCTTCGTACATCAGGTCAATTAAGTCGGAGAAAAATGAAAAGATTCATTAAGTGGTTAATTAAAATGGTCGCAATCCCTTCGTACATCAGGTCAATTAAGTCGAATATCCCCGGCGTAAAATCCTATAGTGAGAGGGTATGTCGCAATCCCTTCGTACATCAGGTCAATTAAGTCCCTGAAACTGAGTGCGGCTTTCACCGCCGGTCTGTTCGTCGCAATCCCTTCGTACATCAGGTCAATTAAGTCGGCAATTAAGTTTGCAAATGGAGGAAACAAACATTGTCGCAATCCCTTCGTACATCAGGTCAATTAAGTCATTTTTCCGCTGATACCCATCAACCAGCTCTACGGCCGTCGCAATCCCTTCGTACATCAGGTCAATTAAGTCTGAAAGCCATGAAACAAATAATTGCAAAAAGCCGAAAAGAGTCGCAATCCCTTCGTACATCAGGTCAATTAAGTCCGCGGCCTCCGATTATTTTTAGATATCAAAAGCTTAAGCTCCCTTTTCCGCAGACCTCTTTTGGAGGCATATGCTTTTTGCTCTAAACATTTCATTTCATCATCATCTCCTCTCAGATAACAGGTTGAAATTACGGTAAAATATTTATTTTCGCCGACCTTCACCGCTTTTGTTTTGACAAGCATCATAATATTAACCACTTGCAAAATTGGTTCACAACCGCTTCCCGGTTCGCGGATCAATAAATGTAATACTCCTCGTCAGGATCGGTGTAATGCCCCTGCCCGATGATCTCGATCGTGCCGGCGCACTTCTCACACACCGGATAATATTTCACTCCGTCATTTTCCGGCACGACCACCTCTTCAATCCGTTCCTTCATTTCAGCAAACAGGAGATCAGATACAGTGACTTCAAAGATAGACTTTTGCACCCGGACCCCATAGTCTTTGATAATCTTGGCAACCCTTGCTATCCGTCTCGGGCTGGCAATATCATAAGCGACGATCATGTTCATCTCTTCAGACCACCATATAGTCGAGCTGGGTAACATTAAGTCCCAGGCCGGAAATTATGACTTTGTTAATGCAGCGATTGCAGATTTTATAGATTCTCACCGAGTCGGTCGCAAGGTCAAGGTTCTCTTTACAGTAAGCCCGGATGATCTTAATTCCTGTTTCATCAATATCACATTCAAAAACCGACTTCTGGGTGTTGAGGCCAAAGTCCTTGAGAAAATCGTGGAGTTTTATCAATCGCTTGGGACTGGTTATATCGTACGTAATGAGCACGATCATTTCAGTAACAATGGCTGATAGAGTGCGACTTCGCCCTCAATTACCTTCCGGCAGTGTCCGGCCTGATAAATTATTGCGTCTGCATAGGTCAGCTTACGGTCTGCCTGAGGATAGTAAAAAGAGGTTGTTAATTTTTTCTCAAACGCCTCAATTACCCGTTGAAAGGCGTCACCTTTAAGTTTAACCGGATACTTTCCGGTAGGCGCGGTCGCGTCAATTGGTCCGTCCTCAATCCTTTGTTCGGGCAAGTCAAAAAGCTCCTCAGCGGTTGCGTCAAAAGACATCAACCCGATGGGGTCTTTGCTGACATCCGGAGCCGGTTGATAAGGCGCTGGTGTCAGTTCGATAGCGCCGGGCTTGTCTATAATAAAATCTTCCTGCTGGAGGATCTTCAGGTTGAAAAGTGAAAGCGTGAGCGTATCAACAATAATGGGACGAAACTCTTCCATCAGATCAAGCACCAGGGAATAGCGGCCGTAGTCAAGGGTGTGAAGAAACCCGGGGTAAGGATCAAGCGCGGCTATGCGCACCGCGGCATAGACCCGATTCATAAGAAAGGTATAGAGCAGCGAAAGCACGGAATTGACCGGATCGGTAGGCGGTCTCCTCACACGATGTCTAAATCCCGCATCTTGAAGAAACCCATTGGCAAATCCTTCAAAATAGAGAGCCGTTCCCCTTCCCTCATAACCCCGGACACTATCAACACTATCAGCATTCGCAAGACGTTCCATGAGGGACTGAATTTCCTGCGCCCTCTGCCCGGCTATGGAATCCTTTCTGGTTCGTTTAATGCGCATAAGCAACGTGGCCATGTTGGTGAGTTTGCCCGCCACAATCGAACGGGCAAACCGAAGGCAAAACTCCCCGTCATCGAGCAATGTGTATTGCCGTTTATGGAGAAAAACATTTTTGCTTTCCGGCGGGGATATCCTTCCCACGTAACGGCCGTTGTAAGTCAGAAAGACTGTATCAATCCCATGCCGCATCAATTGAGCCAGGGCGCGGTGGGTAATTTCCACGCTCCCGAAGATAACCACCTGATCCAGCTTGTAGGTAAAAAGAGTATGATAGACGGCGCCTTCCTTCTTGACTAGTAAATGCTTACCTTCCTTTACAATCCGTGCCCCCTGGGTTTTTACATAAATAACCATAGAATACCTCTCCTTTGTATTACGCTTTATTGTAGGAGGCATCCTGGGCTAACACAAGCGTTGCAACGTTGCCAAATATTCAGTTGTCAAAGAGCAGCAAACTTATTTTAATCCCGCCTGGGGAAACGTTTCCGAAAGTATTCCTCCAGATCGGGAGTCTGTAAAAGGGGGATGATTTCAATGCCTAATTGCTTAGCTCGATCGGACAAATTAAACTTTACTTTTCCTTTCTCGTAATAGAGATTGTCCGAAGTGGATGCAAAAAAAGCTTTGGGCGTTAACCCGAAGCTCTGACGAAGTGCCCCCAGCTTATATAGAAAATCAGTGACTCCAATTCTGAAATCGCTTCCTTCATGAGAATCAAGGGACTTGCACTCCACCAGATAAAAAATGTTTTCATGGGTAAAAAGCACATCGAGTTCGTTTTCGTTGCCCACGGCATCTTTAAACTTGACTCCAATCTGAACATCAGCGCTCCGAGGCAACGACTCCCTTACTGCTAAAAACAACCGTTCTTCCAGCCAGCCACCGCGGAGATAGTTCCATTCCGATTTATAAATTTTCTTTGCCAATTGCGAACCTTCGCGTTGAAAGCCTAAATCATCAATAACTTTTTCTTGAAACACGTTTTCTATGGCAAAGCTTTCAGAAAAATCATATCCCTTATTAACACGATCCTCTTTCACACGATGCAACTTTTCCCAAAACCATTTCAGTAAAGGCTTGGTTTGTTCGTAATGATCGAAAACAAAATGAGTTAATTCTTTTCGGTTAAACGCGAGTTCTCTTTTTTTCTCCAAAGAGCTAAGATTAAGCATATTAAAATTGCAGGCAGTCAGATATTCAATAACGGTCAAGCGGTCTTCAAGCAATCCAGAAGGTTTTGGTCGAAGTTTGGGAAAGGGCGCTAAGTAACTGTTTTCGGGAATGGGAACATAAACCATGTCGCTGCCGAGTTCTTTGAAAAAATCATACACGGCAAGAGACATGAGTTTATTTCCTCCCGTGAGATTGACAATAAACTGGTATTCCTCTGGTATCCGGGAGAGCCATTGGGAAACTTTATGTTGAAGGTCAATAATGGAATTTTCTAATACCTCTAACTTTTGGTAACACCCGGAATAATCAAGCTGGCGCAATTTAAGAGTCTTAAGGATGGCATGTGTTTTATTTTTGTCTTCCATTTGTTTGGTGCTGATAAAAAGCATGTAATCCGGCCGAAAATGAGCGGCCACCAGAATGTTGGGAATGGTTTGATCGCTCACCAAAGAAACAAGGCATGTCTTCATAGCTTACCTCTCATATCTCCTGAAGATCTCATGTTGGAAATGGTGTATCACCTTGACCGCGCCATTGGGTTGTTCTTCCTCTAAGACCTCACGCTGAGTCGTGGAATAAACCGGCGACAGGTTATGCTCAAGGGCATAGTTAACCATAAGGTAACACGCGCCAAAGTCTCCCTGAACAAGCACATAATCACCAACACGCGCTTTTGCGAAAAGCCAGGCTTCTATCGGCTTCAAATAATCCTTAATCTCCGGCAACTCCGGCGGAAGATTGCTCCAGAGTTCCTGCAACTCTGCCGGGAGATTTACAATGTTTTTCACACCAAGAGCACTGCGGGCGCTTGCCTCCTGGGTTGAAGTGATCTGATGATTAAAGATAAGAAAAAGAGTTTCCAATTCAGGTATCCTTTCAATCCAGCGTGTTGAATAGGTATTTATTCATTTTTCTCCATCATTAAATTTTCTATGCGTTTCCGGAGAACAGATGGAAATTCTTCGGCCAGCGTCATCAATCGCTCCCGATTTATGTTATCAAGTTCCAGCTCGTCCGCAAACGGAATACGTTTGCGAAGATATATTGTATCAAGCAGCGCCTTTTCCGGCCCCGCCAGGTTGAAACCATCTTTTGTTTCAAAACCGCTGAACAGTCGCGGCGCAATGCGGGAAAATTCTATCGTCACGCCGCCGAACCGGACATTCCTCGAAACGCCGACCGCCGTCTCGAGGGTAAGCACTGTGCAGACCACCGGCGATTGAAGCAAAACACCGTGCCGGTTGAGCGCCCATTCGCAGGAAATATAAGACGGCGTCCGCAAAAAACAGGCGATTTCTTCGATGACCGGCGCTGGTTCCCGAAGCAGATTGATATAAACGCCGCGTACTACGCGCTGCACGAGACCTTTAGACAGCGCCCTGGTCAAAAACACATTGGCGTTGGCGGTAAATTTTTCCGCATCAGCATAGCGAAAGAGCGGCGGCAATTGTCTTAAAATCGAAAAGGACGTCACGGCAGACGCACTCCCTTCGCCTTGAGTTCGCCAAAAAGCAAACATGCCGCATCCAGAAAGAAAGTATATTTTTCAGCGCGATAGACATCCAGAACATCGGGCGGCAGAAACCGCGATAAATCCTGTTCAATGGCTTCGCGCATCAGCCTCTGGTTTTGCTTTGACGGCCCGGCAAAAAAATCACCGTTCCTTGCGGCCTGGAAAGGCGCGCGGTACAAAGTGAACTTTCTTTTCACAATCTTCGCATCCAGCGGTGTTTTTAACACGGTATAAAGATGCCATAAATCAAAAAAATCCCTGCCTTTGAGGTATTGCCTCTCCAGAAGGGCGCGGACTTTGTCGGATAAAATTTCCGCCGGCGTTTGCACAACCATAACCGTATTCGGGCGCGGCACACGAAATTCACCAGTCGCAATCAAATAGGCAACCGGGCTCAGGGAAGCAAGCACATGATTTTTCACATCAGGAAGTTTTTTCGCCATCAATCCCTCGAATTCCACCTTGATGGAGATTTTCTCCCGTGCGCCTTCCGGACGGAAATCAACAAAATATTTCAGGGCATCAATGCGCGCTTTCTTTTCAACGAGCGCAACCGATCCCGTGCCAAAATGGGGAATCATGAGTTTTTCAACTCCCCTGACGGCGGCTTGCAGAATTTTGTTGACCGCCTCAGGCGCAAGCGGCGTCACAAAATCAAGGTCTTCGGAAAAACGGATGCCGCCGTAACACCAGCGAATGGCGGTGCCGCCCTGAAAAATCAGATAACGGCTCTCCTTTTGCGCATAGAGCTGATGCAGAAGGATCAACTGGGCAATTTCCGCCTTGCGGATATATGTTTCACGATACATCTTCATAATTGATTACAATATAATACATATTTGTATTGTAATGTAAACAAATATTATTTTTCACCTCTATAGCTCTTTAATGACCCCACCGTGGGAGCGGAAGTCAAAAAAACACGGCCTGCGGTGATAGTCTCCAACAATGTCAACAACGCTTATTCTCCTCTGGTCTCTATTTCTCCGATCACGTCAAATGTCGGCAAGGTTTATTCCTTTGAAGTGGAGGTTCCTGCCAGAACCGGGGGGTTAAAAACCCGCTCAAAGGTAATGCCGAATCAAACCCGGGCGGTTGACAAAATCCGCCTCCTCAAAAAAATGGGACACCTTCCGCAAGAACTGATTGACGAAATAAACCGAGCTCTGAAACTTCATTACGACCTCGCTTAAATTTTTCATTCTTTTTCTAAATTGTGGCATTGCTCGATGTATTAAAAATAATCTTGACAAAATAATATTTTTTAAATAGTCTTTAATCAGAATTCTTAAAATTGGAGTCGTGCAATGCCAAAATATCTAAAAAAAATACAGGTATTACTGACCGAGGAACAATTTAAAGAGCTTGACGACATCGCCGCCCGCCAAAAGAAAAAACTCGGCGCTCTGGTCAGAGAAGCAATCGAAGAACACCACCTGAAAAAAAATAAACAGCATCAAATTGCTGAAGCAGTTGACCGTCTTCTTTCGCTTCCCGAAGTTTCCGCCCCGGAAGATTACCAGCAATGGGAGGCTGAATATCTCAAGGGAAAATATTCATGCAAATAATTTCTTCCGCCCCTCAGTTCATTGACGCCAATGTGGTTATGTATTCCCTGGGCGGATCACATCCTTTGCGCGATCCCTGTAAAAAAATCCTGGAAAAAATCAAAGCCCAAAAAATCCGTGTTGTTACCGACACCGAGGTTCTTCAGGAAATCCTTTATCGCTATTTTTCGATCAAAAAATACACCTTTGGTGAAATTGCCTATATCTCGATGGTCCAATTCTGCGCCAAAATCTTTCCCGTAAGGGTGCAAGATACTGATCGGGCGCTGGAGCTTTTAAAAACCTCTCCGGCCATCACCTCCCGTGATGCCATTCATGCTGCCACCATGATCAACAACGGCATAAAACAAATTCTCTCCACCGATACCCATTTCGACCTTATCCCCGAAATCAGGAGAATTGACCCCGCCAAAGTTTAAAAGGCATCCAAATTTCCCTTTTTCCTTTTCTCCTTAACCCTTATATACTTCAATCCTATACCCCTAATCCTTTCTCCATCTCAATTTTTACAATGCGGAAGGCATTGCCATAGCGCTCAACAGTGACGCGGGCGGTAACTTCTTTTCTCTGCTCAAAAAGCTTCTTTTTTAAACCTTCAGAAACAAGGTCTTTGTTTTGACTGAAGGCTGTTTTTTTATCCGCGAACTTAGCGGTAAGTGTTTGGTTGCCGGGGGTAAAGGCAAGCACGGCTTTTTCCCAGACTTCATTGATCGCTTCTTTCTTTTCTGGAGCAGGTTGAGCGACGGGCTCTTTTGGTGCTGGCATAGTCTCGTCTCTGTTTACATGTTCATGCAATGCGGGAGCGGTCCTCATGTCTTGCAAGGCAACATCGGCCTCTTTTATTTTGGCTTCCATCTCTTCAGTCAATTCACCCAAGGCAACCCAACCCAGGGTATCTTGTTCATTGTTTAATAAGTTTACAACTCTCCTCGTCTTAGGGAAGTTGCCTGTATAGCTCGTATTCTTAGTGGAGTGGCAGAGGACGTTATTGTAAAGATCCTCATCCTTGTCTTTGACCAAAAGCCCCATGGTGAGGCTTAGGTATCCTTCATTTTTTCCTATGCGGATAACAGGACTTCCCGGCTTATTCTGCTGCTCGATAGCCTTGAGTTTGGTAACAATTGATTGGTTGATTTTGGTAAAAAACTTTACCTCTTCTTGCAGGAGTCTTTTGCTGAACTCATAGCAGCATTGAAAAAGATTCTTGATGTCCGCAACGACCCATTTCTGTTCATCATTGAACCCGAGCTTGTCGGGAAGCATTGCTTTATTCTTTTCCGTGGACTCAAGCCCGAAATCGCAAATGAAGACCTGCTCCGTTTTGCAGAGTTCCTGGAAGAGCGGAAAACTTCCTCTATTAATCCCTTTCACCTCAAGGTTTGATACAAACAAACAAACATTAGGATCTCTTAAATCAGTGTCTCCTATATGGAGTAGTTTTAGAAAATCATATTTGGCGTCGTTGTTTTTGTCGGCTCTAAAAAGTTTGTTCTGCAGTTTTTCTTCTAACGTGCCAATCTCGTTAACCAGTCTCTTTTTTATTTCGTTCGCCAATTTGCCTTTATTGCCGGCTATCTGATCCAGGTCGTGTCGATGCTGAACACCGAACTTTTTCAACTCGTTTTTTAACCACTCCCAGTGGCCATCTTTCTGTAAAAGGCTGTAAGCAAGAGCAGTCCTGATCGCCCCTTTTATCTCGCTGCCCGGGATGTAAACTTTAGTGTTTTGCTTAATAAAGCAGTCAATGTCTATGTTGTTGTAAATTTGTGATTGAGACTCGATGGTGTATAGGGAGTTCTGGGCAAACCGTTTCTTGATGCTTACATCCCTTAGTGATGTTTCGAGAAATTCCTTCAAGCTCAGTCTCTTTTGGGCATTTCTAAGCAACTGATTTATTGTTCTCTTCTTTTGCTCATCCCGTTCGGTTCTTTTTTGTTTTTCTAACTTTTTTATTTCATCAGCACATTGCTCAATCCATTGAGTGAATTTTTCAAGGTGTTGAGGCCCTATGTTTTCCACAATTTTTGTTGAATCATAAAAGGATATCGTGCCCTTATTCCCTATATAACCCAATCCGTTATACTTCTCTCCGTCTCCAATATGGATTGGTGACAAGGTTCTGACCTGAATTTTCATCTCGATCCTCCAAAAGTTCCAAAGACCGGAAAAGCCATACCGTTCTGCCGTATCTTCTGTCCGTCTATCTCTTTTACCACCGGGCAGAACCCGTAGAAGGACTTTTGTTCTTTAGCCATGAGGACTGATCCTTCTTTCAAATACATTATCTTGTGTTTCCAAATATCCTCGCCTTTGAACTCGCCTTCGGATTCGACTTTTGAACGGTAAGGGAAAATGTCATAGCAATTTACCGTACTGTCCCAATAAATTTCTTCGTTTGAAGGAATAAACCTCGAGAGGTTAACAAAAGCCTGTGAGCCTTGAACGGTAGGCGAGACCTTTTCTCCCATTAGTTCAATTTTAAACCTCCCTTTTCCCGTTGAACGATTGCCGCCGATCCCTTTGTCCTCCAGATACTTTAAGACAGGTACTAAAAGATCTATCCCGGATGTCTTGATCAGGAAATGAAGACTCACCGCAGCAGATATATATATTTCTGATTGATAAAAAGTTTGCCCATCCCCTCCGGTAGACATAGTAAGCCGGTCAATAGAATTTTTCTGGACAGTTTCAGTCTTAAAAGCCTTTGAATTGGAGTCGCCCCAGAAACAGATGCACTCATCTTTCTTCATAAGCATGGGACCAACAGGCTTAATACCGTCTTTAAGATATTCGTTAAAAAGGTCCTTTTCAGGAGCGCCCTTGACCGCAGCGGTAAAAAGTGACTCTGACAGGTATTCCAACTTTTTGAACTTTTTATATTTTGTGATGACCTCTACCAAAGCCTTCTTAAAATCTTTTCCTGTTATAGTCTTGGTAATGTCTTCTACATCTCCTACCCTTAAGCCGGCGGTTATAGGTTTTGGATAAAAGAAAAGTGAAGCGTCATTTCTCCCCGCCAATAACGGAAAGGCTGAGGACAGCACGAAGGGAGGGCAGTCTGTGTCGAATTGACATAATATTTCAAGAAGCCTCTCAGTCCCATATAGCCTCTTTATTCCCCAGCAGAGAGCGCCGAATAGGGTGTCGGAGGAAGGAAAAGCCTGGAATGAAGTGATCGGGATTAGCCTTACGCAATAGGTTTTCACTGGGGAACCTCCGATGCAAATAGAGTCTGAAAGCTTGTAGTTATCTGTTTGGCAGTGGCATTACCATTCAAGGGGATTGAAACTTCTTCCCCCCCCTTTGTATAGTAAACGACACTCCTTTTCAAAATCCGAAAGTTTTCAAACTTGACCTTACCAGAGCCTCTGCTTCCTCCTCCTCCAAGGGCGCTGTCCTCAAGGAGCATCATTCCTTCAAAGATCCTTTTGAGTCTTGCGGTATCGTCGGGGCGGTAGAGATCAAAAACTATTTCTACCTCGAAAACTGAATCAGCAGGAATCCGTTCCATCGATCGAGGATTGGCAGCAGAGGTAAGGCGATCAATAGCATTCTCAGTCTTTGCCTCAGTGTAAATTTTTTCGCCAAGGTTTGTTTTCCAATCTGCAATGGTTCCTTCAGTTATTTTATCCTCTTCCTTTCTTTTCCCATCATTTTCAAATAACCCTTTCGGATAACTATCTCTAACAGTAAGGCGCGTCGGTTCATTGCTGCTAGTAGCAGCGGAGCAACCAAAGACAATACAAACATCGCAGGTGCCGCAATCGCAAAGTTTACCAGTAGGGTTGCCTGTTTTGTCAGTAGAGAATTTTACTATCTTATCGGCCCACTCCAGCAAACTTCTCATTTTCCCTTTGAGCGACGAGCCTGGAATATAGGGATATCCGGTCATGGGGTCTTTGATAACGGGGTTGTCAATCCCACCGATTTCAAATCCTTCATCAGTACCGCCGATATGGAGTCCGGTGATACAACGGAGGTCTGTTTTAATGATGTATTTGCCACAGAATTTAAGGTCGCTCATGTTATTTACCTCCTATCATTTTGTGGTAGGCCAGTACTGCTGACAGAAAATCGACGAACCGCCTGAAATCACCAACTGTCTTTATTTTCCCCGAGCTCAAACTCTTTTTCATAAGATCATAAAAATCGGCGCTTATCAGTTTCCGGCCAAGTGCGTAGGCAAGCTCCGGCATAATCAAATGGAGTTTTGAAGACTCAAACTGATCTGTCAATTTTTTCCCCTTCGTTTCAAGCTCCAACTTCTTTATATGTCCAAAGAACTTTCTCAATTGAGTCGTTTTCATTTCCTTATCTTTAACGTCCTTTGCCACAATATGGGCAGCGCCCTCTTCTATTGCATAATAAGCAGGGTCTAATTCCGAGAAGCTCCCAAGTCCTTCAATCTTGGTTTTAACCCCCCCAATATCTTTAGGTAGTGGTGCACTCATATTTTCTCCTTTCTCGATTTCAGCAAGGCATAGCTTGCCGGTATTTTGATCTTCCTAAAATAGCCGCATTTATCTGCAATAAGTTTTTCACGTAGGTACTTCTTGAGTACCTTCTCCCCGTCGAGAGTTTGTACCTTTGCATTGTTCTTTACATTCCTCTCCATCTGATAAATGATGGCGGGAATGAAGTTCAAATCCTCACCTTTTTCATACTGTCCATGTTTTCTCAGCAACCCATGAACAAACCCTCGCGGAAGCCGGTTATTAGGATCATCCGAAGAAATCGCCTGATAGAGATTTTCACCAAAGTCGAGGAGCTGGTCAAAGTCGCATTCTTCTTCATAGCCATTAGCCCATTGAGCAGTATCTCCAAGACAAGTAATGCGGTTTCTGCCTGTATCTTTCGAATGCTCCAATGCTTCGCCAGCTTTTCTGGCACCAATGCTAATGGGGAACTTGGGTTTGCAGATAAATATCCCGGCAGATAGATTTATATCCTTATTATCGCAAGAGTATGTTTTAAACTCATCTCGTATTGTTTTTGCAAGTTTGGGTATTTCACTCCAGGGCCCTATGATTAAGAGGTCATCACCGCCGGAATATACGATATAAAAAATGTTTTCGATATTTGCAGACTTGACCTTCCAACCCACTTTATGGGCATATCCTTTCCACTGTTCGAAAGCTGTTTTGCAGATCTCATTTAAATAGGCGCTAAAAAACCAATCCATCCCCCTGCTTAAGGCAGCAATTCTTGAAATTGATTTCTGCCCTTCCGGGAGGCCGATACCGAATATCAGACCCAGATTATCAACATCCATTTTAAGAATGCCGATCCGCTTATCTCCAACACTCATATCAGCTATAGTTTCAAACGTCAGTACGCTGCCCTTTCTTGCTAATCTCTTTCCATCCTCCTCTTCCTCTGTTTCCTGAACGAATTCTTCGTTGGCGACCGGTGCAGTGTTTCCAATAAATCGGAAAACGTCGTGAACCTTGTTAATGTTTTCAATGGCCAGGAGTTGCGGGAGGTCATTAAAGGCCTTGTGGTACTCTTCCCCAGGCAATAGATGAACTACACCAAATTCGCCGAATGATATTTTAACACCTTTCACTGAATCATTAGGGTTGGAAAGGAAGGCGATATAATCAGTCTTCGGTAAGATTCCCCCTATTTCTTTATGTTCATCACATATACTGCAGATTTCCTCCTTGACTCCTTTTTCTACGCGCGTGATATTGCATGAGCGGCAAACCCTAATCTCCCTTCCCATGTTTTCTTTTTCGAGCCAGAATGTATCATCTCCCAAAAATGGCATAAACTTTTGCTTCTTCTCTGCGGCAAGCCGGTCATCAAGCTTTTTCAAGAGATCCGCATAGTTCATGATCGTTTTCTGGTTGGCCTTCACCGAAGCGCTCACAAACCCTATCTCGCCGGCATATTGATTTAACAACCAGTTATTAATCTGTTTTGACAAGCGATCAATTTGGCCTTTGATGCTGCTGGTATTGGGAAGCAACATTTCAAACCGCCCACCACCACAGAAAAGCAGATGAGGAATGGACAACGATATGCTTCTCAGGGTGTAATGAGCCAGTACATCCTGCAATAATGATAAGTAAAAGGAACGCCCTCTTAACCGTTTGGAGACGCCTCCAATCCCCTGGGTGTTGGCAATTCTATAAATAAACTTTTGAATTCCCGAGATATCCCCTCCAAAAAGAAGAAACTTCTTCTCGTCGATTTCTTTGCTTTCCTTTTTAACAAACAGGCAGCCTGCTATTGCCGCAGTGGTCTTCAGGTGATCAAACAACGATATGTCTGGTTCATGTCTATATGCCGCACTCGGAATGCACCAAGTATACCGCCAAAGAAGATAATAAAGAGCTTGGATATAATGAGTGATATCTCTAATTGGAAGGTCCAGCAACTCATCAGCAAAATCGCTCCATAACCTTTCATATTCGTCTTTAAGATCAGTGTTTATTGGTGTGTACCTTGGAAATCCTGCCTTATCTATTGTTAGACGTAAAAGATTGTGCCGATAAGTATCGGCAGGGGCATGGTTACCCAGTGAGACCTTTTGAAATACTGATTGAAGCCTCTCTTTACCGGGGTCACCCGTTTCATAATCTGCAAGTTCAACTCTATCTAAACCAGCGGAAAGCCCATCCGCTACCGTTATAAACTCCTCGTGGCCGGGAGGATGGTGATTGTTGATAGCACTTCTGATAATCCCGATTTCGTCTATGGAAAGTAGACGTGATAGTTTTTCGCTAAAGTACTTTTCAAGGCATTCATCGCCAAGATACTGATGGTCTCCCTTTCCTTTTCCTAAGGCTCTTTGGTAAAACTTCCCTATATCATGTAACAGCGCCCCAAGGATCACTACCTGATATTCTGCCTGATTAAAATTCATATTTCGCTCCACCAAAATTAAGATAAAGAAATTTATTCATCATCATTATTAGATAAAACTGGTTGTATTCAACCACTGCAACGTTGCCGTTACTCTTTCCGAAGAACCTCTTGTTAAATTTCCCATTTTCCCTTTATTGACATTTGTCCCAATTGGGTTATAATATAATAAAGTTGATGGACCCGTAAAAAGTCGGATTCTGTCATTTCGAGGAGCAAAGCGACGAAAAATCTCAAACAATTTCAAGATTTCTCCCGGAGTTTATCCTGAGTGAACCGAAGGGGTCGAAATGACAAACCCGTTGTTTTTTGATTTTTTACGAACCCATCAAAGTTTGTTATTAACAATTGTAACGGAGACACATAAATGGCTGAAATTAATATCTTAAAAACCGATTCCCGCGGGAGGATAACCCTTCCTACACGCTTTCGCACTGAGCCGTTGTTTGAATACAATATCGAAGGCGACCAAATTACGTTGTATCCCGTGCGCACGGTACGCAAGTTTCCGGATATGGAAGATGTGCCGGCTGAAGAACTTTCTGCCGCATGGGTTGGAACTGAAGAAAAGGTCAATCGCGACACCCGCAAGGGAATCAGAGCTTCCAGCCCCACAGCAGCCCTTAAGAAAAGCAAGAAATAGGTTTTTATGCCTGCCAAAGCTCCTCCGTTTGCCTTGTATTTCGAGCCTGTCTTTCTGGAAAACTACGCCCGGCTCGGTTCGAAAGAAAAAAGCACCATTGATAAGGCGGTTAAATTTTTAGCCGCGAATCCCCGGCACTCCTCGCTTAACCTCCATAAGGCAAAAAACGTCCGGGCTAAATATCCGATAGGGGGAAATGATGTTTTCATCGCTTACGCCTCCCAAAATCTGAGATTCACCTTTGAATACGGCCCGGAGCCGGGAATGATAACCCTGCGCAACTGCGGTCGCCATGATACTTGTGAGAGAAAAATGTAAAACACCCTTAAAACACCACCCGAATCTTCTCCTTATCAATCGGTATGCCATAGCGGGTATCAGGCTTTTTGCCTGCCGACTCAATCGCCAACTCTGGTACCGCATAAAGTCCAAAGCCTCTTTCGAGGTCTTTACGGATTTTGGACTTGAGGGACTGAAAATTATCTTTACTCAGAGAGGTAATGCCCGTATCGCTCATTTCCTCAAACGGACGGTTTTTAGCCAGCTTGCGGTAAAGATCGGTTATTTCATGTGCCCGGTTAAGAATATCCTCCAGATTACAATAACAGGCGGTGCAATCCCGGCAGGAATTAGTTTTCTCCCGGCAGTTTTTCTTCTGTAAAGCAAAAAAAACGTAAAGGGCCAGCTTCGCGGGCATCAGATCCAGCTCAATATTTTTATACTTGAGCCTGGCGTTGGTTAAGTCAATGGTAAAGGAGTACGGCGTTTCCTTGACAAGGGAAAGCATTAGCGTTGCCGGGTCCTTTGGCGCTCTGAGCAAATCATCGGAGATGTGCTGCCTCACCGAGACAAAGGGGATGGGCACCAGAGTGATTTTTGCGTGTCTGGTTTCCTTGGTATAGGGCTGACCGTTTTTATCCCTTAGCTCAATGGGCACGGATTTCCGGGGCGGGTAAAAGAAGTCTTTATTGCTTTCAAACTCCGGGGATACCAAAACGTGGTAAACCCGGTCCTGCGGACGGCCGTAAAACTGAGCCGCTACCATGAGGCAAGCGCTCATGGTCTTTCTTCCCCCGGCAATGGAAAAGAAGACGGAGGTATTGAAATCGCTGGTTAATTGGAAGGTTAATTCAAGACATTTTTCCAGAAGCAATTCGTTTTCTTCTTCGCCCACAATATCATCTATCTCAATACCATTTTTGTCTTTTATACTATGGACATTATCAAAACCAAAATCAATCCTTGACTGATCAAGCTTATACTCTTTAAGATACTGATAGTAATTGCCGTCTTTGGGAGAAAGAAGAAGCGCATTGATTGTTTCTTTTCCCTGGCGGGTGGTAATGATATGAACCGCGTCAACCACTACTCCCTGCTGATGGAGAGCGAAAAGGGTTTCGGTGACAACCTGCGGGCTTAATCCCACCACTGCAAGAAGCACATTTTTCATGGCTCTGTTCCTGTAATTGCAATCTTCCCCAACCCAAAGGAAGTCTGTTTGCCGAGATGGGTTTTTTCGCAGAACTTCAGCAGGGGAATGAATTCGGTTAAGTCCCCTTCATAGGTCACATCACCCACTATGCCCCCCATGAGCATTTCCCGGTCTTGTTTGTTGGAATACCTTCTCCAGTCATACCAGGTAAGGGAGGATTCTTTTTCTTTCACGGAGGCGGCTTTTTCAACCAGGCCTTTATATTCAAGAAGAGGTTCTCCATTGCCGTGATAATTAAAAAGGGAAGAAATTCGCCTTAACATCGCTCTGGTCAAAACATGGAAGGGAAGAGAGGCTTCCAGTTTGTTTTGAAACTTGAGTCTAAGCGGTGTTATCAACTTAATTGTCAGACTCCTGACTGATGCCTTTTCCGGAAGGGAAAAATCATCTAAAACCAAATCATTCGGTTTATAATTTCCTTTAATTTTTTTGTCCTCGCCTGAATAAACCGGCTGGTTATTCGCTGAAACCTTGTTGAGAAGAAAAGTCCCCCTGGTGCCATTAATCCGTTTTCCTATACCCAGGTTCCCAATCTGATCAAAAGCGTAGATAAAATAAGGAAGATAGTCATTAGCCTTACCAAAAAGGAGAAGGTTAAAGTCAAAGCAGTCTCCTTTGGGAAAAAAAGTTTTGGAAGTCTCGGGAGGCTCGATCACATAGGGGTGAGGCGGGGAAACAATCCGCGTTTTGTGGGAAGGCAGGTCTTCTTTCGCCGGGGTATCAAAGACAAAAGCGTACACGCACTTTTCTTTTAAAAGACAATCAGTGCACTCCTGTTTTTTGAGAGCACAGACCACTTTTTTCAAGGCGTGTCCAAAAATACCCCGGAAGGTTGAACCTTTGTACGAAGGAAGGATAGCATCATCTACCAATTCGCAGGAAAAAAAATAGTTTCCGCACAACATCAGTCTTGTTCCCAAAAAAAAATTGTTTAGTTAAATTTACACTATTTAGGTAAGGCAACAAGAAAAGCAATGTTGCAAAAGAAAAAGGCCCATTACCTTTATACCTGGCAATGCAGCCTTTTTATGTTCGTTTGATTTATTTTTCTCTCAGTCATCCCAAATATATTCTCTTTTTAAGTAAATATTTTTTTGTTTTTAACCCTTGAGAAGAAAAAAGTCAAGAAAAAAGAAAAAAATCAGCCATTTCCAACTGTTTTTTGTGTTTCAATTCACGCACCCGCAGGGGTCGCCATTTGACAAAATTTCATTTGATGTATATATTGTAATTGAAAGCACCCGCATGGGACGCGCGGATGAACTAGAGCTCCTGGGAATGGAGGGACTAGTTTAGATTCTTGCGCGAGCCAGGGATGCGGCGGTTGAACCAGAGTTCCTGGAACTGAAAAACTTGCGCCCACAGGAGACGCAAAAAATAAATTGAGGTTCCTGGAACCAGGTTGACGAGTTTCAATCAAAGCACCCAAATGGGACGCAAGGGATGAACTAGGATTTCTGAAAACCAGGGTAACTAGTTTCAATCCACGCGCCCGCATGGGGCGCGATTTTTTTCATCCCTCCTCCAGATTTGGTGAGAATAAAACTATTCAGCTGCCATTGTTAGAGAAAATCAATAATCAATAATAGTTTTTCCCCTTGAATTTTTAACCCCATAGTTCAGAGTAATAAAGCATATCGTACTATCGGTGACCTGATTGTTCCCTGACCTGGCTCTATTATCGCAGTCCACGACCCATGCAGAGCGCCGAGATAAGGTGAATGATGATCGCAGCTTTTGATGTTCAATACTTTGCTGACGGACGAGCATCGGCGGGTGCGGTGCTTTTCCACAAATATACCGATTCCGAACCTGCCTTAGAATACGTCGGACTCACAGACGGAGTCACTCATTACATACCCGGGCAATTTTACCGACGCGAGCTTCCCTGTATTCTCAGGGTGCTTGACCAATTCAATGAAACTCCCGAAGAGATGCTCATTGATGGTTATGTGGTGCTCGGAGACCGGCCCGGTCTTGGCTTGCATCTCTTTGAGTTCTTTGCAGGGAAGACCCGCGTCATTGGC